>Ga0307508_10007423_pt1 | contig 10209 bp, 5 predicted proteins | sample 9_EM_MG_FD_203089 | JGI IMG/M metagenome (GOLD analysis project Ga0307508, IMG submission 203089) | Populus trichocarpa ectomycorrhiza microbial communities from riparian zone in the Pacific Northwest, United States - 9_EM | ecosystem: Host-associated > Plants > Roots > Unclassified | place...
GAACGCATCGATCAGGTAGACGATCTCATCGCGGTGCAGCTCGGTCTCACCCATCGGAAGGCCGTCGGACTCCGGGTAAAAGACATCGTCATGTCGGAGGGGGATCGCGTGCATCCGGGCCATCCTTTCTCCTGTCGGTGACCTGATCAGATCATACCGGCTTGCCGAAGCGCAACCGGGCCTTGGAGGCCAAGCATAGCATCCAGATGTTTTTCCGGTTGGGAGCGCCGCCATCCGGTCCCAGCCGGTAGGCTAGGATGATCCTCCATGGACGACACCAAGGCTCAGCCCGCAGAACCACGTTCCGCTCTGTGCGACGTCATCGAGCGGAACATCATCAAGCTCACTGATCTGCGCCGCAAGGCCGACAAGAAGCGCGGGCTCCAGGGCAAGGCCGCCGACTTCATCACCGACTTCTCCGGCAGCATGACGTTCGTCTACATCCACGTCGCCTGGTTCGGCTTCTGGATCCTCGCCAATTCAGGATGGCTCGGCCTCCCCAAGTTCGACCCGTTCCCCTACGGTCTGCTCACCCTGGTGGTCTCGCTGGAAGCGATCTTCCTCTCGGCGTTCGTTCTCATCAGCCAGAACCGGTTGAGCGACGAAGCCGACCAGCGCGCCAATCTCGACCTGCAGATCGGCCTGCTCACCGAGCATGAAATCACCAAGGTGCTGCGGATGCTGGATGAAATCAGGGAGCACCTGGGGATCTCGGGCTCCGACGACCCGGACCTCCAGGAGCTCGAGCAGGAGGTCCACCCGGAAGATGTGCTGGCCGAGATCGAGCTTGCTCATGAACGCCTGCTCGGGCACTCGAAGCGGTAAGGCATGGACAAAAAAGGACGGCGCCCGAGGGGCGCCGTCCATCCGGTGAGCGGTGTTACGGCACGTGGTTCGTGCACTGGATCTCGGAGAGGACGAGGGTGTTGTTCCCGAAGTTCCCGAGGAGGCCCGAATTCGGGGTATCGGTGGCGGTCTTGTAGGCGCAGTAGGAGCCCGCCGGCTTGGTCGCGGTGCGGAAGAAAGCGGCGCCGCCGACGTAACCCTTCTGCGTGCAGACGAAGTTTGCCGTCACCTGAGGGGTGCCGAGGTCTCCGCAGAAGTAGTTGTCGCCATACGCAGGAATGGTCAGGGTGGCATAGACCGTCGTCGGGATGACGTTGGCGCCGCAGGCGTTGCAGACGACGTGGTTGATGGTCTGCGTGCCATGGCCCAGATTCCCGGTGAGACCCCAGTTGGGCGTGTCGCTCGGCGTTTTGTAGGCGCAATAGCTGCCGGACGGCTTGGCGCCTACCGTGAAGGAGAGGGCTCCGGTCTTGCCCAGTTGGGTGCAGATGAAGTCGGAGGTACGCTGCGTGTCCCCGAGGTCGCCGCAGAAGTAGTTGTCGCCGTACGCCGGAATGGCCAGGGTGGCGTAGACCGTCGTGGGGGTGACCGGCGCTTCGCAGACCATCACCTTGACTGTCTTCGCGAGCGTTGCCCCGAAGCCGGTCGTGCCTTGCGCCATGCGCAGGACCGGCGCATAGGTGCCCACGGTGGTCGGGGCGGTGAGGCTGACCTGGAAGGTGACCGGCCGGCCGCGGAAGACGCCGCCGTAGCCGCCCTTGCCGGCGAAGAGCGGGTCGGTGCGCTGGTCGGCTTCCGTCTGGCTGTCGTCGAGCGGGAAGCTCTGCACAGCTCCGGTGCCCCAGTCGACCGTGAGCTTGAAGCCGTTGCTGCCGCGCCACTGCGTATCCCCCTCGTTGCGCACGGTGACAGTGGCCGTGGCGGTCTCGCCCGGTTCCATCTGCGCCGGCAGGACCGCGGAGAGGACGCTCGCGTTCAGCTCCGCCACATTGTTGAAGACCGCCGCCTTCTGGGCCGTGATGTCGATATAGTTGCGGGCGGTCGTACCCCAGGTGTCGGTGCGCTGGAGGTAGCCCTCCTCCTGCCAGTAGGGCTTGGAGGGATCGGCCTCGTAGAGGCCCGTTCCTTCGGTGTATTCGTTCCAGCTTTCGATATGAACCCTTTTGAGCGTGCTGTTGCCATTGATGGCGTCCCACGCCCCGGAGTACGTGGTGCCGCCGCTGCGCGCCTGGTACCGCCCCGGATCCGTGCCGATCAGCATGTCCCACTGACCCGGCTTCACGCTGGCGCTGATGCCGTCGACCAGATAGGCGACACCGCCGTAGTTGCCCACGAAGACGCGGTTGAATTCGTCCGCCCAGGAGAGGCCGGAGCCCGCGATCGACACCATGTAGATGCCGTTGGTGAAGAGACTGCCGAGGGATGCCGAGAGCCGGCTCACCACGTCCGCGCGGGTCAGACAGGAGGGGTGGAAGCTTGCATCGATGGCCCAGGTGGACAGCACCGGATGGCCGTCCATCGTGGCGAGATAGGAGTCGCCTTCCGCGTCGATGTTGACCGACCGATACTGGTTGTAGAAGCGGATGTACTGGTTGACAAACGTATCCTTCCCGGTGCTGGTGCAGAGATCGATCGGTCCCACATAGGCCGGGTTGAAGGTGATGGCGGGATCGAGGAACGGTGCCACCTGGGGTACCCGGTAGCCGGCGGCGCGGAGCTGCGACAGGGCGGTGAACAGATTGACCCTCTGGGTTTCGAAGTCCGGAATGAGATGGACGTACAGCAGATCGATGTTGGCGTCCATCATGTCCTTGACCTGCCGCGTCCAGAACGCCACCGAGCCGTCCCAGTTCTCCCGTCCTTCGAGGGGATGCCACACGCCATGGGTCTGCCCGCCGCTGACGGTGAACCATTGGAATACATAGGCGGCGACGATCTTGTCCGAGCTGGAGAATGCGCGTCCGGGCGTCGCGTGCGCCGCCAGAGGGACCAGCAGCGCCGCGAGTAGAACGGCGGCGAGAGATTGTGCTATTTTCCTTGGATGTTTCATGACTCGGCCTCCTGTTTTTTGGGGGAGGAGTGGCCTCCCTTCCTTGTCTACTCCGTTTGGCGGCCAAAGTTGCATTTGAATCTCCGACCCAAAGGATTGAACAAATGACATCTCCGATTTACGACTACGATCTGATCTGTATCGGCAGCGGTCCGGCCGGCCAGCGCGCGGCTGTGCAAGCGGCGAAAATCGGTAAGCGGGTGGCCGTTATCGAAAAGCAGCGCTGCATCGGCGGCGTCTGCATCGAGACGGGCACCATTCCATCCAAGACGTTCCGCGAAGCGGTGCGCGGCTTCAATTCGTTCCACGCCTACTCTGTGGAAGAGAACGGCACGCGCACCCGGCCGGACATGGCACACCTGCTCCGCCGGGTGAGCCAGGTGGTGCAGCGCGAGGTCGACATCGTGCAGGACCAGCTTTCCCGCAACGACGTCGAGCTGATCCGCGGCCATGCTTCGTTCCTCGATGCGCACACCCTGCGTGTCGACACGGAAACCGGCAGCAAGAATTTGATAGCGGAATTCATTCTCATTGCGGTAGGAACATGTCCGGCGGAGCCGGAGAATATCAAGGCGGATGGCCGGACATTGATCCTGTCCGACAGCATTCTCGGGCTCGACAAGATGCCGCACACCATGGCGGTGGTCGGCGGCGGTGTGATCGGCATCGAATACGCTTCGATGTTCGCGGCGCTCGGCGTGCAGGTGACAATCGTGGACAAGCGGCCGCGGCCGTTGGAGTTTCTCGATCACGAGATTGTGGACGAGCTGATCCATCAGATGCGGAACAGCAATGTGACCTTCCGCGGCGGCGAGGCGGTGGCGCGCATCGAGATCAGCGAAGGGCCGCCGCGCCGCGGTGCCATCGAGCTCGAATCAGGCAAGCACGTTGTCGCCGATCTGATCCTGTATTGCGTCGGCCGCACCGGCGCCACCGGCGATCTCAACCTCGCCGCGGTCGGCTTGCAGGCGGACGATCGTGGCCGTTTGACGGTCGATGATCGATTCCGCACCGCGGTGCCGCACCTCTTCGCGGCGGGCGATGTGATCGGATATCCCGCTCTGGCCGCCACGTCGAGCGAGCAGGGGCGCCTCGCCGCCTGCGCCATGTTCGGCGTGCGCGCCGAGCCCATGGCGACGCATTTTCCCATCGGTGTCTATGCGATCCCGGAGATTTCGATGGTGGGCGCGACGGAAGAGGAGCTGACGGCGGGCAAGGTGCCGTATGAGACGGGCCTCGCCCGCTACCGCGAGATCGCCCGCGGCCAGATTCTGGGCGACGACTCCGGGCTGCTCAAGCTGATCTTCCACCGCGACGACCGGCGCCTGCTCGGCGTCCACTGCATCGGCACCGGCGCCACCGAGCTGGTGCACATCGGCCAGGCCGTGCTCGGTCTCGGTGGCGGGCTGGATTACTTTCTCGACACGGTGTTCAACTATCCGACCCTCGCCGAGTGCTACAAGGTGGCCGCCTACAACGCCGCGAACAAGCTGCAATACGGTCGTGCCGACGCCCCGTCTACTGCTGCAACCGCATGACTCCGTCCCCTTGGGTGCCGAGGTACAGAACGTTGGTCTTGGACGGATCGATCACCAGGCTGGAAAGATAGAAGTCACCGAGCCCGTTGCTCAGCGGCTGCCAGGTGACGCCGCTGTCGGCGCTCCGGAAGACGTGGAGCAAGGTGGCCGTGTAGACGGTCGATGGCACGCCGGGATCCACGGCGACGAAGAAAATCCCTTCCGAGAGAGGAAGGCCGCCGCCATGGATCTCCCAGGTGGCGCCGCCGTCGCTGCTACGGCCGACGCCGGTGGGAAGAGCGGCGTATAGAAGCCCCGCCTGGGTGGGGCTGAAGGTGAGGCTCGCGGGGAGGATGCCCGGCGCGAGGAGCGACCAGTGATCGCCGCCGTCGGTGCTGCGGTAGAGGCCGTCGCTATATTGAGCGTAGAGGTTTTGCGGCGAGAGGGGATCGAAGCCGAGGACAATATTGGGGCCAAAGCCATTCGCAAATCCATTGCCGATGCAGGTCCAGGTCGATCCGGCGTCCGTGGTTTTGAAGAGAAGGCAAGCACCCGGCCGGCGCGAGCAGCCGGTGCCGGTGAAGACACCGCTGAGCACGAGGGTCGCGGGATCGAAGGGATCCACCGCCAGCCGGAGAGGACCGACGCAGGAATCCCAGGGCAGGCTGGTCCACTGCTGGGCACCGTTGCGCCGCCGGTAGAAGCTTTCCGCGGTGGCGAGATAGATCGATCGCGGATCGCTGGGAGCGACGGCCACGGAGGGAATTTCAAGGTAGAAGCTTGGCGTCGCCGGTCCCAGCGCCGTCCAGAAGTTGCCGCTGCTGTTGGTGGTGTAGACACCGGTGGGACGGGTTTCAGCGTAAAGCCGTGACGGGGTCGCGCTGCTGGCGGCGAGCGAAGAGACGTCGGTTGCGGCCAGACCATGACCGGTCTGCCACGAGGTTCCATGGTTTCGCGAGATGAAGACGCCCACGCTGCCGTCGCCGGCCAGCACCGCGGCCGGAGTCGCGATCAGGGTGTTGACGAAGGTGTCCGGCAGCCCGGGACCGCTCGGATGTGAGGTGGTGCCGCCGTTGGTGCTGATCAGCACGCCCTGGGTGCTGGTGGCAATGTAGAGAGTGGATGGGAGAGTAGACGGCGTGCTCGGCGACGCGCCGGGCGCCAGGGCGAGACCGGTGATCGGCACCGTTCCGAGGCCCGGGACCTTGGTCCAGGAGACCCCGGCGTTCGCGCTGCGGGCGAAGCTCCCCAGGCCGCTGGCATACAGAATACGGCTGTCCTTGGGATCGATCGCCAGGGCCGAGATGGGCTGGATCGGCGGCAGGCCGGTCAGTGGATACCAGGAAGCGCCGCTGTCGCGGCTCTTGAGCATACCGCTGGCGACGGCGTAGACGGTGCCGGACGGGTGGGGATCGAAGAGCAGGATCGTCGTCCCCTGGGTCCGCGGTCCCGAGGCGGTCCAGGTCAAGCCGGCGTCCTGGGACCGGAAGAGCGGGCTGAACGTCTGGAGAGACGCGAGGATCGTCGACGGATGCTTGGGGTCCACGGCGACGGCGGCGATGCCGCGCTGGCCGTGAAAGCTCGGTCCGCGCAACGTCCAGGTGAGGCCGCTGTCTTGGCTCCTGAACAGTCCGGTCCCGGTGCCGGCCCAGACCACGTTGGGCTGCACCGGGTCTACCGCGAGATGGCAGGACGAGCTCCCGGGGCCGAGCCCTGTGCCGGCGAAGGTCCAGGTGGCGCCGTTGTCGGTGCTCCGGAAGACGCCGCCGGTCGTGACTCCGGCGTAGATCACCGCTGGCCGCGACGGGGAGGCGGCGAGCGCGCAGACCTTGCCGCCATCCGGGCCGGCGTGCGTCCAGCGTGGCGGCGCGGCGGCGGCTGAGGGGAGAGCGTGGACAGCCAGAGCAACGGCAAAGATCAAGTGAAGGCGCATGGTGTTGTCTCCTCCCGGCTGGGTGGACAGCGGTTCCGGGCTTCTCTGCCTAGGTGTACGGAGCAACGCGCCGGGAAGTTTGCCGCCACCGCCACGATGCTCATCAACGCCGCAGCCGCAGCACGCCCCCGCCCTCCGTGGCGACGTAGAGGATGGAGGGATCGGTGGGGTCGACCTGCAGGTCCCAGAGGAACAGAGGGTCCAGGCTGGTCCCCAGGGGATTCCAGGTGACGCCGCCGTCGGTGCTCCGGTAGATGGAGTGTTGGCCCATGGCATAGACCGTGGACGGCGTGGACGGGTCGACGGCGAGACGGCTGGTCTCCGGCGAGGGGAGGCCGTCGTTGTGGATCTCCCAGGTGGCTCCGCCGTCGGTGCTCCGGAAGACGCCCTTCCACGAGACCCCCCAGACGAGCCCTTTCACGGTCGGGCTGAAGACGAGCCCGCCCGAGGGAGCGGAGATCCGGGCGGCGAGAGGCTGCCACGAGGCGCCGCCGTCGAGGCTGTGCTCGATGCCGTCCCCGGTGTCCGCATAGACGTGTCCGGCGGTCAAGGGATCGAGCCCGAGGAAAGAGGAGTGCTCGCGCAGGCAGGTCCAGGTCTCTCCGGCGTCGGTGCTCTTGGAGAACACACAGGCTCCGAAGCAGCCCTGGGCGGAGGGATAGGCGCCCTGGAGGTAGAGGGTCGCCGGGTCGAAGGGGTCCACCGCGAGGGACTGGGGATACAGGCATCGGGGCATGACGGACGAGCTCCATCGCCGGCCGCCGTCGAGACTCCGGTAGAAGACATTCGAGGCCAGGTAGAGCGTCTCCGGGTCGCCTGGCACCACGGCGAGGAGCCCTCCGGCGTATCCGTGATGCGGGGTCCGGGGTCCCAGGTGCTGCCACGACGCTCCGCCGTCTACCGTGGTCAGCCATCCGTGATAGACGGTGTCGGCGTAGATCCGGAGCGGCTGCCGGTCCCGGGCGAGGAGGTCCAGGGTCATGACGGTGCCGGCTTTCATCCCGCGGCCGGCGTGCCAGGACGCGCCGCGGTCGAACGAGGCGAACGCCCCGTCGGCGGTGGCGGCCACCACACTGCGCGGGGTGGCCGTGACGACCGTGGCCTCGGACCGGGACAACCCACGCCGGGCGGCCTGCCACGACGCGCCGCCGTCCGGACTGCGGAAGATCCCTTGCGTGTAGGTGGCGGCATAGATCGTGGACGGAGAGTCCGGGGAGATGGCCAGGCTCGTGGCCTGCTGGGGACCGGGCACCGGCGTCCAGGTGGCCCCGCCGTCGGCGCTCCGGAAGAAGCCGCTGAGGGCGGACAGATAGAGCCTCCGCGGATGGCGCGGGTCGACGGCCACGGCCAGGGCGGCATCGTCGAAATCGGCCGCGTCCCACAGGAGAGCCCAGGTGGCGCCGCCGTCGGTGCTCCGGTAGAGGCCGTGCGAACTGGCATACAGAGTGCCCGGGTTCGCCGGATCGACGGTCAGCAGGGTGAAGTACCACCCGCTGGGAGATCCGGGGAGGGATGTCCACGTGGCCCCGCCGTCGCGGGTCTTGAACACGCCGCCCCCGTCCGAGGTGGCATAGACGGTAGCCGGCCGCCCCGGGGCGATCGCCACCTGATCCACGGGCTCGGAAGCGACGGGCCGCGCCACGCTCCGCCAGGTCGCGCCGCCGTCCTCCGTCTTGAACAATCGGCCGGCGGCGACGAGCCACACGGCCGCGGGCCGAACCGGGTCCACGGCCAGGGAGCAGGCGATCGAGATCCCCAGCCCCTTGCTCGCCAGGCTCCAGGTGGCGCCGCCGTTGCTGCTGCGGTAGACGCCGCCGTCCTGGAGGCCGGCATAGACCACGAAGGGGTCCGACGGGGCGGTGGCCAGGGCGCAGACATAACCGCCGTCCGGCCCGATCGATACCCCGCTTCCGGCAGCGGCGGAAGGTACGGCGGTGAAAAGGATCGAGGCGGCGGCGATGAGACCGGCGGCGGTGCGCATGGCTCTCCTCCTGCCTGAGAGAGGCGGGCCACCGCGGCCCGTCCTTTTTCGGCATTATCTCATGTATACGGATCAACCGTGCGCCGCCGCCCCCACCGCCGCGGCGCGGGCCGTCCGCCCGCCGTGCTTCGCCTCGACCCCGGCGACCCGGCGCTTCACCGGCACCACGCTGTCCGGGTTGAGCGAGATCGAATCGATCCCCGCTTCCACCAGGAACTCCGCGAACTCCGGGTAGTCGCTCGGCGCCTGGCCGCAGATCCCCACCTTGCGGCCGGCCTCGTGGGCGAAGGTGATGACGCTGCGGATCATCATCTTCACCGCTTCGTTGCGTTCGTCGAAGAGATAGGCGAGGCGGGCGGAGTCGCGGTCCACCCCGAGCACGAGCTGGGTCAGATCATTGCTGCCGATCGAGAAGCCGTCGAAGCGCTCGGCGAACTGCTGGGCGAGGAGGACGTTCGAGGGGATCTCGCACATCACATAGACTTCGAGCCCGCCTCGCTTGCGCATCAGGCCGTTGGCCGCCATCTCGGCGAGCACCCGGTCGGCTTCCTCGGGAGTGCGGCAGAAGGGGATCATCACCACCACGTTGGTGAGCCCGATCTCCTCGCGCACCTTGCGGATCGCCCGGCATTCCAGGGCGAACCCTTCGCGGTAGCCGTCCGCGTAGTAGCGGGAAGCGCCGCGCCAGCCGAGCATCGGGTTCTCCTCCTGCGGCTCGAACTGCCGGCCGCCCAGGAGCTCGGCGTATTCGTTGGTTTTGAAATCGCTCATCCGGATGATCGCCTGGCCGGGCCAGTGCGAGGCCGCGATGCGCGCGATCCCTCGCGCCAGACGGTCAACGAAATAGTCGGTCTTGTCGGCATAACCGCGGGTCAGCTCGAGGATCTGCCGCTTCGCCGCCTCGTCCGTCACCTCGTCGAAGCGCGCCAGGGCCATCGGATGGACCTTGATCAGATTGCTGACGATGAACTCCATCCGCGCCAGGCCGATGCCGTCGCACGGCAGGCTCCACCAGCGGAACGCCGAGGCCGGGTTGGCGAGGTTGAGGAGGATCTTCGTCCGCGTCGCCGGCATGGCGGTCAGGTCGACGTCGGCGACCTCGAACGGGATGCGTCCTTCGTAGACGATCCCCTGGTCTCCTTCGCCGCACGACAGGGTGACCTCGCGGCCGGTGCCCAGGATGTGCGTCGCGATGCCGGTGCCGACGATGGCCGGGATGCCGAGCTCGCGCGCCACGATGGCGGCGTGGCAGGTGCGGCCGCCGAAGTCGGTGATGATGCCGGCGACCTTTTTCATCACCGGCACCCAGTCGGGGTCGGTCATCTCGGTGACCAGGATCGAGCCCGGCTCGACGCGGTCGATGTCGGCCGCGTGAAGGATGCGGCACACCTTGCCGGCGGCGATCGCCTCGCCGATCGACAGGCCGGTCGCGAGCTTCTTCCCGGTCCCCTTGAGGCTCCAGGTCTTCAGGGCGCTGTGCCGCCGTTGCGACTGGACGGTTTCAGGCCGGGCCTGGACGATGAAGAGGTCTCCGGTGTCGCCGTCCTTGGCCCATTCCATGTCCATCGGCAGACCGTAGTGCCGCTCGGCGGCGCGGCCCCAGCGCGCAAGGAGGAGGATTTCGGCGTCGCTGAGAACGGTCGCGCGGCGCTCTTTTTCGGTGGTGTCGACGTTGACGGTCGCATGGCTGCCTCCGGTGGCATAGATGAGCTTCTTCGCTTTCTCTCCGACGACCTTGTCGAGGATCGGCACCAGTCCGGGCTGATCGAGAAGCGGCTTGAAGACGGTGTACTGATCCGGGGTGACGGTGCTCTGCACCACGTTCTCCCCCAGGCCCCAGGCGGCGCTGATCAGGACGACGTCGGGAAAGCCGGTCTCGGTG
>Ga0307508_10007424_pt1 | contig 10208 bp, 4 predicted proteins | sample 9_EM_MG_FD_203089 | JGI IMG/M metagenome (GOLD analysis project Ga0307508, IMG submission 203089) | Populus trichocarpa ectomycorrhiza microbial communities from riparian zone in the Pacific Northwest, United States - 9_EM | ecosystem: Host-associated > Plants > Roots > Unclassified | place...
CATCAGCAATGATGCCTTTGGCGTGGTTCAGCGAGTCACCCACGACATGTACCCCCAGAGCGCTCAGTGCGAGCGCCTCGTCGCGGTGGCCGGCGAGATTGTTGCGAGCCCGGCACAGCAGGGTCACCTGCACTCCGCGCTCAACGGCCGCTGCGACGCGGTCGTGCAGCAGACCGGGTTCGCTGATCAGCCCACGCAGCCCGAAGGTGGCGAGCAGCACCTCGTGCCGGGCGAGGTCGATGACGTCGTGAATGGTCCGCAGGATGTGCCGTTCGTCGTCGTGGGTCCAGATCACGCTGGCCCGGCCGTCGAGTGGTGGGTCGGGGCGGCACGGTGACCTCGTCGGAAGCCTCCTGGCCAGGGCGTAGGCCTCTCCCGGCGGCGCCTCCCAGCGGCAGTCGGCGTGCCACATCCGGGTGAAGAACCGCGCCAGCCGTCGGGCCTCGTCGGCGTCCGTCATCAGGATTCCGCTCTCGCCGGTCACCTTGCGTTCGGGCCGGTCGATGAGCGCGCTGGTCTCCAGGTTCGCGCTCGACACGAGCGCGGTTTCGTCGTCGACCACGAGGAATTTCGCGTGGCAGTTGTCGTAGCCGCGAACGAAAATCCCGCGCTTCGTCATCTCCTCGAAGCGATGACGTTGGGCGGCGATGTCCGCACCCGCGTCCTCCTCTAGCGCCGAGAGTCCTTGTGAGAGGCTCCGTTCGTTCCAGGCCGTGATGACGTAGACACCGCCTCGCAGCCGCTCGACCGCTTCGAAGAGCGCATTCAGCAAGGCCTTGTCACCGATGCGGAAGCTGGCCAGGAAAATCTTCTTCCGGGCACGCCGGACCAGTTCCACGGCGGCCTGCTGGATGCTGGGCTCGGAGTCGCGGTAGCTGAAGACATGGCGGTGCTCCCCCGGCTGCGGCGTGGCGGCAAACGGTGTCGGCCGCACGTCCCGGAGCAGGAAGAAGCCACCGGGAACGGGCATCGCGCCCAGATCCAGGCGATCGTCAGGCATAGTCGAAGTCATCGCGCTCCCGCAGGGCGTAGGCGAGACGATAGTGACCGAGCTGCCAGGCCCGCTCGATGACCTTCGTGGTTCCCAGAGCACCGACGACCTCGTACGGCAGGCGGGCGGCATCCTCCGCGAGCCGCGCATGAACAACGGCCGCAGCCGAACCGTCGCTGACACCGGCGTTGATCGCAGTGTCCACAGCGATGGCTGCGGCCGCGGGGGCATCGGTCGCCGCGACGCCGAGCGCGACCTCGACCACCACCTCCGATGTCTCGATCGCGAGGCCGGCCGCCTGTGCCAGGTTTCTCCCCGCTGCCGACAGCACGGCGGCCTGCCCGCCCGTCACCTCGATCTGCCAGCGGGCGGGCGAAACCCGCCGCGGGACGGGCGCCTGATCCGTACGATGACCGCCGCCCAGCAACGCCCTCCAGAGCGCCGATGGACGCTCGGCCAGAACACGGTCGACTCCCTGCCATCGCTCCACGAGGCTCTTCACTCCGGGCAGCAGGATTGCCGGTGCTCCGTCGCCGATCGAAAGCCTCACGTCGGCTCCCGAGTCACCGGTCACTTGAGCTGTACATCGAAAGACAGGACACAAGCCTTGATCGAACGCGACGACGTCGGTCTCGACTCCCCTGATGCCCGCCCTTCCGGTGAGCAGGTCGCCGAGGCTGCGCCCACTCATGGTCTCGTCCACCGGGTAACGGCCGACCGGCTGCACGCGGGCCTTCTCCCAGCCGAGCAGGGGATCATCGCCGGCAGTCGCGCGGTCCAGAACGACGATCTCGCCGACGCCCGGGAGCGCCACCACTTGAACGCTCTCGACCCGGTCCTGCGCGATCTGCTCGGACAGCAGCATGCGCCGGCACAGCGCATCGTCGGCGGGCGTACCGGTCGAGGTGAGGGCACCGGCCGCCACCAGTCGGCGGCCCAGCATCGGGAGCAGATGGGCGGGCAGGTCGGTAACTTCTGCGAACTCCGCCGGCGCTGCGGCGTCGAACGCCAGTACCGTCTCCAGGACGAAGCGTTCCATCCCGGTCAGAGCGGTGGCTGTTTCCATCCGTACGGGGATGTTGCGCCACCAGCGCAAGGGAACCAGCGACTCCTGCACCACTACTCGTGTGTCCGGGTGCACTTCGGGGGGTGCGTCGAGCAGGTACAACTTTCCGCTCACAGGTCCTTCACCAGACCGTACCCGTCGGCGTCGCTGTCCAGCAGCCGGAAGAGGTTCGCATAGAAGCGTTCGGCGGGGTCCGCACCGGTGAGCCGGCGCAGCGTGTCCCCGTGGCCGACCAGGATCAGCCCTCGCCGGGCGCGGGTGCAGGCGACGTTCAGGCGACGGATGTCCTGCAACCAGAGTCCGGCGTTGCGGCGGGGGCCGGCGCCGCCCGGGTAGGCGCGGCAGAAGCTGACGATGACCAGGTCGGCCTCCTGCCCCTGAATCTTGTCGATCGAGTCGACCACCCGGAACTTCAGAGCGCGGAAGGCACGGCACGACGGCCATCCGAGCGCCTCCCTGATCAGGGTGGCCTGCCTGCGGTAGAACGCAAGGACGCTGACCGTGACCGGTGGGCTGCCGATGCTCCTCAGCTCGCGTTCTAGTCGCCGGCAGGTGGCGACGACCCATTCCACCTCGAGGGTGTTGAAACAGCCGTTCTTGTACTGCTGGTGTCGTGCCTTCTCGCCGTAGCTCGAGGTGTCCAGCAGTGTCACCGGATGACTGAGCGCAGCGGAGGTGAACGGCGTGACCTGCAGTCCGGCCACCGGCGTGCGGTAGTTGCCGCCGTACACCGGACCCTTGACCAGGTCGGCGATCGGTTCGATCATGCGGCGCTGTTCGACCAGCGCCTGACGCAGGCCGGCGGGACAGGCGGTCACCACGCGATCGAAGAGGCTCCGCACAAGGTGATCGACCGTCGTTTTCAGCATCGACGGGTCGAACTGCCGCCAGGTGTCGGAGACAAGATCTCGATACCGGTCGGGCCAGCTGTTGTCGGCGAGACATCGCTCGGCCTGCCGGAGAACCTCCCCGGTCCGGAATGCGTGCATCTCCTCATCCTCGCGCCAGATCCTCGCGAGTTCGTCCACCGCTGCCGGCAGCTCCTTCGCGGCGCGGTCACCGGCTTTGTGTAACGCGGCAAGGGCATGGAGATGATGCTCGTCGGCAGGCTCGACGTACGGCGGGAGCTGGTGCTCGTCGCCCACCATGATCCAGCGCCGAGCGTGGACCGCGCCCATCAGGAACTCGCTGTCGATCACCCGGCTGGCCTCGTCGACGATCAATGTGTCGAAGTCCAGACCCTCCAGGAGCTTGGAACCGACGCCGGCCGTCGTGCAGCAGACCACGTTGGCGGCCTGACGAAACTCCCTGGTGAGCCTGCCGGGCTCTTGGGGCTGCACCAGGTCGAACCATCGCTGCTCCAGCGCGATCCGCTTCTCCAGCACCGAGATCTGCGAGCCGACCTTGATCAGGCTCGCGTGCGGCGCCGGGTGGGATGGCCGGCCGGATGCCTCCGCTGCCCGTTCCAGTTCCTGCTCAGCCGCATCGAGGTTGTGCCGGTGAAGCTGCCACCCGGCGTACCGCTGCCGGCCGTCGCGTTCGCGAGCCGCCTCCAGCTGTTGGAGGACCTGCTGTGCCGTGTTGCGTTCACGGCGCCATTCCTGGTGTGCGGCGCCGAGCCGCACCGCGTCGGCGGTCGCTGTCCGGGCGGTGCCCCGAAGTCGTCCCAGCTCATCAGTCCCGCCCATGAGACCGGCGAACCATGATCGGACGCGCCGGCCGGTCGGTGCTGCCGCCGCCTGGGTCCGTAGAGCGATCGCACGCCGGTCCGCCTCTTGCGCCGCCTCGGACAGGTCATCGACGGTGCGTTCTGCGACCTTCAGGCGCTCGGTGCCTGCGGACCAGGATGCCCGGAACCAGGACTCCCACGCCCGGTAGGACTCAGCCGCCGAAGATTCTTGCTCAACCGCCGCCGCGAGCGCCTCCGCCGCGTGCACGTGCGAAGCCAGATTCCAGCGGACGGTCGCGAGATGCTCCAGCCGACTGCGCCACTCCCCCGCCTTCGACCGTTCCGGTGTCCGGGTACGCCGCAGATATTCGCTGCTGATTCGCTGCAGCAGGAAACGCTGCAGATCCTCGCTCACCTTGGTGTCGTCGTAGGCCAGCCGGACGGGAAACACCTCGGGCCGGTCACCGATCCGCCGGAGTACCTCGTCGACGGCCACATGCATCGGGGCGAGCAGCAGAACCCGCTCGCCCCGGGTCACCAGCTGCAGGACGAGCTCCACGATGACTGTCGTCTTACCGGTGCCGGGCGGTCCCTGGACCAGAAAAGCGTGCGGCGTCGCCAGTGCGCCGTTCACCGCAGCCTTCTGTTCGTCGTTGAGGTCGATTCCGCTGAGGTAACCGATAGGTTCCGTCGGCGGCGCTCCCGGCGCCAGCTTTTCCGGGACCGTCAGAAGCGTGGCCAGATGATCCCAGTTACCTTCAACGTTCCCCTTCAGAAAGGAGGCGAGCGCACTGCTGTGCTTCGCCATCGCGAACCGATCCTTCTGAACCAACCTGATGCGTTCGCCGACGGCAAGGGCGCGGCGGGGCTGCGGGAGCTCGCAAGCCCTGCCGTCGACGGCGAGGATCGGCACCTGGTACTCGTTGCCATCGATGTGGACAGTGACGCCGCGATCCTCGGAGAGCGTCACCACGGACGACAGCTCCAGCTCCACCCGCTCGGCGTCCGCGTCGACAACCACCGCCGTCACCTCGACCGTCCCGGTCAACGCGCTGCGTGCCGCCAGCACTTTGAACACGGTCTGTAAAGGACGATAGTGCTGGCGCACTCTGCGCTGCATGAGTCCGTGAGCCGAGAACTCGGGCGTTCCGCCGGCAACTGTGCGCTCAGCCCTATCCTTCTCGGTGCGCCGGCGGCGCACCTGGTCCAAAGCCTCGTCGAACGCCAGCTTCAGCTCCGTGAGATCACAGCTCTCCTCGTCCCACAGCCTGCTGAACACGACGCTTCCGGGACGCACCGGTTCACGACGCCCGAGGCCGTCACCGTCCTTGATCGAGCCGACCCTGGCGATCGCAGTCCCGCTGTCCCTGCCGGTCCCCGGGTTGAGGAACACCTGGTGATACGCCCCGCGTAACAAGTAGAAGGAACCTTGGCGCCCGGACCTCTCTTCGAGGACCACGCCAGCCGCCAGGTCGGCCGCCACCTGCGCCAGCTCGAACCCGTAGTCGCGGCGAGGATCAACGCTCAGGCACAGACGTGTCGACTCGAACCGGCTCGGCCGGAAAAGCTCAGGTCGATGGTGGTGCAGATATCGCGCGGCCCAATCGCCCGGAAGGGACAGCCGACCTGTCATATGTCGACCAGGAAGGTGAGCTGAGCGATCCGGTCGTCAACGTCCTCGCCGTCGAACTCCAGCTGCCAGAAGGCGCGCAAGCTCCGCAGAGCCAGGCTGCCCAGTTGCTCCCCCAGCTTCGGGTCGATCGTCTTTGTGCCGTGGGCCAGCACCGAATGATTACGGACCCGGATGATGTCCTTCAGGTGCCGGAGCCCTCGGCCGGAGAACAGATTCAACTGCCGCATCAGCGGATCATCAAGGGCACGCAACAGTAGAGCGGAATCCATCAGCGCGATCAACGCGGGCAGCCCGGCGGCCGGTGTCCCGTGAACTTCGGCGCTGACCTCGCAGTAGCGGGCCTCCAAACCCTTCACGTCATCGGTCAGCAATGCATAGTCCGGACTACCGGTCTGGAAACCCGGCGCGATCCCGGCAAGTCGTTGCGCAAAGCAGCTCTCGACGGTTCGATAGCAGAGCAACGCGCCGAAATCGTTCCGGCCGAGACGCAGGTAATGCTGCCCCAGAAGGTGAAAGTTGAGCAGCAGGGAAGCATCCGGCGCGACGGTGAGCGCATCGAGGAAGTCCAGTTGCACCCGTAACCGGCGGAGCGCATCGGCGGACACCCGGTGCCCGGGATCGGTCAGCCGGGTCCGCATGATCCGTACCCGTTCCCCGATCTCGGTGAAGTTCAGGTCGCACCACGCTTCGTAGACCGCGGCCAGGTCGCGGAGGAAACGGGCCCGAGCCGGTTCGTATGCCGAGTCGGCGACCTCGGCGAAGCGGGCCTTGGCCGAGGTGAAAGCGCCGTGCCGGAAGGCGACCAGGGCAGCGTCCAGCTCCCGGTCCGCGAACATCTTGGTGGGGTTCGGGATGATCACGAGTCGTTCGGTGCCTGGCAAGGACTGGCGCAGCTCAGGATCGAAGGTGCTGTCGATATAGCACATCGGCAGGTCGAGCTGGGCTGCAGCGAGGGCAGCACTGGCACTCATCACCTTCTTGCCACCGGTGATGTCGATGAGGATGTTCCGGCGCGGCGCCCCAGTGTTTCCGGCCGGCCGTACCGCCTCATTGATCAGCTGGTAGATCTTCATCGGATCGGTCGGTTCGACCGAATGAGCCTGGATCCGTGAGAATGACAGACCCAACGCACCCTGGATGGTGTCGAAACTCGACCGGGTGGCGTCCGACCCAATGATCATCAATTGCTTGGGCTGCACCAGCGCGAAAGCGATGATCGTCGTCTCCGGCGAGAACCCGGATAGACTCACCAACAGATCGACCCGCTCCCGCGGCACCTCGGTGGAATTGATCTTTGCTTGCTCCACAACAGCGGGCAGCAGCTCCGTCAGCCGAAACCGGCGCGCCTGCTCAGCGGGAGGACCGTCGCCGAACACTTCCTCTCCTCGGAAGATGCGGCGCAGCCTGAGATTCATCTCCTCCAAAGTCTCCATCGACATCAGACTCTAGCTATCCACGGCGCGACGCAGCAACGAATTCCTTCACCATCGGATTCATGACAGATCTACGTCAAGCTATGCTCGTCCGGCGATCGACGGGGACCATACCCAGCTGCGCCTTGCTGTGGACCTCGCCGTTTTGACCGTTCGCGAGGGCAGCCTGCAGGTGGACTTCGCGGCTATGGCGATCTGGGCCAGGACTATGTTGGTATTCGTGTCCGGCGCGGACAGCAGATGCACCTGCCGGCCATCGTCGCGGCGAGCGCCACGTCACGTTTTGCCGTCGACGGCGATCACCGTGCGGTATCGGCGTGCCCGGCCCGGACGTGGTGCTGCGGCGCGGGTATGCAGCCAGCCAGCGAGGACGGTGGCCAGCAGTCCGTGCCGAGGCGGGTCAACAGCCGCAACACGGTTGTGCCGGCCGGTAGACACTGAAAGGCCCAGGCGGTGGTGGGCCTGCTTGTCGAGATCGTGGAGCCAGTCGGTGATTGCGGCGAACGATAAGGCCCCTGCCAGGACTGCGCAGACCGCCACTCTGAGCAGCGCGGACAGTAGGTAACGGATCCCGCGGGGATCACGCGGATCCGGGATCGCCGACGCGGTCTCATCCGCCGCTGTCGTCGCCTCCGCAAAGGCCGGTCAAGCCACAAACAACCAGCCCGAAGCCATTGCTGCCGACTACGCAATCGCCCTGCCGAGCACGCTCGGCCGTTAAGGCGTAGCGGGTCTTACCGTCGACCTCCAGGACGATCCGGCCGTTGCTTGAGACCAGCAACAGGGACTCTGTCCGCAATTGCCGCCGCATCCTAGGACCGAGGAACCGCAGCCCGAGAGGTATTCCAAGACGGCGGCCTGGGCGGCGTTGTGAATGCGGCGCGCGTATACCGGTCCGACGCTGCAGGCCGACGACTGACCGTCAGGGTTCGGTCAGGCCGCGGACCAGCTCCTGCAGGCGGGCGGTCGGGCGCAGTCCGAGTTCCCGGTTCACCAGGCGCTGGTAGCGGTGGTACTGCGCGATCGCGCTGGCGTCGTTGCCCTCGGCGATGAAGGCCTTGATCAGGGCCCTATGGGCGCTCTCCCGGTACGGCTCGATCGAGACGGCGGCCAGCCCGGCGTCCAGCGCGTTGACGAAGTCGCCGGCCGTGGCGAACCGGTCGGCCATCCGCTCAAGCGCGTGCAGCCGCAGCAGGTCCCACCGCTCGCGGTCCCGCTGCAGCCACGGGTCGACCCACCCGGGCAGCAGATCCTGCGCCACGGCCTCCACGTCGGTCCGGCCGGGGCGGGTGTCGGGCACGGTCAAGTCGCGGGCGCGGGCCGCCCATGCGTGCAGGTCGATGCCGATACCGTCGCGCAGCCGGATCCGCCGGCCGCCAGCGATCACCAGGCGTTCGCCGGTCACCCGGTTGACCCGCCACAGCGCCGATCGCAGGCTCGCCGAAATGCGGCCGCATGGCAGGTCCGGGTGGAGCATCGCGCCCAGCATGGCCCGGTCGCTGACCTCGGGGCGCAGGGCCAGCGCGGCGAGCATCCGCTGGGCGCTCGGCGGCATGGTCACCCGCCGGCCGTCGAGCCGGACGGCGAACTCGCCGAGCACCTGGATCGTGATCCTCTGCTGTTCCCCGCGGATGTCGTCGTTGATGTCACGGTCGTCCATATCGGCCCTCCAGCATCAGAGTCCGCCAGCATCGTGACAGCGCAATGTAGCGGCGACCATCGCCGCGGCGTCACCGGATCGACACCGTCCCTTGGATTTTCGGCTCCGCGGGGGCTGGCTGGAGGTTCCGGGCCAGTCGGATCACGGACATATCGTCAGCTATTGATCAATCGGTTCGATGTCCGGGTCGGCGTACACCTCCGCGCCGGCGGCCCGCTGCCCGGCGAACATCATGGTCGCCTCCACCGCAGCTGGCCTTATCGCGCAAGTTCGGCGACAAGTTCCCTGGCGACGTCGCCGGGCTCGGCGAGGCAGCGCCAAGCGGCGACCCTCGACACCGATGCCAGGTTGCCCACGACGTCCAGCCGAGCGAGGATCTTGCGGAACGACCTGCCGTCGGCATCACCGGCGGGATCGTCGACCAGAACCGCGCGTTCTCGTTCTGGGCCCCGCACGACGAGATCGTAGATTTGGCCCTGGACAGCGACGTTACGCCGCGCTGTAAGGCCACTGCCTCGAAGAGCCGCGTGCAATTGATCGGCGGCTCGTGCCGGTCGATCGAGTTCGGGCTCGGTGCGGCCGATGCCGTTCGCCACGCTCGCCAGCATGCCTCGCTGAGCCGACCACCAGGACTGGTCACCGACGATGACGAGCTGCGACTGTGCGCGTGTAATCGCAACGTTCCAGAGATTCGTCTGGTGCACCAGCCAGTTTCGGGTCGTCCCCTGGATACCGTTCGCGCCGATCGCCGAGATCACCATGATGTCGCGTTCGCTGCCCTGGAACTTGTGGATGGTGCCGCAATAGATGTCGCCGGGGCCGAGGCCGGCCCGGCGCAGCGCCGCCTGCAGGGCACGCTCCTGCGGAGCCAGCGGCGTGACCACCCCGATCTTCGCGTCCGGAAACATCGCACGCGACTGAAGTACCTGCCGCACGACCTCCTGGACCTCGACGGGGTTACTGCCTGATCCACTGAGTCCGCGCTCGAACGTCCCGCTGACATGCAGCCACCGCAGGGCCGGGTCCGCCTTGGCGTTGAGGCGGTGCAGATCGGTGAGAACGGTCAGCCGCCCCTGATACACCTGCCGGTTGGCGGGTTCGATGATGTCCGGATGGCACCGGTAGTGCTCATCCAGTAGGTAGGCGAATCCGGTGCTGTTTGCGAACGCATCGTAGGTCGAGTGACGGGTGAAAGTCAGACCCCGATCGTTGAGCCACCGGCGGGACAGGCCGGCGCGGTCTTGCTGTTCCAGATCTTCCCGCTTCGAGAGCGTGACAACCGGTTGCAACTGGCGAGGGTCGCCGATGATGAGTGCCCGCTTGGCGCGAAACAGCATCGGAAGGATCGCCGGAATGGTGCACTGCGCCGCCTCGTCGATCACGACCAGGTCGAACAGCGCCGGGGTGGGCCGAAACTGCCGCGCCGACATTGCCGTCGTGGCCCATCCCGGCAGCGGCGTCAGCAGTTCAGGAAAGCAGGCGTACTTGTCTGGACGGTCTTTGGACAGCTCCTCGATCCGCTTCTGCAGCAGAGCGGAACCGGCCACGACCCGCCGGGTGATCTGTGCCCGGAGCAACTCGACGCTGTGTCGGGGACGTTCCGTTCCGGTCAGTTCGGTGAGCCGCCGCCAGTCCTTTTCCTCTTCGGGGAGCCGGTCGAGGCGGTCACGGCGGTCACGCCACCGGGCTTCGACAATGGCATGCCGGGCGAGTTCCTCGACGGCGGTGCGATCACGGACGCCGTACTGGCGGCGCA
>Ga0307508_10007425_pt1 | contig 10207 bp, 18 predicted proteins | sample 9_EM_MG_FD_203089 | JGI IMG/M metagenome (GOLD analysis project Ga0307508, IMG submission 203089) | Populus trichocarpa ectomycorrhiza microbial communities from riparian zone in the Pacific Northwest, United States - 9_EM | ecosystem: Host-associated > Plants > Roots > Unclassified | place...
GGGGAGGAACGGGCTTTATGTACAGCCGCGCCGCCGCCGTCGCCGCGGAAGACGATCCGGCGAGGGCAAGGAGCGTGTTATGTAACGCCCAGCCCCAGTCCGTCCGTCCACGGGAGAAAGCGGCACGCGCTGGTTGGCTGGCTGGCTTTCACTTGACAGCACTAGCCCGGCCCAGCAGCTCGTGGAGCGGCAGCGGCGCCGCATCACACGCGATGACTCGACTGCGCCGAACACCCGGGGGGGGAGGGGGCGCGGTCCGTCCCGTGACACTCTTCCGACACTTTCTAGTGGACGAGGAGCCCACGTGCTCGGCGTGGAGTGCTGTTTCCTCCTCCTGCTTCAGCCCACCGCCCCCCCACGCGTGCCCGTCGCGTCGAAGCTTTCCGTCCTCCGTCGTCGAGCAATCTCCGTCCAGCTCCGGACTCGCGGTTCCAGCGGGACCCCCCCCCCCCCCCCTGACCGCAGAGCTCGAGTGGGCGAGCCGTGAGGGACCTGCGAGGCGGAGCGCTGCGGCTTCGTGGGGCGAGGGGCAGACGAAACGGCTGGGCCTGTCTCTAGGGGACGCAGGTTCGTTCGGTGGGCAGGGTGGATAGGGGCTGGCTGGCGTCGGCGGCATCGCGGATCACTCGGCGGAGGACGAGGCTCTGCGCATTGCGCGGATCGGCAACGATATATACCGGGGTATGTTCGTCCCGCACATACCGTTCCGGAATCTTGCGCCGGGGAGCTGGTGTGCTGAGGAGGAGGAGGAGCGACCGCTCTTCGTCCCCACGCCCTCCTTTCATGGCCTCTGCGGGAGCGGAGGCGGGGGGAGGGGGGGGGGGAATTCCTTTCTCGTTATTTTTCCATTTTTCCCTTGGTAGTTATTTCCTTGGTGCCCCATTACTTTCGGGGGGGGAGCTTGCAACGGGCCGCGCGCAGACTGGTCGAGGTCGGGGCGGACGGCGGCTGGGGGAAGCGGACAGTTTGTTTTCGCCATGGTATAGTTTAGCTACGAGTTGTTGTGAATGAATAACAACAAAAGCCGTGTCGTCCGAGTGTCGTCCTGCGGCAGCCGGCGGCTGGGGCGGCGTGGACTGCGCGCGTAACGGCAAACCGTCCAGCAGCTAGCGCAGTGCCCACCGGATCTGCGCACAACCCCATCCTCGCCGTCGTCGCCGCCGACAGCACCAGCCGACATCGCTCCGACGGCTCCCCTCGCACGGAAAACGGCAGCGGAGCGGAGATCGTGCGGCCACGGATTGGCGCCATCGGCAAGTGCACTCCAGCACCTCGCTCGCTCGGCCAAGCGTGGTAGGCACGTGACCGCGTCCAGCCGCCTACCCTGCTCGGTCAGCGGGGGCCCATCTTGGGGAGGAGCGTCCACTCCGCGTCCGAGGCTGGAAGGCGCGCGTCGTGGTGGGGCAGCTTGTCCCAGAGAGCCTCCGTCGCCATCTCTGTCGCCAGTGTCCCCTCCGCCGTCCGTAGACTGGGCCTTCGGAGAGCGGCTCGGACCGCGCAGTCGGGGAGGTCCAGCGGCAAGCAGTAGAAACGGAACCTCGGGGCCATGCAGCGGACCGTATGCAGCCGACTGATTTCGGTTGCGCTCGGAGTAGATACGTGCAGCACATCTTCCGGCCGTGTGATGTCATCGCCGGTCGTGGGCCAACTTTGCCCCCGCTAAACGCCCGCTCAGACGCAGCGCTCAGGTCGAACACTCCAGAAGCCGTCGAGCTAGATCCTTCCAGCGGTAGAATCCCAGCCAGCCCCCACCTGAGGGGGAGGGGGGCGGCTCTCTCGCGAGAACACCCCCATGGTATCGGGGGGAAATCCTCTCCACCCAACAGCTCGGAAGCGGTCGTCCGAGTGTTGTGCGGGCTCCCAAGCGCCGGGCCCTTCCCTCGCTCGCTCGCTAGTGGGAGCATTGACGTCAACGGCACGTCCGCGCCCAAGACGGCTGGCAGCGGCTGTTGCCGTGTTCGCTGTTGTGGATATGTATCCACAGTACTTGCTGGCAGATCATATCTGCTTACCTAGGCTGCTTCCTCCGATCGCCCAGACAGAGGCTGTGTTTGGTTGGTTGGTGTGATCGAAAGATGGCAGGAGCGGCGGCGGCGGTCTTGTTTTTTTTCTTTTCTTTTCTTCCCCCCCCCCCCTACATACATACTTTCGAGCCGAAAGGACAACAGACGGGCCAACAGCGGCCATCGAGTGAGCCGCAGTGATCCACCCGGGGTCCCGCCAACGCGTATGTGCAGAGTGGGGCACAGCTGCATGCCGTAGTCGGGGCCGCGGCGCGCCCGCTAAGCTATGTATCTGCTGTGCGCGAGCGATACGCTCATTCTGCAGCCCGTCGTTGTTGCCAACGGGAAGCGTCCTCCCGGTCGATGCGGGGAGATCCGTCAGCTCCTGCGCATGGGCCACACCACCGCACCACACCCCTCCGTGCTGGTGGGCGGCGTGCACTGTCCCCCCCCCTGCTCGCAGCTTGTAACCGGGAACAAAAGAAAAGTGAGCGTGCGATGCACGGGCCGTCACTCGCCACGTGGGGTGTGTCCTGCTGCTGCACCACGCTGCATGCGGAACAAACGGACGCTCTCTCTCCAGCCGCTGCGGCGCCGGCCAACCGAGCCCTGCACCACTGCTGCTCTGCTCCTCCTCGTCATCCTCCTTCTCCTCCGCCGCCGCCGCCGCCGCCTGCACGAAGCCAGCCGCCCGCGGCAGCAACACCAACATAAACAACACCGACGTCAACGACGACAACAGCAGCAGCAGCAAGCCGCCCGTCCGCCGGTCCCCGAAGCGCCGTCGCGCGCGACCAATGGCACGTCGAGACCCGCCCCGCCAACGCGCAGCCTACGGGTGTTGGAGAGCGGATTGCTTGCCGCCGGAAGGCTGCACGGTGCTGGCTGGCCGTGGGGGACGAGAGACGGCCGGTGCCATCCGCCCTCACCGCGTCGGCCTCACGGATGCGGGAGGCGGGGGGGCGTCGCTGCGGAATAGACTCTGGCGGCTGCAGGGCGTGGGGGTGTCACGAGGGGGGAGGCAATCGCGATATCCCGCTGCAGCCCAGCGAGACCGAGTGCGGGGCGTGGGGAGAGACCTCACGGGGCCAGGTGCAGCCACCCACGCCGTGCTGCGCATCGCAGCGCATCCCCGTCCGATTCGCTGCGTCGTCCCCCGGGCCAATGCGACGGTCGGTGGTGGATATCCCCGTTCGGGCACCGGTCCCCAAGCATCCCCCGCACTCGCCCCCTGCCCCCGCCCCCCGCCCCCGCGAGCGAGAAGCTGAGGATATCTAGCACGGGCGATAAGCTTCGGCTCCCTACCGGGCGCCTACGCTGGAGGAGCGACGGGAGCTGGCGGTCGATCGATCGACGGCCTGCATGCGCAGCGGTTGGTGCCGGACAGAGGTCGGCGTTCCTCGTCTGCATACATTGCATAGCTGTCCGTCCTGCTGCTAATAATAACGACGAGTGCTCCGTCCGCGGGAAAGCCAGTCGTGTGGATCAATTGGGCTTGCTCGTTCATCGCTGCGTCTGTCCCCCCCCCGACCAACACGGACAGAACACCTGCACCGAACCATCTGCGCCGGCGGCTACGCCATGCGGGCGGCGCCCGAGTGATGGACATGGGGGGGAGGGGGGGAGGGCTATTTTTGTAATTCCGCCCTTTTTGGGAAGGAATATGCCGCGCGAACGGTGGGACTGAACCTGCGTGCGACGTGAGTGACGGCGTGTGAGCGACGGCCGGCGTCTATCCAGCCGTCCAGCCGTGCCATCCCATCGACGCCGTGTTGTGTCGATACCGCGCACCGTTCCGACGGCCGGCCCGGCCCGGCTCCCGACGAACGCAGCGACCGACTCTCGGCCCGCAACGAGTGTCTGCGCGCCGCGCTCGATACATACGGCTCCGGTTCGGGCCGCCACTGCGGACGTATGTGCGCACCGCCCCCCCACCAGCCACCGCTGCCGGCCGATCCGACACGCGCGACGCAGCGCCGTCCCCCAGGCCACTGGGAGGGACAAAACATCCGCCGGACGACAGGCAGGCGACATCGTGTCTCCGAGCAGTGATCGTGTGGACACCGCCCGCTGCAGGTGTCGAGAAATAGAGCAGTGGCCGCACCTGCCGCTCGCGGTCGCAATTCCTAAAATAAGGATCTCTCTTTCTCTCTCTCTCTCTCTGTCAAAAAAGGGGATTTAGGCCGGATGGAGCACGGAGATATGTATGTGCATATGCACAAACCGCGAACGGGGGGTGGGGAGGCTGTACTACATAGGTATGTATTCGACTTTTCTTTTTTTTCTTCTTCACTTTCGCGTTTCAGGCTGCCCATCTATTTTTACGATACCTTCTAGAAGAAGCTGATACTCGTCGCCGAATATAGGGGGAAGGGGGGAGGGCGTCGCCTGGTTGGTTGGATTGCGTTCTGGAAACCGCAGCACGAATGATGCACATACTATTGTTATATACCTGCCCGGACGAGGCGAGACGGATGCATCGCGGGTTTCCCGACGCTGGATGCTGGCTGCCGGCGCGTTTCGGCCGTGCACAGCCCATAGCCGTCTCTGTTCGGGCAGGAGCGTGGCAGCTAACATACGGCAAGCGCGACGCGACGCGACACAACGCGACGAGACGCGACGTCGAAGCACACGCCTCCTGCGACGGGGACCGCCAGTCCGGACTCCTGGCGGATTTTCTCGGACGACGGTCCGCTGCGCGCAGGCACGTACATATACCGGCGACGGGCGGGGGGGTGCATACACAGCTAGTTGTTCCGCCCACGGCAAAACTGCGCGCCTATGCATCATCCACTCAAGGAGGCCTGTCGTTCGGCGGGGATGTTGGTTCCTCGAGGCTGGCTTCGCTCATTTGCACCTCCCGGGTTCCCTTCGTTTCGCGGTGCCCTCCGCGACGACGATGACGCCCGCGCCTGCAATTATCAACTCGGCGGCGTCCCCGGCACGGCCCCATCGCTGCAGAATCGAATGAAGGACGCCGTGCATCGCAAGCAGAGTATCAGCTGGGGAGGGGGCGCAGAAAGGGACTCGAGCGCGCGCGCGCGCTCTCGCTCTCCCGTCGCGCTGAGGGGGGAGGGCGTCAAGCGGAGAGTTTCGCAAGGCACCTGCCTCGGAACGACCGTTCGACGAAGGTTCTTTCTCTCGCTCTCTCTCTCTCTCTCTCTCTCTCCCGTGCGTCCTTCCCGGGCCGCCCGCGCCGGTACTTACGCACGCGGTTAGCAACTGGCGCCCTCCACTCGAAGACCAGACACCGGAGGGGGGGGCTGCTGGCTCCTGACTGGCTCCCAGACGCAGGTTCGAGCAATCTCCTCCGCACCCCGCCGGGGGGGGGGGGGGGGGGGGGGGGGGGGGGGGCCGGGGGGGCCCCCCCCCCCCGTGTCGCCCTATACACCCCCCCCCCCCCCCCCCCCCCCCCCCCCCCCCCCCCCCCCCCGGCCGCCCGTTGACGTCTCGTGCGTCCGGCGCGATTGGTCCCGCCCTCCCCCGGAATACATGCGTCTCCTGCTTGTCGTTCGGGACCGCCGCTTCCCTATCGCTCGAGCTTCTCGCCGTTCCCCGTCTAGCCGCGCGGTCTTGGACGCGACGGGGTCGCTGGCCAGTCGTCAGCTGTGCCGAGGACGTTGCGGGAAAGTGCACGATCCCCCCAACGACGGCGGACGAGAAGGCTGAGCGGGGCGCGGGCCGGCGAGAGGAGCCCAAAAAAAAGAACAAGATCTGCTGGGAAGGAGTGAACGCGGCGACCACACCCGCACGCCAGGGGAATTTCGCTGTTGTTGTTGTTGTTGTTGTTGTTGTTGTTGTTGGGGTGTTTCTCTTTTCTTTTTTCCTCTGTGGGTACTTACATACATATCTCGAGTACATACATACACAGATATAGTTATCTATGCACGCCGTGTAGTTCTGCCCACTCTAGATACACATAACTAGTTATAATATGTATTATCTGTAGAGTAGTCTGCTCACTCTAGCCAAGAGTATCTAGTCTGCTCACTCTAGCCACAGAGATCGTCGCCCTGTGCTGACCGGTCGACAGCATAATATCTACGGAGGAGGAGGGATGCAATGCCCCCCCCCAATCCCAATATGCATCACGAGTGTCTCCGGACGCCGTTCGGATTGCTCTCTTCCAGCGCGTGCACGTTCATCGCAGGATCAATCGACCGGCCAGCTGCTATTTCCCGTGCAACCGTGCGGAGCGTGTCCCCTCCGATGTACCTTCTCCACTTCCTCTTCCAAGTTCCGCATTCCCTCTCTCTCCGTCTTCCCGTTGCCCCTCGCTTTTCCCCTCCCCCCAAAACTGCCGACCCGTGCTTAGAGTACCTACATCCTTGGACCAATTGGGTGCGTAGATAGGCGCCGGAGCTACTTCGAGAGGCCAGTGCTAGCGAAGTGCTGACACAGAGATGGCCATCCGTCTCGCACACCGAGTAACGGGTTCGTGGGAAGGAAAGGGCCAAGCTAAGCCTGCTAAGCCTGCTAAGCCTGCTACATAAGCCTTTGTGGGGTGGGGAAGGGGAAGCGTTTCTTTTCTCGGAGCGGCGTCCACCTGTGCGTGCGGACATCAGCGGGAGCGAGGATATCATATCTACATACAGCCCAGCATACATTCTCTACATTCATACATACATAGATGCATACATACACATCACATCACATCATATCATATCATAAGGGTGTGTGTCCGCGCGCATCTAGATATGCAACCGTGTGTGCCTGGCGGCCAGGGCCAGGGGGAAATCTCGCTCCGATGCATGCGTTTCGAGCCGTCTGCTCCTCCTGTATGTAACCATTTTTAAACACGGTGCCATCCCCCTTCTTCTTCGCACGCGTTTCAGAGTTGGGCGGCCCCCCCCCCCCGTTTCCTCCTCTCCACGGGCCACGTTTTGCCATCGGCCGCCGTCCTGGAATAGCAGCAGCAACACCCCCCGCATGACAGATCTCTGGAGCGAGCGCTGGCTGGAGTGCTACAGCAGCGAGTCGGCAGCAGCGGGTGATGATGATGATGATGATGGTGGTGATGTCAAGCGGCGCTGGTGGCGACAACGGTGCTGGTGGGTGATATCTAGCGGTGCTGGTGGTGGCAGCAAGCACCAGGTAGCGATGCCGAGCAAGCGGTGGACAGCCAACAGCACAACGACACCCCGCCCTCCGCCCTCCGCCCTCCGCCCTCCGCCGCACACCCCGCGAAGGGAGATCTCACATCTGCCTTCGTGTGCATGTCGCTTGCGCTGTCAGGCGTGGCCGCAGACGCACGATCGGTGTCCGCTGCGCGCAGAGATAATAATAAATCACCGCCAGCAAAAACAAACAGCGGCCGGGGCGCGGCGACTGTGGCGTGGGCTGGGCGGGGCTGGGCGGGGCTGGGCTTGGCGGGGCTGCGCTGCGCTGTTCCGTGCTGTACTGTGGCTCGCGCTCGCCTACCACAACCCGTGCATGCGCGCGCGCATTTCCGGACCGAACCTCCCTGTGTAGCGGATGTGGGTGGTGGCTGTCCCCTCCCAGTCCGAGTCCGCTCCGAACGCCATATAATAGTCTTGTCTTTCCTCCATCCCCCTCATTCTCCCAATCCCTCCTCCATCGATCCCTTCGGCGTCCCTCCACACACACACCCCCCCCCCCCACCCCACCCCCCGGGTTTTCGCGAGTCCCCCCCTCCGTGCTGACGCTGCTTCCGTCTTTAAGGCTCCTTGGCCCTTCGCTCGCTATATACCCGCGGTATAGCTCTTGCCTCGCTGCGACCGAGTGCCTGCTCTGCTCCTCAGCGATCGTCATATATCCTGCCCTTCGTTCTTGTCCTCCATCCATCCGCTGTCCAGCTTCAGTCGCCGTCCGCCTCCGCCTCCGCCTCCGCCTCCTCCAACGGCGCCGCGCTGCCCCCCCTCGACTCTCGCTCGCTCGCTCCTCCTCCTCCTCCTCCTCCTCCTCCGTCGCTATGCCTGCCCGGCCCAGTCCGCTCATCACCAAGGGCCACGGCATCCTGCCCGGCTCGTCGAAACTGTCGCCCTTCTCGCCGCTGCCGTCCGAACTGCCCAGAACCCCCGTCGACGGCCGCTTCGACGCGCTCAAGAGCGCTGGCGATGCCATGAAGACGCCCATAACGCCGCCGACCGCCTACACCGACTTCCTCAAGGCGGCCATGAACTCGCCCGCGGTCTCGTCGGCGCCGCCGACCAGTCTGCCGTACTCGCCCGCGCTGTCGACCTCGGGCTCGTACCGCCACCACGGCGGCAGCTACACGCCCGCCACCCCCTACTCGGGCATCAGCATCCGGAGATCGCGACGCGCCGGACTGCCGCCGAGCCCGTCGAGCGCAAACTCGAGTCCGTCCTCCGACGGCCCCCGGAGCGCGCGGTCCACGAGATCCACGCGCAGCTGTCCCGACTACGATGACGACGACGACGGCGGCGCCGGGGGGGAGGACCGCGCGCAGCTGTCGGACGGCAGGGTCACGGTCAAGCAGGTGGTCACGACGACGGTCACGTACACGCCGCGGATGAGCCTGCTGCCCGCGCCCAAGGGCAAGCGACGACGGGTAGCGTAGAGCGGCCATCCGTCGCCTTTGCTTGTACTCTCGTCCAAAACCCGGTCCTCTTTTTACGTTTCTTTACCATTCGGCAAATATCCATCTCCTTTACGACATTATTCGAGCCTTTTTTTTTCTTTCTTTTTTCGTCTTTTCCTTCTGTCACGACACATTCGGGGGGCAATCTTCTGGCGTCCTGATCTTACCCATGCGATTCATTTCATCTTTCTGTCTGCGTGCGTTACGTTTTTCCTGCTGTTTTTTTTTTCCTCTTTTCTTTTTCCCCAGGCGTTCGAGTCTTTGTTTCTTGTTTCTGTTGTCCTTTTCTTTTTTTTTTATTTTCGCCATCGCTATCTACTCTTGTTTTGTTTCTCTTGCAGCTGGGGGAGGGGCGGGGCGGATCCACACTCCCACCCACCCGCACACGCCACGACGACGACACACTCCCAACGGCCATCCTCTTCGCTGTTCCTTCCGATGGAGAGAGGGGAAGGAAAGCAGCCCACACGACGGACAGCGTGGGGCTGAGGGTTATGTTCTCTCGATCGAAAGCGCTCGATTCGCCTTCGGTTCTTCTTGTTCATTCTCTTCTCTCCGGCTACGACGCTCCACCTGTACAGTTCTTTCCTTCCTTTTTTTTTTTCCTTTTTTTTTGTGCTGTGTGTGTGCGTGTGTCTGCGCTGTGTGCGGTGTTTCGTGTGCATATTGGTTGCAGGAGGGTGTGCGAGTGTTTGTGAGCGTGGATGGACGGGGCCGGAAGGGGGGGGGGGGATGTAAGCGGGCCGGCCGGAGCGGAGGACGAGTCGGCCCCGCAGAGGAAGGGAATCTACATTCTATCTGTCCGGACGGGAATACGTGTTGCCCGCCGCTCTGCCTTCTGCCAGCCTTTTGGTCCCGCCGTGAATGAATATCGTGACGACAATGCCCCCCATTTTTTTTTCCAGTTCGCATTCGACAACACCCACCCAGCACCCAATACCTCCTTGTCGCTGGTTGATTGGGTTGGAAATGAGGCTCCAGCCGCCCGCAACCACCGCCTCGGGCCCCCGGCCGTCAGGGATCCACGCCCCACCAAGGTGGAAGTGCGTCGAGTGCGATATATTTAGGCTCCACCCCCATGCTCGTGGCGATGACCTGGGCGCTTGCACGACGAATCGGCGCGCGCTGCCGCCCACCACCCTCGCTCTCTCCCTCCTTTGGTGTTGGGTGGGGAGGACCGGGTTAGATAGTGACGAGTCTCCTCCCCGTTGTCGTCGTCGCCACCGGATGGACGGGAACGGGAACGGACTTGTCTGGCGACGGTGGAGATGGGGGGGGGAAATGAAGGAATAATAGCTGGAGGCGGGGGCGAACTGCCAGATATCTAGATATCTACGTATCTATCCAGTTCTTGCAGTGTGTTGAACGGTGTGAGAGGGGACCGGACTTGGCTAGGGATGCACACAACACCTTCCTCCCCCCCCCCCCCCTTGCAAGGTGTAATATATCGTAAGCGCCCGCACAAATTTATCCATCATTTTTTATTTTATTTTTCTTTAATAAAAGTATTTACCTGCAATTAAATTATTATTATCATTGTTATTATTATTATTATTATTATTATTATTATTATTATTATTATTATTATTATTATTATTATTATTATTATTTAAAACCCCCCCCCCCCCATTTTTTATAAATA
>Ga0307508_10007426_pt1 | contig 10206 bp, 2 predicted proteins | sample 9_EM_MG_FD_203089 | JGI IMG/M metagenome (GOLD analysis project Ga0307508, IMG submission 203089) | Populus trichocarpa ectomycorrhiza microbial communities from riparian zone in the Pacific Northwest, United States - 9_EM | ecosystem: Host-associated > Plants > Roots > Unclassified | place...
TCTTTCTTTCAGTCATTTCTTAATATTTTATGTTTTTCTCATTTCACCCATTAATATTGTCGTTATTTGTCCAACCATAGTTATCATTCCTTTCTTTATATTTGGACTGTTACTGTCCAACTGTTATTGTCTTGTTTTTGAAACGTTACTGTCTTGTTTTGAACCGTTATTGTCTTGTTCTGAACTGTTACTGTCTAAACATTTGATTTGTTACTGTCCAACTGTTACTGTCTTGACATTTGAACTGTTACTGCCTTGTTTTTGAACTGTTACTGCCTTGTTTTGAACTGTTTCTGTCTAAACATTTGATTTATTACTGTCCAACTGTTACTGTCTAGACATTTGAACCGTTACTGTCTTGTTTTTGAACTGTTACTGTCTTGTTTTTGAACTGTTACTGTCTAGACATTTGAACTGTTACTGTCTAGACATTTGAACTGTATTTGAACTGTTACTGTCTAGACATTTGAACTGTTACTGTCTTGTTTTTGAACCGTTACTGTCTTGTTTTGAACTGTTACTGTCTAGACATTTGAACTGTTACTGTCCAACTGTTACTGTCTAGACATTTGAATTGTTACTGTCTAGACATTTGAATTGTTACTGTCCAACTTCTCCGCAGATGTTTAACTGTATCTAGAGTTATAGAACTCCGTTTCAAACGAGATTAGTCTCGTTGGAAGCTAAGACATGAGGTTTTAAGTTCTCTGAAAGAAGGAGAACTCAGATCTGCCTCCAAGGCAGTTAAAATTATTTATCAACGAACCAGACCTATTACCCTACAGGGTCTGTCGTGACCCAGTCTCGGTTGGTGACCTATAGCTGGAGTTCTATAACTCTAAATTGAGCAAGACCAATTTTCTTAGTTAGTCGACATCTAAAACTACAATTTCTATGAGGAACCTGATCCTAATTCCTTCATCCTCCTACCCGAAATCCCTCTGAAAGTGAAGAGAAAAAACTGTCCAAATTCGTCAACCTTAATACACACAATGCCTGAAGTTATTTAATTTAGCGACTCATAAATTTTCCCTAAATTCAAGTCTAAGAACCCTAACTATAATTCAACATCCAGGCATTAATTTATAATCAATTTTGAAACAACTCATAAAACCATGTTTAGAACACCTTACCCGGTACAAATCAAGGTTTCGATCTTCAACTCCCTCCTTTTCTTTCTAATGATAGCTGGCCCTCCCCTCTTCTCTTCTTGTTCAAATTTTCTTGTTAATCCCTTGCCCACCAGTGTTTATTCTACGAATAACCTTAATCTTGGATGGATTCTTGGAATTTTTTGTGTTTCACTCATGATTTGTAAAAAAAAAAATGGATACAAAAACTCCCTCTTTTCTTTCTTTATGATAGCTGCAGATCTTTATTTATTTATTATTATTATTTTCATTTAGGCCCTATTTTCTTTAAGTGTATTCATTTTTCTCCCACTTCTTTTTAGTTTAGTTTATTTCTTTTAATTTAATCCAGCCTTGATTTTTCCCGGGATTTACAGGCTTTGCCCTTATCTTTGGACTTGGAAGGCATCAGGAGCTATTTTGGAGAATTTCGTGAGTTAGAAAGTTAGGAATGAAATTTGTATCTTTTTTTATATATTCAATATCAAGATAAAAAATACTTAACATAGTTTGCCATCGAGCAAAAATCTGTTTTAAAGCTAAATTTTGAACATCTTTTTGTAAAACTTCTTTAGCAGATTTGCAATCAATACATAAAAGGAATTTCTAGTTTAATAAGTTGCTTTGAAATTTTGTAATATATAGAACGATTGAAAGAGTTTCTTTCTTGATGGTAGAGTAATTCTTTTGACAGTTATTCCAATGGGCAGAAGTGAATTGAAGAATATGTTCTTTGGAGAACTTGTTTGAGAATACCCCCATACCCCAAATTTGTTGCATTTGTTTCTACAATCATAGGAGCTAAAGGATTGGCTAGATAAAGGCAAGGAATTTCTTGGACTTGCTTCTTAATTTAACGAACAAGAGTAGTATGTTCATCAGACCATGAAACTGAGTTTTTTCTTAGTCTATCATGAAGGGGTTTTGCAAGTTTACTAATATTAGAATAAAAATCTAAAACATAATTTAGACTTCCTAGGAATCTTTGTAATTGAGGTTTATCAAGGATTTTACTAGGAAATTTATTGGCGAAGGTAAGGGATCTCTCAATGGGTATAATGGTACCTTACCAGATATAATGGGCGAGGAAGCGAACACGAGTTTGGAATAGAGAAATCTTTGGTTTGGAAACAACTATACCATTTTGTTTTGCAACATGGAAAAATGTTTGTAAGTGTTTAAACTGTTGTTCTAATGATGTTGAAAAATAAGAACATCATCAATGTAGACTATGCAAAATTTGGAATATGCATTAAATATGTCATTCATTATTCTTTAAATTTTAGATGGTGCATTTTTTAAACCAAATAGTATAATGTTCCATTCATACTGACCAAATAGGACTGTAAATGCAGTTTCGTAACGGTCTTTAGGATGGATCTAGATTTGCCAAAAATCTGATTTCATATCAAACTTAGAAAATATGAAAGTAGAATGCAATTTTTGTAATAAATATTTTTCATTTGGAATTGGATATCCTATCCACTTTAGAGCCTTATTTAGTGGTTTGTAATTGATCACAAGTCTATGTGTGCCTCGTTCTAGTTTTTGTTAACATAAAATGCAACACAAGACCAAGGTCATCTAGACTTCTGGATGAGACCTTTTGACTCTAAATCTTGGATTTCGAGTCTACAATGTTGTTCTAATTCAACATTCATTTGGATTGGTCTCGTTTTTTTAGGTATTTGTTTTTCATAAAAGTTATCTTTATAGGGAAGATCAACAACATGTTTTCTTTTCCAGAAAGCATTTGGCAGATCATAACAAATTTCATGTTCGATCTTATTTTGGAAATCTGAAAATCTTTTTTGTAAAACAGAATTTTGTAATTGATGTTCAATTCTTTGGAAATAAATATCTTTTTTCAAATCATGTAAATGAAATTGTTTTTCATAGATCAATGCATTGATATGATATTTATGTATTGCATATGCTTTGATTAAATTTAGATTTCTAGTTTTTGATTTTTCTAAAAAAAAGATAAACAAGCCGCACACCATTAATTTTTGAAATTATGCAATCATGTTTAGCTTTGTAAGGGATAATTATGTTAATGAATGGAGTTCCAAAAATAATGGTATGATTTATATCATTTGTAACAACAAAGAAATTTTTAAGATAAAAAAACATTATTTAAAATGGATGCTTGTGTTTTTACTAAAAGATGAATTTGGAATTATTTGCTGCAAAAAGTCTTTCAGAAGTATTCTGAAGAAATCTTTTAGGCACTACCCCTTCATTGATACAATTTAAATCAGCATCTGTATCAAACAAGGTAATAGTTTCTAGTTTGTAATCTTCTGAAAAAACTACGAGTAAGTTTTATCAAATATTTTTTTGAAGTAATTTGTGTTAAAACATTATACTCTGACCAAATAGGACTGTAAATGCAGTTTTGTAATGGTGTTTAGGATGGATCTGGATTTGTCAAAAACCTAATTTCATAGCAAACATAGAAAATATGAAAGCAGAATGCAATTTTTGTATTAAATCTTTTTTATTTGGATTGCAGAAATGAAATTATAGAAACAAATTGAAATACAAACAATATGATAAAAACAAATCGAATTTCTGATATGAATAAAGAGGCAAGTCAAAGAAAGACAAGATCCTCTAACAAACATAGAGTATACTTAAGTTTACAGAAATGAAATTGCATAAATTTAAATAGAATTTAAATTGGATATATAGATAGTAAGAATTAAAAGAACCTTACTGAAAATTTTGTATTGAATTTAATACAAAAGATAATGGTTGTAGAAGTTTGAATCAAAGAAGTATGGATCTCTTTATAGGATAAATGATAATTCAGAAGGTTATAGGGAAATTTGAGTATGTTATAAGAGCATAGATATTTGATGCCTTATGCTGAGAAACTCTTCTATATAGTTCTGCTTTTAAAGGCTGGGAAGAGTCTTCTTATATAAAGTAGAACAAGGTTGTCATTTTTGAAAATTTTGTAAAGCAAATGATTTGCTTTTTAAAAAGTTAAACAATTATCACCAAAAGTTATTTGTCATTTATGTAAGTGAGGGATCAACTTTTTGAAAAGTTGGAGTGGCAGCTAGCTTTTTTAACCATTTGTGCCGACAGGAGAAGGTGAGCCTGATGGTTTGGTCCTGATTGTTTGGAGGATCTACCTAAGAAATAAAATGGGCCAAAATATCTTTGGGCCTCTTAAAATACTTTTTCTTTAACAGAGATAGTGGATGATGAGGATAAAGAGAAATAATTGTCTTTGATGCTTTATAACAATTGCTTTATGATTTGGAAATACTCTTCTTCAGATTGTGTTGAGGCAAGAAGAGTAGAAGCATGAGATCGACGTGCTAGGAATTTGGACTCGGGGTTTGAGTTCACAATCTTAGCATTTTTGTGTTGTTGTAGCCATTTCATGATAACAGGTTTGGAACTTTTAGTTTCTGCTGCAAAGAAACTTTTAGTTTCTAAGGGTTTGAGTCTACAATCTTAGGTGCAGGTCATGTTGCCTCCTAAATCCAAATCCAGAGACAAAAGCAAACCCCCACAAACAAAGTCTAAATCTTCAAAATCCTAAAAATCCTAAAAGTCTACAAAACTCCTTACCTTAACCATTTCTTCTGCAAAGCCAATGAAATCCTAGTATTAAGCAATAGTTGAAGATAAAGAAGTAGAATGCTTTTCATAAGTATAAAATTGGGTAGAATCCTTATCCAATTCACCAGAATTACATCTGGCATTACAAACTATCAGCCATAAGTCCTTACAGTAAGAAAAGTCTTCTCAGGTAGGTAAACCTCTTAAACCAATTTCCAAAATAGAAGCAGGTTCTTCATCACAAAATCCATGCTTCTTTTTAATCCAAATTCTCCATTTGAACTATCTCAAAAGCTTCCAAAAAAAAAATCTAATTACATTGAAAAACCAATTTTCAAAAATATTTAACTATTGAAAATGGATTTCTCCATTCTGACCCTTCCATTGCAGCTACAAAAATCTTCCCTCCAAATTGATACTTAAAACCTTAGGATTTATCCAAACCCAGTCTACTAGATGACAATACTTGAAATAACATGTTTAGCTAGATTCAAACATTTCAAATTGCAACAAAACCATTCTCAATACGCCTACTCTACATGTATCATTCAAAACATCCTTCATCCTTCATATTGGAAACAATCCTTTCACCAAGCAATCCAATTTCCAATTAGTTACCATGTCAAACTTGGTAATTCTATTGTCCGCACTTATTCTTATTGGTATTATCAACAAGCATGGTTCAATACCTTTTTCCTTAAAAATTTCAAAGGTAGCCACTCATGGCTATTCAACTTTAATAATTCCATCAAGAATTCAAATTTACCCAACTAGTTTCTTCAATGGTGGGATTACTTTGGTTGTACTTATGGAGTAACAAAACCTCACCCTTTGTTTAAAACAATTACATTTACTTCAAACAAAATTTTAAACCCTCAATAACTTAGAAAGAATTCCCACCAATTCTCTTTTTTTATTCCAAATTCTTTATCCCTTAGGTTTGCTCCTAGTATTTTGACTACAATATCCAGCATGAGGATCCCATCCTCACCATGAGATACCAAGTAAAATGGTGGGACTCTTTTGCAGCAGAAACTAAAAGTTCCAAATCTATTATCATGAAATGGTTACAACAACATAAAAATGCTAAGATTGTAGACTCAAACCCTCAGTCCAAATTCCTAGCACGTTGATCTCATGCTTCTACTCTTCTTACCTCAACACAATCTGAAGAAGAGTATTTCTAAATCATAAAACAACTTTTATAAAGCATTAGAGATAATTATTTCTCTTTATCATCATCTTCCACTATCTCTGTTAAAAAAAGTATTTTAAGAGGGCCAAAAATATTTTGGCCCATTTTATTTCTTAGTCTAGATCCTCCAAACAATCAGGACCAAACCATCCAGCTCACCTTCTCCTGTTGGCACAGATGGTTAAAATAGCTAGTAGCCACTCCAACTTTTCAAAAAGCTAATCACTCACTTACATAAATGACAAATGACTTTTGGTGATAACTGGGAGACAACTTTTTTAACTTTTCAAAAAGAAAATCATTTGCTTTACAAAATTTGCAAAGATGACAACCTTGTTCTGCTTTATATAAGGAGACTCCTCCTAGCTTTTGAAGACAAAACTACATAGAAGAGTTTCTCAGTAGAAGACATCAAATACCTATCATCTTGTGGCATACTCAAATTTCCCTGTAACCTTCTATATTATCATTTATCCTATAAAAAGATCCATACTTCTTGGATCCGAACTTCTATAACCATTATCTCCTATATTAAATTCAATACAAAATTTTCAGTAAGGTTCCTTTAAATCCTACTATCAATATATATCATATTTAAATTTTGTTTAAATTTCTGCAAACTTAAGCATGCTCTGTGTTTGTTAGAGGATCTTGTCTTTCTTTGACTTGCCTCTTCATTCACATCAAAAAAAATTTGTTTTTATTATATTTTTTTATTTTAATTAATTAATTTATTATTATTATTATTATTATTAGGAAAAACATAAGCATCCATCTTCAACAATAACTTTTATCTTAAAAATTTCTTTATTGTTACAAATGACATAAATCATACCATCATTCTTGAAACTCCATTTATTGACATAGTAACCCCTTACGAAACCAGACATGACTGCATTACTTCAAAAAATAATGGTGTGAGACTTGTTTTTCCCTTTCTTAGAGAAATCAAAAACTAGGAATCTAAATTTAATTAAAGCATGTTCTATACATACATATCATATCAATGCGTTGATCCATAGAAAACAATTTAATTTACATGATTTGAAAAAAGATGTTTCTTTACAAAGAATTGAGCATCAGTTAAAATTCTGTTTTACAAAAAAGAATTTTAGATTTCCAAAACAAGATTGAACACGAAATTTGTTCTAATCTACCAAATGCTTTTTAAAAAAGAAAAGGATTTTCCATATGAAGATAACTTTTCTGGAAAACAAATACCTATTAAAGCAAGACCAATCCAAATAAATGTTGAATTAGAACAACATTGTAGACTCGAAATCTAAGATTTAGAGTCTAGAGGTCTTATCCAGAAATCCAGATCACCTTGGTCATATGCTGCATTTTATGTCAATAAAAATTCTGAGATAGAACAAGGCACACCAAGACTTGTGATAAATTATAAACCATTGAACAAAGCTTTAAAGTTGATTAAATATCCAATTCCAAATAAAAAATATTTATTATAAAAATTGCATTCTACTTTCATATTTTCTAGGTTTGACATGAAATCATGTTTTTGCCAAATTCAAATTCATCCAAAAGATCATTACAAAACTGCATTTACAGTTCCATTTGGTCAGTATGAGTGGAACATTATGCCATTTGGTTTGAAAAATGCACCATCTGAATTTCAAAGAATAATGAATGACATATTCAATGCATATTCCAAATTCTGCATAATCTATATTGATGATGTTTTTATTTTCAAACCCATTAGAATAATATTTTAAACATTTACAAGCATTCTTTCATGTTACAAAACAAATGGTTAAGTTGTCTCCAAAACAAAGATTTCTTTTTTTCAAACTCATGTTCATTTTCTTAGCTATTATATCTGCCAAAGTATCATCACACCCATTGAGAGATCCCTTACCTTTGCTAACAAATTCCTTGATAAACCTCAGTTATAAAGGTTTCTAAGAAGTCTAAATTATATTTTAGACTTTTATCCAAATATCAAAAGACATGTGAAACCTCTCCTTGATAAACTGAGAAAAAACCCAGTACCATGGTCTGATAAACATATTGCTCTTATGCACCAGATTAAAAAACAAGTCCAAGAAATCCTTTGTCTTTATATAGTCAATCCCTTAGCTCCTAAAATTGTAGAAACAGATGCGTCAGAATTAGGATATGGGGGTATTCTCAAGCAAGCATAAAATTCCAAAGAACAAATTCTTCAATTTACTTCTTTTCATTGGAATGATTGTCAAAAAAATTATTCTACTATAAAAAAAGAGATTCTTTCCATTGTGTTATGCATTACAAAATTTCAAAGTGATTTATTAAACCAAAAATTTCTTTTGCGTATAAATTGTAATTCTGCTAAAGAAGTTTTACACAAAAATGTTCATAATATAGCTTCAAAACAGATATTTTCCCAATGACAAGCTATATTAAGTATTTTTATTTTGATATTGAATATATAAAAGGAGACAAATTCCATCTAGTGATCTTCATATGAAAGATCAACAACATGTTGTTTTCTTTTCCAAAAGGCATTTGGTAGATCAGAACAAATTTCATGTTCTATCTTGTTCTGTAAATCTAAAATTCTTTTTTGTAAAACAAAATTTTATAACTGATGCTCAATTCTTTGTAAAGAAACATCTTTTTCAAATCATGTAAATTAAATTGTTTTCTATGGATCAACACATTGAACTGATATGTATGTATAGAACATACTTTGATTAAATTTAGATTCCTAGTTTTTTATTTCTTTAGGAAAGGGAAAACAAGTCTCACACCATTAATTTTTGAAGTAATGCAGTCATGTTTGGTTTTGTAAGGGGTTACCATGTCAATAAATAAAGTTTCAAGAATGATGGTATGATTTATGTCATTTGTAACAACAAAGAAATTTTTAATATAAAAGCCATTGTTGAAGATGAATGCTTGTGTTTTTCCTAAAATATGAAGCTTGTAATTGTTTGCTGCAGAAAGTCTTTCAGAAGTATTTTGAAGAAATCATTTAGGAACTACTCCTTCTTTGATACAATTTAAATCAACACCTGTATCAAACAAGATAATAGTTTCTAGTTTGTAGTCTTCTGAAAAAACTAAGGTAATTTTTATCAAATAATTTTTTAAAGTAGTTTGTGTTAAAACATTTAGAAAATCTTCAGGAACATGTTTGATGTTTAATAATGCATGATCTAATGTATGAGACTCAAGGGTTTGTTCTTCTGATTTTGGTTCAGAATCTGACTAACTCTCTAACTTGGACAAAAGGTGTGGTAATATGGCTGAGTATTTTTGTTGGGATTGTTTAAGGGTTTGTAACTTAGGTTTAAAGGTCTTAATTTCTGACTGTAACTCTAGGATGGTAGCTACAGTTTTGGATTTCTTTTTCTTGTTGAGAATTCTTGTAAGGTCATAAGTATTGGTATTGGTTGTAGGTATGATGGAATGACTTTGGACAGGCTGTGATGTTTCAAGTTTGTTGAAATTATTCAATAGTTTGTCCTAGGATTTTTGTAATAGTTTGTCTTTTGATGGCTTCAAGAAAAATTCTTGGTCTCAAGTTAAGATGTTGTTTTGTTTTGAATGAGATGAGGTTTCTGAATCAGAACTGGAAATTGCCAATTCATTTATTTGAAAGGCTTCCTCATAAGTGTCTAAAAGGTTTGATTCAGTACTAGAAGATTCGATGAAAAGGTGTTGAATTTGGTTGATAACTTCTTCATTTATTTGGAGCTTATGTAGTTTTATATTAACTTTGCAGAATCAAGAAGTATGACCTTTCTGGCCACATTTGTAACAAGTAATGTTTTTTAAGTCAAGTTTGGGTTTAGGTTAAGACTGTGAAGGTTTGTAGGCCTTTGTGGGTTTTTGTAGTAAGGTTGTTCTGGTTTGGAGTAGAAATGTTTTCTATATTTGTGGGTTGAACTTTTGTAAGGTGGTTTATTGGGCTTTGAATAAGGCTTTGATTTAGGACAGTCTCCTCTGCAAGTGGGTTTTTGTATAGAAAATTCAAACTCTTGGGAAAAACTTCCTAGTTCTTGTCTGGTTTGTTTCATTTCCCACAAGTGTCAGAAGGAAAAAATAAGCATATGATGACATAAATCATACCTAGTCATATGAATGGAATTTAGAATCTGAAGGTGTTAACCTTTGGTGAGGTGATAATCTCACCATCCTTTTAGCTGGCTAGAGAAACCAACTATAAGGAGTTCAGTTATGCCTTTGTTTGGGGTTCCGGTCTGGGTTTTGTAGGCGTTGGCTTCCATGATCATTTATTGTAGGGTGTTTAGGATGTGGTATTCTAACATTCCATCTATGTTCCATTTATAGAGGGAG
>Ga0307508_10007427_pt1 | contig 10206 bp, 10 predicted proteins | sample 9_EM_MG_FD_203089 | JGI IMG/M metagenome (GOLD analysis project Ga0307508, IMG submission 203089) | Populus trichocarpa ectomycorrhiza microbial communities from riparian zone in the Pacific Northwest, United States - 9_EM | ecosystem: Host-associated > Plants > Roots > Unclassified | place...
TGCTCTAGTCAGAGATATGTTGAAACTCTGGCATGGATTTTCTGAGAATAAGCCTGAGCCTGAAGTGAAACAGGGTAGAATGACTATAGTAGAGCCTGTCATAGGTAATCCATAGGTAACTCAATGAGTACCCACATCCACACCTGTTTGAAACCTGTACCCATATTCACAGATATGGGTTTTGATGAGTGGGTACCAAAACTCATGTAGGTTTGGACCACAGATTCCATAGTTTTCAATATGGCAAGAAGGGAAACCTTCCCAGTCATATCAAGTCATGTTTTTTGATGCAGCATAGAGAGAAACCCTCCTTGTCAGATCAATCTGTGCTTTTTGACATAGCAGGGGTTTTTCCTTTCCTGCCACTTGGTTTGAACCTTTTATGGGAATAGGCTTGATGGCCCATTCCCATCCTCATTGCTGAGTAGTGCTTGTGTCCTGCACTTCTCATCCCCTCCCACCTTTCCATTGTCATGTGCTGGGCTCATGTTTTGTTCTGGACATATTGTTGCATCTGTGGTGGTGGTGATAGTAGGTGGATGTGAAGTGGGGAGGTGTGACTGGTAATCAGGTATTTAGAAAAATCCACCAAACCCAGGCCATGGGTGTGGGTTTTTGGTGGGTGACTTTGAGTCAATCTGTATCTGTCCCACGCATACCCAGGTATTCATAGATTTTCAAACCTGTAACAACCTGAGGCTCTAAGGATGACAATTCTGATCTTGGAAAATGCTCCAGAAACTTGTTAAGGACCAAGAATTCAAGATTAGAATAACAGAAGCAGAGATAATAAATAGATCAAAGGGAAATGCATTCTCAAAAGTCATTTTTATATTGCAGTCAACATGGTTTATGCCTCAGGTGTCATGCATGGCAAGGGCTGACTTTGATGTGGCTTGAGCTGAACATACAGGCATTGGCCAGTTTGAATGGGATCATTCTTTTCCTGTGATAGAATAAACCACTTGGTGTGCAGGCTGTTGTGCAAGTACAATTTTATGTGACCATGATTTGCAGCTGCCTCAACCAGAATCTCAGTGACTTGAAAGAGTTGAATCTCACCAGTGTTGCTCTCAGGAATCCCATTTCATTTCACTCATTCAAAAGGGCTTTAATAACCACTAATGTAGACCAGTTTAGTGTGGTTTCAAGTTTGGTCACTTTTTTGCAGTTTCAAAACTGGTCTTGGACAGTCTTTTAGCTTTCAAAAGTTTTATATTTTAGGTATTATATATATATACTCTTTTAGTATGCAATCTCAAAAGCATGATGATCAACAAATTTGTTTATATAGAATTGGGTAAATTTATCAAGTGTGTCATGCATTGTTAGTGACCATGAAATGTACTGGTTGGTTCGATAGACAGGAATTAAATGGGCAGCACAATATATGCTATCAACATGAACAATTCCAATATGTGGATGTTTATTGGCATTCTCTGGTTCAACTATCCACATACCAGTATCTTGATCTGGCTCCAATCCAACACGGCAGAACCAATGTATAAGTGCATATTGGTACTCTTTGTCATCAAAGAAAAATGAAAAGAAAGCCAAAACACAAGCCACCTCAAAGCCGTGCATGCCTTCCATTTCAGAATTTGTGTTTACAAAGATGCAGTCATATCATGGGCCTTCTTTTCTCCAAGATGGTGTAGCTCAAATGTACTCACGACACATACCATTGACACCACTAATGTCACTTGGAGCACAAAATGTTGCATTTGCAGAATAGAATATGGATATTCTCCCTTTGAAGTCCGGATATGCAATAACCTCGAGTTGGGATGATGGAATCACAGAATCAGGGTATAGCTGATCATATAGAAATTGCTGGATCATAATAGAGAATGAAGGTAAATTGAACTGCTCTGCAGCTTTGGATAATGTCCATCTATATTCTATTTGTGGTTAATAATTTGAAGACCACATTAGTAGTGCCAGTGAAAAACATACTAGGCTTTGTCGGAAGTGCCACTTCAGCCAATACATTTAGATTAGTCACAGCTTCATCCAAAGGATCTTCATCTGGTATAGATGTTTGAGAGTAGTCAGGATCTGTTATTGTGACTACAGTAGAAGCTTCTGTATCATGATTGTTTGTAGTAGCTAAGGCAAACATTAAGAAAACTGATGAGAATATGTCAAGTTACAAATAAAAGAGAACATACATTCTGAAAGCATACCATGGTGTACAAAATCAGTTCGTGTAGCAGCTAGTTGGTCAAGTCATTGATTTGTAACCAACATTTGACCCAGTGGTTGATTCTGGCTGGAGTGTCGTCATGGCTCTTTAACAGCTCTTATATGTTTGGATTCTGTGATTGATGAACATAGTCCATTTGGTGCCCCAAATTGTTGTATAAGAGAAATGTAGTGTATGAGTGCATGTTGCCTTGGTAGTGAAATTCCGTCAGATCGCACACCTGCAGCCTCAAAGATTTGTTGAAATTTATGAAATCGAGCAAGAGCATCTTCTAACTGGGCCAAGTCAGCTTCAGTCAAAGAGCTCTTCCATACTATATAGCAAAGTTCCAAAAATGCACGAAATGTGCGAATAACCTCAACTGGAAGATGTCCTTGCAGTGCAGGAAGATAAATCTAACACAGATTTTATTTAATGAAGAATGAAGAATAGTAGCAAGTGCATTAGAATAACTCACCTTCATAAGTGCCTTTGAATCATCTCCAGTCCATTGTTTGAACTTTCAGCCCTCTGGAAATTACCATAGACCAGAAAATGGGGGCACTATTGCAATTCTATTTTCACAAACAGTTTAGTGCCAGGAATTACTTCAAGATGAAAAAGATATACTGGTGATCTATGTCATCCAGAATCTGATTGGCCTTGGCTTTGCTATAAGTAAGAAAGAGGTATTCTCCCACCCAGGTAACAAGATGATCTTTGAATGTTCCTTTAATGATTTGATGAAGGAGATCTGGTGCAATAAGCTCATGTATATCGGCATGTGGAAAATCATTAGTAAAGGGCTAGAAATTGAGACTTTAATAAAAATAAAAAAGTAAAAACTCGGAGTTGAGGTCTTACCACCACATCAGAAATAATACCATGCTCACTCCACAGTGTTGGAACATCTTGGGTCATTATCAAAGCCTCAGTTATCTCTTTTGTCCGTTGCTGCTGATAGAACACATCATCTAGATTTTTTGGGGGTGCTTGACATCTATAAAGTTAAATTAGTAATATACCAATGAGGGCCAGAAATTATCCACACCGTGCTCTAAGGAAATTTTTTATTAGATATAGACAGAAGTCAGTGGCAGCATAAATATAACAAACTGCTTGTTGCCATGCCCAGTCCCCTGACATGAAATGCTCATACCGGCGGTTTCCCTTTTTATCATACTGCCAGTAAGGTGCATAGTCAAATGATTTCTTGAAGTCAGGATTTTTCAGCATATTCAGAAAAAGTTCATGTGGGTCCCGGTACCAGACTGTGTACTCAGCAGTCATCCACTTCAAAGCATCTACTGGCTTTGGGCCATCATATGTAAAGTTAAGCAACTGCCATGGCATGCCACCAATGGGTATTGCATCAATTGTGCTGTAGACATCCTTATGACTTCGAAATGGTGGCCCGTCATTATGAACTTCCAATGAGGCAGCCATTATCTCGAGGAACCGATCAATCTTTGCAGCTGATGTTTGATCTTCTTTGAAGAAGAAGTGAGCGAGGTTGAAGGCATTGCGACTTTCGAAGGGGGCCCAGTCATCGGAATTGCATTGTTCATGGCCAGGGATCGAAGATGGTGATGCATGTTGTGATATTGGATCCAATATTGGACTGCCAGATTGATTACATGTTTTGCCTATCGAAAATGAGCAAGAAACATAATTTACATGGAGGTGACTTGCCGTTGATATGAGGATGATACTTGATGTCATGTTCAGGGTCAAAGGAATCACTCTGTGGAGGCGAACTTAAAGTTGAACCTTCGAAATTTGGTTATCAAATGAAAGGGGGAGGCCAATTACTACTAGTAGACATACCTAAGTATTCTTCTGCTGCGTCTGTGTCCAAGCTGGCCAGCGGGGGATCGAGAACCTCCATTACAAAATCACTATTTGCATATCCGGAACCACGACCACCTGGGGATGTTGGAGGACTGACTTGTATATGATGGGGGTTATTCCGAGTTGAAAAGACCAGAATGTGTGAAAGGGTGACAATTGTTGCATCCTGAACTTCAATTTTTACAAGAGGGTGGATACAACATAGGTGACTGGTCCAAGCTGACTTTGTCTTGAGTACATGACAGCAAGTCTTCACTGGACAAAGAAACCGAATGTCGGATTGGCGATCGGACATACCCAAGAAGCTTTATCTAAGATTGATGCGGGTGTACTGGTGTGAAGAGCAGTCTTGTAAGGCATCATGGGGATGGAACTTTACGGACTGTCTAGTGTGTGTCCTTCAATTCAATCCAAATTTCATTTCTTCCTAAACTCGTGCGGTGGACTGTGTCTTGCGAGATGCTGGTGAGATGACTTGTGACGTGGTGAGGCCAGGATCAGCATCCTATCAGTGTCACAATGTTGGCTTCTCAGAACCGCATCACGTGCAGACTTCAAGGACTACTTCGAACACGACGACTCACTCTTGTAGTGCTGAGGAGGAAGAAGTGATGGGGCTGTGAATCCTTTGGGGGAGAGCGTATGTCCATTTTCATAAGTCTTATTTCTCTCAGCTAATGTAATCCAAGTTTTCCAAAACTCACCATCCACGGAAATGTGAGCTCACAGTATCCGTCCCAAACACATGGCATTTTCCACTGGCCAGCCTGCTTTCCAAGTTGTCACCATCAACAACAACCACCTATCATGCTGGTAGCATAGAGCGAATGGCGCACTGGTTTGTCCCCTCCATTACCACGAAGTTTTCATATGTGCTTACATGTCGCACATAGATGTAGTACAAGAAAGCCGAAATTTGTGAGGTGTTACGGTACCTCGTAACAATGACGTAGTTTCGATAGTCAATCTAAGACTTGCATTTGTCTTGCGCAACTGGAAACTATCTTCGAGAGTTTCTTATGACGGCTGTAGAGTTTCTCTTGAACTCTCGTAGATTGATCAATTTAAGTCAAAGTAGAGATAGAGAGAACCTTCACTAGATTAGAGCACTAGCTAGGTAATAGTAAACTGAGAGACTACAACAAGTATCTACAGTTTATATACACTACAAAAGAGTGTCACATGGTATGACAAACATAGCGATGGCAACATATAACGACATGATAAGTAATAACAACGAACTCCGCAAAACAATAAGAACAATAGAAGTACATATGAAATGACGCAATCCAATTATAACGTCATCGAATCGTAACAAAGAATGACATCAAACCAATGATAAACATATAACGTAGCAAAAACGTAACATTATCCTCGAACTAGCCATTTGAAATACTAATTCAAAACATAAAACTCACTGTTCAAATTCCAACAACTGTTCTTCAGTAGGACGATATAAAGCAAAGAAATCAGAAAAATAGCCAAAATAGGCATCGTCCATTTGGTTTTGCAAGTTATCGGTGAGATTATCGCCTCGTCGGGGGTGGAGTAGTTCGTATCGGCGGGTCCATTCGTTTTCAAGCGCCGGGATGTAAAAGTCATTGGGGACGCTAACGTCCCAGGAAGGGCACCAACTATACTTGATAAGTTGGTCTTCGAGTTCCTTGTCAGTAAAAGTTTTGACGTATGTTTCAACATCGTGTTGCAGCGAAATGAAGGTCACTTCAAGATGTGAATTGTTTTGCAAAGGAAGAGGCTGCTCCATTGGTTCGGGTTCGGAGAGTCGAGCAATGAGTGGGGTCGTAGAATCGTTGATAGAAGCCATCATGATGATCGGATTAGTAGATCGCTGAGGGTTGTCACATGTGGCGGGCTTATGGCCGCAGTTCGTTTTACAACGAGGGCATTCATAGCAAGGACAATTGAACATGATATGACCGTAGAGATGACAGAGTTTGCAAATGTAGTGGTGATATTTGTCGCGAGGGCGGTAAGTCGAATCGAAACACTGTTTTTCTTCATTCCATAAAGCGTAGCGTAAAGCTCCTTGGTTAAAGAAGAGCTGTTGTTGTTCGTGAGGAAGACACCTATAATCTTCTTGTGTTAGCGGCTGAGTAGAGATACGTCCAGAGGAGCTGGGGACAGTCCAATCGTCTCGTTTCTGAAAGAAGACTGGTGCGTCTTTCATGATGTCGGTATGAGGGAATTGTGAGGCTACGAGGCGAAGATGTTGAAATTGGGAGTCTTCGTTTCGGGCGATGCGGGTTTGAATGTCGGTAAGTCGCTTGTCAATTCGATCACTGAGTTTCTTGAATTCATTGAAGTCGCCGATGAGAGAGTCGATTTTTTTTATGGATGTGGCGCGTTTCGTCGATCTGTTTATAGATTGTGCGGTAAGAATTGACAATAGTGATGGCGGGTGATTCGTTTTTCGTTAGTTCGCCGAGTAATTCATCGCGCATAGCGGAGCTTTTCATCCAGCCATTGAAGCGCGAAAGAGGGAAGGGCGGTGGTTCCTGTTTCGGTATTGAAACGGGTGTTTTCTTCGGTACGGCGAAGCCAGAAGGCTTAGTGTTTTGCGGGACGAGAGGAGGAAGAGGAGCCGAGCGCACTACTTCGATTTCAGAAGAAGAAGAAGAAGAAGAGATCGGCGTTTCTTCTTTTGCAAAGTGTCCGGGAAGGACGGGGTCGATTGGCGGCACCGTTGCTCGAGCTACGAGCGGCTGAAAAGCTGCGAAACTAGCAGCAAGTTGTTCCCTTGTAAAGCGTGGTTGCGATGGTGGTGACTGTTGTGGAGCGGGAAGGAGAATTTCATTTGTCGTGGTTGTGGTTTGCCTGACGGTGACGGGAGCGGCGGTTTGTTGTTGCCAGTCAGAGACGAAATAATTAATCTCTGTATAGGATTGTTGGGGAAATTGATTGCAGACAACTGCAACAAGTTCCTCGGATAGGGGTTGTCCAGTGGGAAGAGTGGGAGCGTCGCTTGTTTGTAGGGTAAGTCGGGGTCGAGAAGTCATTCTTCGTCGTCGTCGTTAGGGGGAGTAAATCCTATGCTTTGTAAGTATCGAGAACGATAATATAGAGGGTAAAACTGCTTGTAAGTTGATGGAATGGCAAGTCGCGTCTTGTATCGATAGGTGGTGGTTTTGCTGGTAAGAACAGGAGGATGATAAGGATGATAGTGGTTTTTAGAGCGTAAAACCTTGAAATCAGCTTTCTGTACTTTGGGAAGCATCTAAGGGTTTGGTAGATGTTCGTTCTTTTATGTCTTGTGTTGGATGAAGAAGCACGATATTTGTTTCGGGATTGCGTGCTTGTGATGACGTATTGTTGAAACAATAAGGACAATCGCCAATGAATTGTGGGTGTAGGGCGTTTTGATAAGGATGTTCGTGTTGATAGGGTTTGACACATTCTTCGCAAACATGTTCGTGAAGGTTTCCTTTTAGTCGCTTGGCAGGGGTAGTGGAAAGATAAGCAGAGGTCTTCTTTCCTTTATGAGTTGTTTGCGTTGGAATGGCATAGGAGATCCTTTTTGTTTGTCGGGTCCAGTAATCCGAAATGATGTCCTTGGCGTTTGTCAGGTGTTCTTCAGGTTCCCAGGTTGATTCTTCGTATCCTTTCCATTGGACTTGGAATTCCGTTTTCCATGTCTTCTTTGATCCGCGGATCTTACGATGTCGGAGAATTCATTCGACTTCGAATTCTTCATGACCTTTGATAAGGTCAGCTGGTGGTTGTGGAAAGTTTGGTCCGTGGATGTCGTTTTCTTTGTACGGCGTTAAGAGGGAGGCGTGGAAGGTATCATGGTGTTTCCATTTATCCGGAAGCTTTAGGCGGTAATTAATAATTAACTGGTCCCAAAACTTCGGTAATGATAAAGGGACCTTTTCATTTGGTCGTTATCTTTTTGTTATATGACATGGATAAGTTCCATCCTTCTAGCCAAACTTTTTGTCCTTTTGTGAAGGGTTGATAAGAGACACGGATCATGTCTTTCATCTTTTGTCGGGTGTATTCGTGGGCGATAAGTGCGTCTTTTCGCCATTGGTCGAGTATTCGTAGACGTTCGTCGATATCGGGATTGTGATAAGCGAATGCTTCAGGGATCGCTCGTGGAGCTTGACCATACCAAAGTTCGAAAGGAGATTGTGTGCGATCTGCATGTGGCCTATTGTTATATACAAATTCTGCTTTCTTGAGCGCTGAGACCCAAGAAGTCGGATTGTTAATACAGAAAATGGATAGATAGGTTTGGACTTTGCGGTTGACATGTTCCGTTCCTCCATTTGTTTGTGGATGGAAGGTGGTGGTCATTGCGTGTTTGATCTGTAATGCAGTGCACATTTCTTTCCAAAAGGCTGAATCGAACTGAGGTCCACGATCGGAGATCATTTTGTCGGGAAGGCCAAAGCGAGAGTAAACATTGTCGATGTAAAGACGAACGGTTTTTGCTGCTGTAAGGCCTGTTTTATTGCAAGGAGTGAGAATCACCCCCTTACTAAGGCCATGGTCGACTACGACCATAATGGAATCGAAATCCTCAGACATGGGTAGGTCCGTCATGAAATCGATGCCAACCTGCCCAAAGAGGCGCAACGAAAGGCTCTCAATCGGGACAAGCGAAGGGCGCTGAGGATGTGTCTGCACTTTAAACTGTTGACAGGTAGCGCAGCCTTGTACATATTTGGCCACAAAGGCTGATAAGCCAGGCCACCAATAAGAAGCTCGAACACTTCGACACGTCGCAAGGACACCCAAATGTCCTGCTGCCGAAGAGTCGTGATGGTCTTGGACGATACGGCGTCGCAAACCGATAGCGTCCGGGATATAGAGGCGTCGATTATAGAACAATAAACGGGTGGAAGAGTCCGGTCCTGCAACTTCAATGGTCCAGCGTTGTGGGGATACTGTCGGTTCAGAGAGGCTAGAAACGGCGTCCCACACTAGGTTATCCTCTTTCTGAGCCGCAGCTACAGCGTCCTGTAGTTCTGTGTCCACAAACCTTATCCATAAGTCATCAGGCAGAGCGACCATGTCTTCGTTGTCTTGTTCCAGTCCTGTCGACCAATCCGACCGCCGACTGAGCGCGTCAGCGATCACCATCTTACTTCCTTTCCTATGCTGTAACTTCAGATCGTATTCCATCAACTCGACGACCCATCGAACTTGACGTCTTGTCAATTTTTGCGGATGCGTAAAGTACGTAAGGTTATGATGATCGGTCCAAACGATGGTAGTGTGAGGAGACCCATAGATATAACAACGCCAATCCCGTAAAGAGCGAATGATGGCCAATAATTCCCGATCATAAACCTGATAGTTCCGCTCAGTCAACGAAAGTGACTGTGAATGATAAGCAACGGGGTGCCATTCTCCATTTGAGTCAGATTGGAGAAGAACAGCACCAGTTGCAAAAAGCGAAGTGTCAGATTCGATCTCGAATGGTTTTCCGAATTGTGGCATCATCAGAACAGGATGAGAGGCAAAGGCGACTTTCATGTTTTCGAAAGCCATGTGTTGGGCCGTCGTCCACTCCCAAGGATGTGTTTTTCGTAGCAACACGTTCAAAGGAGCCGTTTTGTCCACATAGTGGGCTATGAATCGTCGGTAGAAATTACAAAAGCCGAGGAATGATCTCAGTTGTTTGAGTTTTGTTGGGGGAGGCCACTTAGCGATTCCGTCTAGTTTCGCCTTGTTCATCTTGATTTGACCTTTTGTTATTACGAAACCTAGAAAATCAACTTCTTTGACGAAAAAGAAACACTTATCCGGCTTTACAAACAGATCGTTCTCCTCCAAGCGTAACAAAACCCGTTGTCCTCATTGTATAAGTTCCTCTCGTTGTGTTTGTTTTCCACATACCAGAAGATCATCCATATAAAGCTTCAGCCAGCCAAGTAGTTTTTCAGCTTTGAAGATTTCGTCCATCATAGCCTGGAATGTTGCTGGAGAATTGGTTAAACCAAAATACATGACCAAGGGTTCAAATAAACCCTCAGTACAGGTAAAAGCTGCCTTCCATTCGTCGCCTTCTTTGATGCGGTGATAAGACGCTACACGCTCTAGGCCCGTAATCTCGCGTTTTCGATCTATTTCGAGCATAGTCCGACACCTCGACATAGTCCGACGTCTCGACATCGACCTTACACTTCGATCTTACAAGCTCG
>Ga0307508_10007428_pt1 | contig 10206 bp, 12 predicted proteins | sample 9_EM_MG_FD_203089 | JGI IMG/M metagenome (GOLD analysis project Ga0307508, IMG submission 203089) | Populus trichocarpa ectomycorrhiza microbial communities from riparian zone in the Pacific Northwest, United States - 9_EM | ecosystem: Host-associated > Plants > Roots > Unclassified | place...
TTGCCCCCCCCCCCCCCCCCCCCCCTCTACTTTGTTTATTTCTCATTCATCTGGTTTGGTATATACGTATATGTAAAATTAAAAGAAAAAGGCCGCCACACTGCTGCGGTGGAATACACAGATCATACATACATACATGCATACATACATATTTGCATATATACATAGTCTGCTCGGCTGCTAGGTATGCATGTACTTAGATACCGTAATATCTCACTTATAAGATACATACCGCTGCTATCTACTTTTTTTTTTTTTTGAGGGCTTGGCACCGTATTTACTACTGTGGTAGGAAGTACTTAATTATGATTATTATTATTATTGTAAGAAGGATGTTCATTTGGTTTTTTATTTATTTATACATACATTATTGCATTTGGTATTACATACATAACTACTTGCACACTAGTACATACATACATACCTTATACGTGAAATGATACTGTATCGTACGTACGGCCGACGACGACGACGACGGTGATGACGACGGCGACGGGGCTGTGTCTCCCGCATCTAACCACGTCCGTCCGTCCGCCCCGCCCCCGTGCGTCAGTCAGCACGCCACCCGACTCGACTCGACTCGACCGACCGACCCCTCCGCCTCCGTCTCCGCCGTCCGTCCGACACTTACTACATGCATGCATACGGTGCACACACATCCAAGATCGTGGTCCCAGTTCGCCACCGCCCATCCGGGAAGAAAGAATAATCTCTCATGTTCGTAGATATATATAGATCCAACGGGAGGAATGGGGATAGTAAAATGGTATCCCGCGAGCGAGAAAAAATCGATTTTTCATATTTTTTTGAGGAAACATAAGATCGTACGAAGACAAGAGCTTTTTTTTCTTTTATATACTTCCCCCCCTTATTCTTTAGTAGAGGCCTTCTTTTCCCGGAGGTCAGATGGTATGTAAAAAAAAAAAAAAAAAAAAAGTAAAAAAATTCACCCCTCTTGCCAGTGGTAGAGTAAAGATGACTGTTACCTTTGCGTGTTCCCATGTCCGACACACGTCCACCATCCATATCCCCAACGATCCACACACTCCGCGACCATCTACATATCGAAACAAGCACCCAGCCCCCCCACATCTCCCCGAGCCACCACGAACCCAACACTATGCTACATACATACCCCCCACATCCTCTCGCCACAGCAGCCCTTTGTGGCATGATAAGAAATATATAAATATCCGGAGCCGACAAGTCGACGACTCCATAGGCTGTTGTTAGTTATAAGAGCAGAAAGCAACCGACAAAAAAACCACACAAATCGATATCGCCAAGCACAAACAAAGAGCCCTACACAACCCAAAATGACACCGCTGAACAGAAAAGGAAGGGTAGTGAGAAGTAAACAGTCCGTCGTGAAAAGAAAAAAAAAAGTTGCAAAAAACCGAACCCAAGAACCCAAAGAACCCACACCTCGCCAGAGACCAAAGGAAATGCTGAGTGGTAATGAAACAAAGGAGGGTGTTCGAACAGGGAATGTGCGTGCCAGGAGCGAAGATACAGTTCAGACCAAGAATATACAGTAAAAAAGGTCGCAAAATTCCGCAGAATGTCAACAGAAAGCTTCCAGAGGGGAGAAAAAAAAAACACCGAAAAGAAGTATGTACGGATGCAACTGGGGTAAAGGTGGGATTTCCAGTATGCATATCAAAGGGGGGTTGATTGGGATAAGTACATCCGAGATTGAAAGAGAATCGCATCCCCAAGGCCGGGCTGAGAAAATTTGAAAACAACCTTCGTTCGTCTCTCTCGGACCGCCAATGATGAACTTGAAACTTTTGTGACCAAATGCCGTACCGGATCTCTCAGGATATTGAAGGTGAAAGAAACCATGCGTGCATGTTGACAGCGAAAGAAGTCCAAAGGAATAAACGAAAGAAAAGAGAGAGAAGAAAGAAGAAGAAAAAGGTCGGCACGTCACAGCGCGAGATCTTCCCAACCGCCTCCGACCCACTCGTCGGCGAATTCGTCGTCATCGGCGAAGCAACCCGCGTCGGACTCGAAGCTCCAGCTCCTACGCTTGAGTTCCCGCTCCCTCTCCTGACGTTCGCGCTCCTCTTCTTCCTCGTCCTCAATGACCCAATCGGACCACGACTTGGAGGCGGTCGAGGCAGTTGCGACGCTGGTTTCGAAGGCAGAAGTCGCGGCAGCAGTGGCAGGACGGGCCTTGATGTCGATCTTATCGGAGCGGGGCTTGAAATCGGTTGTCGTAGGGACGGACGAGAACGAGGCGCCAAGACCGGAATCGTAGGAAGCGGGGTGAGCAACGAAGTAACCCATGTTCTGGGCGTACTCGTCGGGCTTGTCCTTGAACATGTCCTCGGTGTAGCGAACGGTGTTCTCGTTCTCGTCCGGAATGGCCGAGAGCTGGCGAGGCTGAGGGGACTTGTGCAGAGCTTCGGCCCACGAGAAGGCACCGTCCGCGTTGAGGGCCGGCGTCTGGATCGAGGGGGTGCGGAGGGGCTCGCGGTTGACGCTGGCAGGAATAACGTCCCTGTCGTCGGTGAGGAAGCCATCGAGACTCTCGTCGTCGGTAGTCCAGCTGACAACACGCTCGATGGCATCGCGGAGATCCGACAGCGAACGCTCCTTAGGGTTCATGCGCAGGCAACAACGAAGGGCCTCAAAGGCGTCGTACGAAAGGGTCGGGAAGATGTCGAAAAGGGCCTCCCTGTCGAAGGAGAAGTCGGCGAAGAGAGGGTCACCGTCGGTCGGAGTGGTGAACGGGTTGCGGGAAAAGAGGATGTTAAGCAAACAGATCCCGATGGCCCAGATATCAGCCTTCTCCGGCGAGTAGCCTCCTATGGCGTCGTACTGCTCCGGAGCCATGTAGCGGTCGCTGCCCACACCACTCTCCTCGGTCCATTGTTCGGTGGTCGCCAAGCCAAAGTCACCAAGCTTAACGTGCCCGTCTTGAGTCAAGAAGATATTCTCCGGCTTGATATCACGATGGTATACACCCATGGAGTGCATGTGCTCCACCGCAGACACCAGCTGCAGCATAAAAGTCTTGACATGATCGGTTTCCAGGGGACCGCGTCCGAGCCGAATGGCCTCGTAGAGATCTCCATTGGGGCAGAACTCGAGAACGAGGAAGTTGTGGGATTCGGTCTCGAAGGAGTCCAAGAGGTTGACGACGTGGGGGTGACTGCCAAGCTGTTGGTGGACGGCAGGCTCCTGCGAGAGCTCGTCGACGGCGAGGTCAGACTCGGCAGCGGCTGCGGAGCCTGCCTTCACGCTGCACTTGACAGCGACGAGCTCGCCGCTAATAGTGTCTCTGGCAAGGAAAACCATTCCGAACGAACCATGGTTAAGGAGGTTGATAGCTTCATAACGTCTGCAGCCCCAGTCAGAACGACCACTCGATCCCGAGATACACATTCTGCTAGGCAGAGCCACATACCCTCCAAGCGTCACACCCTCCCTAAAGGTATCTCTCATGCATTCCATTGCGGCTTGGTTGTGTTGGACGTTTGAAGATGGGCTCAGTCGATTATGGTGGTGTTAAGAAGGTAATCGATGAAGGCGCTCGAGTATCAATCGAGAGCCTGCGATGACAAGAAGAAAAACGTTCTATACGCAGGTGTAATCCGCTAGTTTGACAGGGTGTTGATACAGCTGGACGTTCCTATCCGGAGGCACCAGACCTAGGGTTGAGGGAATGAAAAGATGACGGAGGGGGTGACGGAGGGGGGGAGGGTTGACAGAGATGGCGGCGGTGACGGCGGAGGTGACGACAGAGGAGGAGGAGCAGCCCCGAAGCAGAACGCACGCGGTCTGACCGTTCTACGATGTTATAGCAGGGGGAATCTTTGCAAGAGCTCCGATGGCGGTTGTTCGAGACGGGTCTAGCTGGAACGGGCGCGGCGATATTGGACCGAGAGAAACGAAAAGGGAAATGTGGACGACCTGTTGACCTATAACTCCTGTGATACCGACATGAAAAACAGACGCGGTTGATTGCCTAGTAGAGGGAATCGAAAAAAAATCGTGGACGTTGGGGTTCGAAGGGAATGAACGGGCTTATGAGTGCATTTGCAGTGCGATGTTGTATGGTATGACTGGGTCACACACACACACGGGTCAGTAAAGAATCACAAACGCTCCGTCGTGAACACTGGCATACCAGTTTGTGTAAAGATTGACAGGAAGGAGTAGGAAAGTCGTTAGAAGAGGGACTCTCGCGAGCCCGCGGTTTTAAGACTTCTTCTTCTCCCGAGACGGGCTACTGTCCGCACGCGCAACGAATGGTTCGGGGAGGACGAGGCTGGACAATCTAGGGGACCGCTTGACGGCGCAAACACTGTCGGTGCGATGCCTCCCAACGAGCGAAGCCTCCCAGTACTCTCTATCGTACGTGCGTGCAGTAGTAGATGCGGGAGGAGTCGGATGTCGTTGCTGGTGGAAAGCCGAAGGAAGGGTCGGATAGGATCGGGAGCTCGAACCACTGCAATGGGAGTTTCTGTATCCGGCTCAAAGAGATCTCTGCTCGAGGCAGGCGAACGACGATGGGGTAGTAATAGTAGTAGTAGTGGTGCTGTTCTTTTGCGCTGTGCTGTGTAGTCTTGACTGTTTTTGTGGGTTTTTATGATGTTTTTTTCCTTCTCTGGTTTATGCGTGGAGCTGTCGATATGTCTGTCTGTTTGTTTTTGGCTGGCGAGCAGAAGGGGATCTCTGGGTGCTGATGGATAGCAATGAGGACCGAGGAGGCGGGGATGATTGGAGGAAGGGGTCGGACTCGGAGAGGTTGAAGGCAGTGGCGGCAGGCGAACAAGGGGTGGTGGTGGTGGTAGGATGGAGGGAGATTATCGACGAAGACGGGGGACACTTTGACGATGGAGGCTTCGGAGGGAGCTCAGGACAGAGGACAGATGGGTTGGTATGAAGACAACGCAGCAGAGTAAATGACTGGGGGGGGTGGGGGGGTTGTAGAGCCGGGCGGCGAAGGAACTTGGCTGCTGATAAAGGGTATGGTATGTAACTTAGGGAACGGGAGCAAGTCGAAGAACAAGTCAAGCCAGCCCAGTCACCCAGTCGCCCAGTCCGTGCAGTCCGGGAGCGAAGAGCAGAAGGGAGAGCGAGGCGGGATTTGGGGGGGGGGGGGGGGGGTTGAATGTGAATGTGGGAGGATTTGGGGGGGGGTTAGCACGGATCGGGTATGATTGGGGGGGGGTGGTGGGGGGATAAAGGCGAGGGAAAGGTCCAGAAGGGTGCGAGGGCGAGCGAATAACAATCTCGGACCAAGCAGGAAAAGAAAATCCAAAAAAAAAAAAAAAGATTTTCGGGAATTTTATTTTTATTCCGTTGCAGGCTGACTGTACTGGCGCCGGCCCAACGTGCAGGCGCAGAGAGGCAGTGGGCTGGGTGTGTGGTGGTGGCCCTTGCTGGGTGCGGATGGTCCTGCGATAAAACTGGGTCTTTGTCCTTCATCATTTCTTGGAGCCGAAGTCTCGGCGCTGGCCAGAGCAAGGATTCCAAAGCTGGAAAGCACATACCCGGGCAAGGAAGGAGGGAGAGGGGAGTGACGAATGGGGAGTGACGAAAATGGGGGTGGATGACCTGTGCGTGGAGGTGTTGGTGAGAGGAGGCTGCATATGTATGTACTCTACATACATACATAGGAGGAGGGGGATAATGCGTTGAGGGGTGGGGCGGGGCGAATAAAATGGCAGCACGGCCGATGATTGGACAACGGCTTTTTCAGCACTTGCCGTGGCTTGCACTGCAATGGGTGGTCAGTGGGGCCTTTATTTATTTATTTTTATTTTTATTATGTAAGTAAGTACCTAAGTAAGTATTTACTTACTCTATTCTATTCTATTCTACTCTATTTTATCTTTCCGTTTTTGGCAGCGCAGGAGACACTTCCATATTCTGATTTACTTTTCTGTCCCCCTCCCCTTCCCATGCATTTATTATTTTATTTTATTCTATTTCCATTCCATTCTATTTTATTTTATCTTTCCGGTTTGGCAGCGCAGGAGACGCTTTCGATTGGACGGGAGCGGGGGGGGGGTGAGGGGTGGGCGCGACGCCCAGGGAAGCCGACCGTTCAGGGAGAGAGAGATGATGTGACGGGCAGCCAATCTAAATGCTTGCGCTCGCGGCCGCCGCGTTCGTTTCTGGCGGCTGGTTGTGGCAATAGATCGGCATTGGGGGGGGAGGGAACGAGGGGATTCGACGGAGCACAACCCACAGCGCGCTGCTGCGAGAGCGTGCAGTGCCAGCGTCCCCAGCGTCTCGTGAGGAGGTGCTGGCACACCGACGAAACGCCGCTAGCCCGCTGCATCGAGGTGGGTGGGGTGGATGGGTGGTCGGCGGACAGTCCTGCGGGCGGTGGGCGATGGACGGACGATGGATGTATGCAGCGTGTGTATGCACGGAGCGGAGCGCTGCTCGTCGCTGCATCGCCAAGTCGCTCCGGCCAGGCGACACACTCTCCATAATACACGGATAGAGCACCAGCGTCCTGTTTATGTATAGCCACACTCTACATAGAACGGCAGTCGCATCCGGCGCAAGGGCACACGGGCGGCCAGTGGAGCACGCAGCGTGTCTTGGGAGAGGAATCCGCTGGAAGGCGGTGGAAGGCGCCGGCGGAAGGCACCGGCAGACAGGCGCACACGAAGCACCACCACCGCAGACGCAGGCCAGCGGGCGGCGGTGCGTGGAGGCTGCACGAGGCAGAGCGGAGCGGAAACTGTTGAGGAGCGAAAGACATCCTGCGACGTCCGTTGCGTGATCCGCGCGATCGGTGGCGACGATGACGAAGCGAGCGATGCTGTCTGCTCGGCTCGCGGAGTGTCCAGATCTGCTAGAGTCGATAGATAGATAGATACATACAACCATCCACGGCCGGGTGTGGCAGCCGGCAGCAGCTGCGTGCCTCTCTTTGTTTCCCTCCCCCCGGAGCGACGCTGTCCGCCTCGCGCGCGTCGGATTGCATGCGGCCGACGCGGATAGCCACAGAGGAAGCGGAACGGAGAGCAGACGGGAACGTGACCGCCGCCACCGGCCAGATGAGCACACCCGCGCTTGCTCGCTCCACTCCGCTCCCGCCCCGCACTCGCTATTTCTGGCCGTCGCGACGGGCATACATACGTAACCACCCGCTGCTGCTGCTGCTGCTGCGGAATCAGCGATCAGTGCTGCGCTGCGGCAGGGCGGCTGTGTTCGAGAGCTGCAAGAATCGGACCTGTCGTGGCTGTGAAGGCGCGGCCGGGCTCCCGCGAACGCACCCCGAATTTCCGGCTAGGAATTCGCCAGGCTGTCCAGAAGCAGGCAAAACAAAAAACAGAACAGGGCAGAACTGAACTGAACTGAACAAAAAACAGAACTGAACAAAACAAAACAAAACAAAACAAACCAAACCAAAACAAACCAAAACAAACCAAAACAAAACAATAACAATAACAATAACAATAACAATAATAATAATAACAATAGCCCCCCAGCCGTATGTACATACATATGCAGGCGTAGGGGGGCCCAAACCCTTCAAACCCACAGAAAGAAAAGCCCTGCGTCCCCACCGTATGTAGAGTAGAGCAGATGCTGTATCTACCCCATACCTTATTTATGCCTGTGACGGGCGCTGCAGGATGGGGTGGACATATCGCTCACCCACTTGGGTTTTGTGTGTGTGTGTGTGTGTGTGTGTGTGTGTTGTGTGTGTTTGTGCGGGTCCCCTCCGTCTTCCTCGTCGTCGAAAGCGGCCAGAACGAATTCGTCCTCGACACGGAGGCAGTCCGCAGCGATCGATGTCGCCACGGCGGATATCGTGTGGACCCCTCCAGCGCCCGCACAGCAACAGAGACGGCTCCAGGCGGTGGGATCTGCTCTCGCCGTGCCACTACCACCACCACCACCACCACCACCACCAGAATCGGACTCCAACCTCTCCCCGCAGCGAGGAAGCATCGTCCAAAAAGCAAGAAGAGAACAAGCCGCCCCAAGAGACAAGGAACCTCTGCCCCTCCCCCCGCGAGAAAAGCACACAATATCTACCGCTTCTCGCCAGCAGTTCGCGCCCTTTCCGTTGGAGCGAGTCCGCCCGCCCGTCCTCGCCCTCGCCCTCGTCCTCTCGCTCCCGCTTCCCCCTTCCCCTTTCCCCGCAGTTTCAGCGGGAAATATTCCGCGCCGACCGGCCGGCTGCCAGCCCTGCCTCGCTAACGCCTGACACCTCTTGGCGTGGTCTCTGCTGTCCGTCCGTCCGTATCTGCGATCTCCACGATCCGCAGAGCCTGCTCCTGGCCACGCACCCGGCCGGATTATCTAGACACCCCACCGTTGGGGGCGTGGGCGGGGAGCACGGTATAGATATAGACAGCGTACATATGTGTGTACATACTCTGTGCAGACCAGCCCAGCCCAGAAAGGCCAGAGCGGAAGAGCTGCACTCTCGACAAGCAGCAGCTGACGACGCGATTATCGATATGTATGTAGATGACGTCTATCGGCATCGCGCCCGGCTTGTATGTATGTATGCAGTCTGTACATATGTCTGTATGCCTGTTGTCTGTATGTATGTCTGTATGTCTGTTGTCTGTATGTATGTATCTTCGAGCGAAGAGCTGCCAGCTTCGTCCGAGATACATAGCCAACCAGCGGACGTCCGCTGCTGGGCGAGACGCTGGGCCTCGGCTGTGGTTGCCCGTTGCTCTGCGCGCTGCATCCGCCCACACCCATCCATCCGGCGCCGGCGTGTACCTGCTGCACCCGGAAGCGGCGCTGCTGCAGTGGGGGGGGAGGGGGCGGAGGTGTTGGTTGTTTTCTGGGCGTCCGTGATGTACCCGTCATCTATGGAGATATGTCGAGTGCTCTGCGTTTGTGGCGCGCCGGGGCTCCGCCACATTGCCACCGAACCCCGCCGACGACGCCACCGACCCGCCCGCCACGGCCATCGCCGCTCCGCCGCCGCCAACCCCGCTCCGCAGACCCGGCGGCTCCGTTGCATGCGCCGTCTCCGCAATCCGCCCGCCGTCGACGCAGAGTGCCCCCCCTCCCCCCCCCCGGTCATTGCGTCGCGTCATGTGGCCGGCTGCGTGCTCACGCAGGTCACACGCGCCGCCGACAAGTCTCCTGCTCCGAGCTGCATTCCTTCCCGGCACGGACGGACGTACGTACAGCACCACGACGGACGGGTGCTCCTTCCCCAAGCAACCGCGCGCGCGCGAGAGAGAGAGAGAGAGAGAGAGCGTGCAGTCACGATGGCACCCACGACACGACACGGCGGCATCCGCAAAGTGCAGGTATGTATGTTGTATCTATGTGTGTTGTGGTTATGTGGGGGATGTATGATGGCTGCAACGCGACGGGCCCCGTCCCAACAAAAAAAAAAGAAAAGAAAAGAAAAGAACTATCGCAGGACCCTGGAGCACGAGACGGTGCAGAAGGTATCTATGTTTCGATATAGATACATACATACCGACAACATGCGAGATGGCGCCCCGCGATGTTCGGCCGTATGATACGTTGTCCACGGATCCGAACTAGCGCAAGCCACCGCCACCGCCACCGCCACCGCCATCTCCACCGCCATCTCCACCGCCTTCACTTCCACCACCGTCGAGAGGAGAGAGATGGATTTCGCTCCTGATGCAAACAGAAACGGCGAGGGGAGGAAGCACCCCCGCCCCCTCCCCCATGCACGCCACACGCTCGTGGGGGCGCGGGATAAGCTCTCCCCGCCGCTGTGCTAAAAGTGCTCCAGTGGATGTTGCCGCGAGACGCAGAGCGTATGTATGGGCATACACGGCTGGAGAGCGGGCGCCGTGTACCTGCTCCGATACAGGAAGCCGATACAGAAAGCCGGTACAGGAAGCCGATACAGGCAGCCGGTACAGGAAGCCGGTACAGGCAGCCGGTACAGGCAGCCGGTACAGGCCGAGGCCGATGTTGGGAAGCCGCCGATCTCACGGCAGGACGGACGCTGCTGTCCAAGGTTCCCCCGCCCTCGCCGCCGCGCCATTGGGCGGCGGCCTCAACGGCGTCCGCCGGCCGAACGCTGCCACAGATGCGTACAGGACTCGCGCCCCCCAGTGCACGGTACATGGTTTACGTAGAGCACTCCTGCCCTACGGGCATCCCCCAGCCCTAAGACGACCCTAACGGGCGGCGCGGGCCCGCCCCCCCCGGCGGCGGGGCGGCGCCGGGGGGGGGGGGGGGCGGGGGGGGGCCCCGCGCGGGGCCCGG
>Ga0307508_10007429_pt1 | contig 10205 bp, 2 predicted proteins | sample 9_EM_MG_FD_203089 | JGI IMG/M metagenome (GOLD analysis project Ga0307508, IMG submission 203089) | Populus trichocarpa ectomycorrhiza microbial communities from riparian zone in the Pacific Northwest, United States - 9_EM | ecosystem: Host-associated > Plants > Roots > Unclassified | place...
GCATTTGACAAATGTGTGCCTGAGGCATCATTATGCCCATCACGACAAAACCAGCCCCCTGAACGGGCGGGGTCGCACCAGAGAACCTAGACAAGACATCATCATCAATACACACAGTGACCACCCCATCAATTGGACCATAATTACACGTCCCATATACCTAAAAGGGTGATAATCTGACAATTAAGAGTCTCACTGCCTCAAGCCGATTCAAATATGACTGACTACGTCAACACGAAAACCCTCAACGCGATCCTAGCGAAACCAGGCGACTGGAACGATTGGCATCACGAATTCCAGCTCCAGGCCCAAACGTTTGGACTGGAAACCCACATAACGAATAAGACTTCCCTACTTCCTCAGCCGGAGATGCCGGATATTCGAAAGAAGAAATACCTCAAGAAACCACACGCACAGCGAAACGCGAGATCACAGACGATCAACGACGAGGAAGAGGACGAAGAAACAATCCAAGACAAGAACAATGGACAATGGATGATGACCGATCTGACCGACAGTGGTCTTAAGGCATTTAATCTTGACCTCACTTGGTACAAACAACTTGACGCATTATACAAGGAGGAAAGGCAATCAGTAGAAAAGTTCACAAAGTGGCTGCTCCAAACTGTTGCCCCTGCATACAAGTCAACATGCTGCCAGGCGGGAGAACCGCTCTGGAAGTGGCACGACAATTTACAAAAGAGATGTGGCCAAAGTACCCATGATGAAATGTTATACCTCCACCAAGAATACAAGAAGGTTCTCAAACCGCCCCGCACGATAAAGGAGGCATATACCTGGATCGATAAGTGGGAAGAAATGATGTCCAAAGGGATCCAGAAGAACCTTCCAGAAACACAACACACAACAATATGGTTCTCAGACTTTCTGCTGGCCATACGGGGGGTAATGCCCATCTGGGCCACCTCCTACAAACAAGCACAAAAACATGCTTCAGCAGATGGGAGCCTCGAATATCGTGATATCGGGCAAGACTTCCGTCAGGAGTTGGAAAGCCACGACCCCCCAAGGGGAAAGGTCGCGAAAGGAGCTTTTGCAACTACCTACGATGGCTCTGGTAGTCATGATGACGAAAATGGGGACGCCCATGTCATTGAAGATTCGAAGCCGCCACGTAGAGGTGCGACTGGTTCACGTGGTGGAAAGCGCGGGATTCGAGCCGATCCGGGACGTTATTCCTCGGGTCAAAAAGGCTGCCTCGCATGTGCAAATCCCCACGCCCTTGCAGAATGCTATTATGTATTCCCTGAAAAAGCTTTTCCAAGATGGAAGCCAAATCAGGATGCTAAAGAAAGAGTTCGTGAGAAACTCGAAAACGATGCTGATCTTCAAGCACAGGTCCGAGCCCTCAAGGGTCCGAGATCGAAGTCCAAATCAAGAACACCAAGACCGACGAAGGAAGAAGTCGTCGAGGAAGTCGAAGATTGACTCCCAGGATATTGTGTCACGAGTATAGAAGCTAGGGGAGCTTTTGCCATAAACGCAGAAGAATACCCTCTTCGACACTCGGTGATACTTGACCCAGCGAGTACGATCTCGATCACAAACAACAGCGAGGGACTGTTTGATACGAAACCAGCCACACACGATGACTACCTGTGGGCTGGAGACAGACAACTACCAGTACTCGCATACGGCACAATGCCGGTCCGCACTGGACCGACCGTCCTACACCTCGAAAACGTTGCCCTCTGCCCACGACTCTTGACAACTCTCGTCTCTCTGAGGCAACTTCGAAGGAAGGGCATCTTTTGGGACAACGAACATGATCCAACAACTTTGAAACGACGTGACAGGTCAACCCTGTGCAAACTCAGGGATATCTACGGCCAATATGTCATTGAATACCAAAAGGAAAAAGTACGTGGCTCCTTCAACACGTGGAGGAAGAAACATACCACCTACACGAAGAGAAGACCTCTCACCAGCGAAGCCATCCTCTGGCACGGCCGCCTTGGTCATCCGGGTCCGAGCGCGCTTGAGCACCTAGTTGCCTCATCTCAGGGGGTGCGCATTCGGGGACCAACAACAGTCGAGTGTGAAGCCTGTGCCTTAGCCAAGATCACGAGGCAAATCCGTCGAGCACCGAAGGAGATCCTCGAACGAGAAGGCGAAAGGATAGCACTTGATTTTCACGACTACGAACCAGGAGTCAACAACTACACATCACAACTGCTACTCACATGCAGAGTGTCAGGACTCATCTGGGATTACTATCTTGAAAGTCGCGACAGCGAAACCCTCCTCAAGGTTATGAAATCATTCCTGGGGATGATGGAAATTCAAAACAACACCAAGGTCAAGGTGATTGAATGTGATGGAGAACTGTTCAGCCGAAGACGAGCCGTCAGAGAATTCCTCGAATCAAAACACATCAAAATCGAGCCCTCAGCACCCAACACACAAGCACAAAACGGAGGAGCCGAGCGCTCAGGGGGTGTGATCAAGGAGAAGATGCGTGCAATGCGAACAAGCTCAAAACTCCCACACTCTCTTTGGCCCGAAATTGGACGAACAACCGTCTATCTCAACAACCGAACACCAAATTACGGACTGGACTGGAAGGCACCCTACTACCAATTTCACTCAGCGATTGCCAAACGCTTGGGTATCCCACGACCAGATCCAAGACCAGATCAAACCCATCTTCGCGTTTTTGGCTGCAAGGCCTACGCGATGACCTCAGACGCACAGCTCAAGAAAAGAAGACGTCAACGTCTCGAGCCACGTGCATGGATTGGTTACCTTGTTGGATACCGATCATCGAACATCTACCGGATATGGATTCCCTCTACCGGAAAGATTGTCAATACAAGAGACGTGATCTTTAATGAGCACGAAGTGTTTGATGGGAATTGGGAAGGCTTCAAAGATGAGCTTCTCACCACAGACATCAATCGTCTCGCGGAGTGGACAAGAAAATACGCCCTCCCAGACGACAACACAATACCGGAACCGGAAGGAGAAGATCTAATTGAAGAAGACTCCCCGGAAGAAAACTCCGAAGAAACTCAAGGACCTGTTGCCGATAGCATCCAGGAGGCAGACGTAGAGACTGCAGAGGATGATCGCTCCGAGGCGGACCGAGAAAACGGCCCCTACACAGAAGCCAAGTTCACCCTGCTACCTACTCCTCCTCGATCGCCGCCATCAGCCCTGCTCGCACACACAATTCAAACCCAGTCTGACGAAGAAATGCCGTCTACTGAAGAAAATCAAAAGACAAGCCCGTGGCAGGCCGCATTCATTGCTGGCACAAAATCTGCCCGGATGGCCAGGTCAGAGGGAAAATACCTGACGAAGGCACAAATTGAAAGACGCTTGCGTCAGGGGGTGAAGTTGAAAAGAAACAACCTCCCCGAACCGCCAAGATGGCATAATGATCTAGAAAACCATCCACTTGGACCAATGTTCAGACATGCAGAAGCTGACCATCTACAGAGCCATACCGAGATGAGATCATGGACCGAGATCCTCAAGAAAGACAGCCGCGCAGCAGGAAAACAAATCCTGGACTGCATGTGGGTATATGTCTACAAGTTCAACAAGCATGGCGTTCTTCAGAAGTGCAAAGCACGACTCGTTGTGCGCGGAGACCAACAAGCGCGAGGACAAACCCAAGAAACCTACGCAGCCACTCTTGCGGGACGGTCATTCAGAACACTCATCGCCATCGCAAACAAATTTGATCTCGAGCTGATCCAATACGACGTTGTCAATGCGTTCGTGCACGCTCCGATTGATCAAGATATCTTCATGAGAATGCCACGAGGATACGAAAAGAAAGGCACGATCCTGATGCTGAACAAAGCTCTCTACGGGTTGCGGATTTCACCACTACTTTGGCAAAAGGAGTTCACCAAGACACTCACCCAGTGTGGTTACAAACAAGTCCCGCACGAACCCTGTTGCTACATCAAGAACGGCATCCTGGTCTTCTTCTACGTTGACGACATCATCGTTGCGTACCGAAAGAATAGACAAGAACAAGTCGATGAACTCGCCCAACAACTCCAAGTGAAGTATAAAATCTGCGGAGGGGATCCAATTCAATGGTTCCTGGGCATGGAGATTCTCCGAGACCGAACAAACAGACGGATCTGGCTGGCCCAGACCGCCTACATTGAGAAGATCGCCAAATTGGCTAACACGAAGAATCTCTCCCACACAGTCCCCATGACAGCCGAAGAGCTGATGCCACGAAAAGACGCCGCCACCGAAGCCGAAGTCCAGACCTATCAACGAAAGATCGGGTCACTACTATTCGCCGCCATATCCACACGACCAGATATTGCATTTGCCACGTCACGGCTTGCAAGATTCCTGACAAATCCGAGTCAAAAACACCACGATGCTGCAGACCGTGTGCTGCTCTATCTCGAAAGCACCAAACACCTTGCTCTATGCTTCAAGGACACCGAAGAGTTAGTTGTCGCAAGCGATGCGTCTTTCGCAGACAACACCCTCGATCGGAAAAGTTCCCAAGCATTCGCAATGCAGCTGTTTGGAGGCCTGATCGGATGGAGAGCAAACAAGCAAGACACGGTCACTACATCAACCACAGAGGCAGAGCTCCTTGCTCTCGCTCAAGCAGCAAAAGAGACCTTGTTCGTGAGCAGACTTCTCACTGAACTCTCAGTGGAATTGGACGACAAGAAAATCAAGATCGAGTGTGACAACACCCAGACGATCAAGTTGGTCAACTCCGAAATCACAACACTCAAGACAAAATTACGGCACGTGGACATACACAATCATTGGTTAAGGCAAGAAGTACAAGAAGGCACAATCAAGGTGGAATATACACCTACAGCACAAATGATGGCAGACGGGTTGACGAAAGCATTACCGGCTGGAAAATGGAATGGATTTCTCCACCAGTTGGGCTTAGAAAGTTTGGAAACAAGACATGGAGAGAACATCCTACGGGACGATCCCATGAGAAACAGGCTGGAAGCAGTGGAAAAGGGATGAAATTACAGACTCCCAGTACCTGCCAGTCTGAGGGGGTGTGTCAGATGTGACGGGCATTTGACAAATGTGTGCCTGAGGCATCATTATGCCCATCACGACAAAACCAGCCCCCTGAACGGGCGGGGTCGCACTAGAGAACCTAGACAAGACATCATCACAATACACACAGTGACCACCCCATCAATTGGACCATAATTACACGTCCCATATACCTAAAAGGGTGATAATCTGACAATTAAGAGTCTCACTGCCTCAAGCCGATTCAAATATGACTGACTACGTCAATACGAAAACCCTCAACGCGATCCTAGCGAAACCAGGCGACTGGAACGATTGGCATCACGAATTCCAGCTCCAGGCCCAAACGTTTGGACTGGAAACCCACATAACGAATAAGACTTCCCTACTTCCTCAGCCGGAGATGCCGGATATTCGAAAGAAGAAATACCTCAAGAAACCACACGCACAGCGAAACGCGAGATCACAGACGATCAACGACGAGGAAGAGGACGAAGAAACAATCCAAGACAAGAACAATGGACAATGGATGATGACCGATCTGACCGACAGTGGTCTTAAGGCATTTAATCTTGACCTCACTTGGTACAAACAACTTGACGCATTATACAAGGAGGAAAGGCAATCAGTAGAAAAGTTCACAAAGTGGCTGCTCCAAACTGTTGCCCCTGCATACAAGTCAACATGCTGCCAGGCGGGAGAACCGCTCTGGAAGTGGCACGACAATTTACAAAAGAGATGTGGCCAAAGTACCCATGATGAAATGTTATACCTCCACCAAGAATACAAGAAGGTTCTCAAACCGCCCCGCACGATAAAGGAGGCATATACCTGGATCGATAAGTGGGAAGAAATGATGTCCAAAGGGATCCAGAAGAACCTTCCAGAAACACAACACACAACAATATGGTTCTCAGACTTTCTGCTGGCCATACGGGGGGTAATGCCCATCTGGGCCACCTCCTACAAACAAGCACAAAAACATGCTTCAGCAGATGGGAGCCTCGAATATCGTGATATCGGGCAAGACTTCCGTCAGGAGTTGGAAAGCCACGACCCCCCAAGGGGAAAGGTCGCGAAAGGAGCTTTTGCAACTACCTACGATGGCTCTGGTAGTCATGATGACGAAAATGGGGACGCCCATGTCATTGAAGATTCGAAGCCGCCACGTAGAGGTGCGACTGGTTCACGTGGTGGAAAGCGCGGGATTCGAGCCGATCCGGGACGTTATTCCTCGGGTCAAAAAGGCTGCCTCGCATGTGCAAATCCCCACGCCCTTGCAGAATGCTATTATGTATTCCCTGAAAAAGCTTTTCCAAGATGGAAGCCAAATCAGGATGCTAAAGAAAGAGTTCGTGAGAAACTCGAAAACGATGCTGATCTTCAAGCACAGGTCCGAGCCCTCAAGGGTCCGAGATCGAAGTCCAAATCAAGAACACCAAGACCGACGAAGGAAGAAGTCGTCGAGGAAGTCGAAGATTGACTCCCAGGATATTGTGTCACGAGTATAGAAGCTAGGGGAGCTTTTGCCATAAACGCAGAAGAATACCCTCTTCGACACTCGGTGATACTTGACCCAGCGAGTACGATCTCGATCACAAACAACAGCGAGGGACTGTTTGATACGAAACCAGCCACACACGATGACTACCTGTGGGCTGGAGACAGACAACTACCAGTACTCGCATACGGCACAATGCCGGTCCGCACTGGACCGACCGTCCTACACCTCGAAAACGTTGCCCTCTGCCCACGACTCTTGACAACTCTCGTCTCTCTGAGGCAACTTCGAAGGAAGGGCATCTTTTGGGACAACGAACATGATCCAACAACTTTGAAACGACGTGACAGGTCAACCCTGTGCAAACTCAGGGATATCTACGGCCAATATGTCATTGAATACCAAAAGGAAAAAGTACGTGGCTCCTTCAACACGTGGAGGAAGAAACATACCACCTACACGAAGAGAAGACCTCTCACCAGCGAAGCCATCCTCTGGCACGGCCGCCTTGGTCATCCGGGTCCGAGCGCGCTTGAGCACCTAGTTGCCTCATCTCAGGGGGTGCGCATTCGGGGACCAACAACAGTCGAGTGTGAAGCCTGTGCCTTAGCCAAGATCACGAGGCAAATCCGTCGAGCACCGAAGGAGATCCTCGAACGAGAAGGCGAAAGGATAGCACTTGATTTTCACGACTACGAACCAGGAGTCAACAACTACACATCACAACTGCTACTCACATGCAGAGTGTCAGGACTCATCTGGGATTACTATCTTGAAAGTCGCGACAGCGAAACCCTCCTCAAGGTTATGAAATCATTCCTGGGGATGATGGAAATTCAAAACAACACCAAGGTCAAGGTGATTGAATGTGATGGAGAACTGTTCAGCCGAAGACGAGCCGTCAGAGAATTCCTCGAATCAAAACACATCAAAATCGAGCCCTCAGCACCCAACACACAAGCACAAAACGGAGGAGCCGAGCGCTCAGGGGGTGTGATCAAGGAGAAGATGCGTGCAATGCGAACAAGCTCAAAACTCCCACACTCTCTTTGGCCCGAAATTGGACGAACAACCGTCTATCTCAACAACCGAACACCAAATTACGGACTGGACTGGAAGGCACCCTACTACCAATTTCACTCAGCGATTGCCAAACGCTTGGGTATCCCACGACCAGATCCAAGACCAGATCAAACCCATCTTCGCGTTTTTGGCTGCAAGGCCTACGCGATGACCTCAGACGCACAGCTCAAGAAAAGAAGACGTCAACGTCTCGAGCCACGTGCATGGATTGGTTACCTTGTTGGATACCGATCATCGAACATCTACCGGATATGGATTCCCTCTACCGGAAAGATTGTCAATACAAGAGACGTGATCTTTAATGAGCACGAAGTGTTTGATGGGAATTGGGAAGGCTTCAAAGATGAGCTTCTCACCACAGACATCAATCGTCTCGCGGAGTGGACAAGAAAATACGCCCTCCCAGACGACAACACAATACCGGAACCGGAAGGAGAAGATCTAATTGAAGAAGACTCCCCGGAAGAAAACTCCGAAGAAACTCAAGGACCTGTTGCCGATAGCATCCAGGAGGCAGACGTAGAGACTGCAGAGGATGATCGCTCCGAGGCGGACCGAGAAAACGGCCCCTACACAGAAGCCAAGTTCACCCTGCTACCTACTCCTCCTCGATCGCCGCCATCAGCCCTGCTCGCACACACAATTCAAACCCAGTCTGACGAAGAAATGCCGTCTACTGAAGAAAATCAAAAGACAAGCCCGTGGCAGGCCGCATTCATTGCTGGCACAAAATCTGCCCGGATGGCCAGGTCAGAGGGAAAATACCTGACGAAGGCACAAATTGAAAGACGCTTGCGTCAGGGGGTGAAGTTGAAAAGAAACAACCTCCCCGAACCGCCAAGATGGCATAATGATCTAGAAAACCATCCACTTGGACCAATGTTCAGACATGCAGAAGCTGACCATCTACAGAGCCATACCGAGATGAGATCATGGACCGAGATCCTCAAGAAAGACAGCCGCGCAGCAGGAAAACAAATCCTGGACTGCATGTGGGTATATGTCTACAAGTTCAACAAGCATGGCGTTCTTCAGAAGTGCAAAGCACGACTCGTTGTGCGCGGAGACCAACAAGCGCGAGGACAAACCCAAGAAACCTACGCAGCCACTCTTGCGGGACGGTCATTCAGAACACTCATCGCCATCGCAAACAAATTTGATCTCGAGCTGATCCAATACGACGTTGTCAATGCGTTCGTGCACGCTCCGATTGATCAAGATATCTTCATGAGAATGCCACGAGGATACGAAAAGAAAGGCACGATCCTGATGCTGAACAAAGCTCTCTACGGGTTGCGGATTTCACCACTACTTTGGCAAAAGGAGTTCACCAAGACACTCACCCAGTGTGGTTACAAACAAGTCCCGCACGAACCCTGTTGCTACATCAAGAACGGCATCCTGGTCTTCTTCTACGTTGACGACATCATCGTTGCGTACCGAAAGAATAGACAAGAACAAGTCGATGAACTCGCCCAACAACTCCAAGTGAAGTATAAAATCTGCGGAGGGGATCCAATTCAATGGTTCCTGGGCATGGAGATTCTCCGAGACCGAACAAACAGACGGATCTGGCTGGCCCAGACCGCCTACATTGAGAAGATCGCCAAATTGGCTAACACGAAGAATCTCTCCCACACAGTCCCCATGACAGCCGAAGAGCTGATGCCACGAAAAGACGCCGCCACCGAAGCCGAAGTCCAGACCTATCAACGAAAGATCGGGTCACTACTATTCGCCGCCATATCCACACGACCAGATATTGCATTTGCCACGTCACGGCTTGCAAGATTCCTGACAAATCCGAGTCAAAAACACCACGATGCTGCAGACCGTGTGCTGCTCTATCTCGAAAGCACCAAACACCTTGCTCTATGCTTCAAGGACACCGAAGAGTTAGTTGTCGCAAGCGATGCGTCTTTCGCAGACAACACCCTCGATCGGAAAAGTTCCCAAGCATTCGCAATGCAGCTGTTTGGAGGCCTGATCGGATGGAGAGCAAACAAGCAAGACACGGTCACTACATCAACCACAGAGGCAGAGCTCCTTGCTCTCGCTCAAGCAGCAAAAGAGACCTTGTTCGTGAGCAGACTTCTCACTGAACTCTCAGTGGAATTGGACGACAAGAAAATCAAGATCGAGTGTGACAACACCCAGACGATCAAGTTGGTCAACTCCGAAATCACAACACTCAAGACAAAATTACGGCACGTGGACATACACAATCATTGGTTAAGGCAAGAAGTACAAGAAGGCACAATCAAGGTGGAATATACACCTACAGCACAAATGATGGCAGACGGGTTGACGAAAGCATTACCGGCTGGAAAATGGAATGGATTTCTCCACCAGTTGGGCTTAGAAAGTTTGGAAACAAGACATGGAGAGAACATCCTACGGGACGATCCCATGAGAAACAGGCTGGAAGCAGTGGAAAAGGGATGAAATTACAGACTCCCAGTACCTGCCAGTCTGAGGGGGTGTGTCAGATGTGACGGGCATTTGACAAATGTGTGCCTGAGGCATCATTATGCCCATCACGACAAAACCAGCCCCCTGAACGGGCGGGGTCGCACTAGAGAACCTAGACAAGACATCATCACAATAC
>Ga0307508_10007434_pt1 | contig 10204 bp, 9 predicted proteins | sample 9_EM_MG_FD_203089 | JGI IMG/M metagenome (GOLD analysis project Ga0307508, IMG submission 203089) | Populus trichocarpa ectomycorrhiza microbial communities from riparian zone in the Pacific Northwest, United States - 9_EM | ecosystem: Host-associated > Plants > Roots > Unclassified | place...
GGGGAGGGGGCATAAGATGTATCTGCTTGGGCTGTCATTCTCTTGTTTCCTGTTGCGGTGGGTCAGTGGCCTCGGCGTCGGACATATTCAAATAACCAGCGGTCTCCCTTCTCCCACCGTTCCTCACAGCGCGCCTGCGCTTTATACAGATCCCGTCGGTAGTACTCTCTTTCGAAGTAATGTCTGACTGGTCCTCGCACATACCTGACCGCGGTGAAGTGGATACGGGTGCAGTGTGGGGTGCGGCATATTCCGTCACTCGTTTATCGAGTGATATTATATGTTTACGCTGTTTAATCCACGCGTTACGTGGATAAGATTGCTGTGATACTAGATACCACTGCCTCTGCGCACTTCCGCCAGCAGCCCTGAATTGCGGATTGTTGAGCCTCCTGGAGAAGTTCCTAGCTTGGCGCGGAAGGGCTACAAGCCGGAGCACGACCAAAGCTGCTACATGCCCAGATCTCTCGCACACCTCAAGCGAGAGATCTCAGAGAAGAAGTGGGACCACGTGTTCAAGAACTGCCCTCGCTTGGAGCCCTAGTAGAAGATCCTGTGGGCGGAGGTACGGGAGGGGAGTGCGAGAGGAAAGGATCGGTTCAAGATCCGGGACCTCTTGGCCGACACGAGAAACAGGCAGCCGGTGCCCGGCTTCCTCTCCACCACGGATGTGGGGAGGGGTCCCGCCCCCGGCCGAGGACGGCGCGCGGAGCGTGACGTCGGAGTGGGAGCTCTGGGAGCAGAGAAGAAGAAAAGAAGTGAAGAGAGTGAAGGCCCGAAGAGCTAAGTGCTAGGGGTGAGGAACAGCCGCTGTTTCTCCCCATGCCCTCTTTCATGGTATCCGTAGAAGAGTAGGATTGGGGGCGGCTTTCTTTTGTCCCTTCCTTTGTAATCTCCCCGGTGTGCTTTCGCTTTCTTGGGATAGGCTTGGGCGGAGGGCAAAGGGGAGCTTGCAACGTGCCGCCGTCGCGCGGACAGCGGACGGGAACGGCTCAAAATGTACTCAGCCACAGTCTGTATAGGCTGAATGCGAGTACGATTCAAAAAATCCCCTGATACTTGCAGGCACGATTCGGGGCAGCTTTTTGATTTGGCGCTTGTGCCTTGGAGGTTGTTGAGGACACGGTTGCGTAAGATGCAAGAGCGGGGAAGCGCGAGAGAAGGATATTTTGTGCTGCGGGTTCTTTCCTTTTCCTCTTGTTCTACACTCATCAAACATACTACAACGAAGTTGTGAGCTGCTCGATCGTCCAGTATCCATTCGTCTTGTGTCTCCCCACCTCATACGGCATCCAGAGCACACGCCCAACCTGACCGAACTCCTCTCATTTATCTCTATCCTCATCGCTAATCGGTATTATTTCAGCATGTCAGTCCGGTTACGGCCGCCGTCTGGGCCGGATCATGGTGAGCGTTGGGACGGGGGCGTGTTGCGAAGAGTCCCCGTCCATCATCCAACTCGAGCAAGACTCGGCGCAACCAAAGCACTCCACTCTTCGGGCAAACGTGACTTGATCGGAGCAACTCGAGGAAGCTGCCTTCTCTGTATATGTACCTGCAGACCCGAAGGACTGATTCCCTTCTCTCCGCCCAGCTATCCGCCTCTACCGTCCATGTCCGCACCTCTACCGTCCATGTCCGCGCCTCTCCCCGGGATCCCCCCGCAGCATCGATACACGTGCACGCACTGCCGCCTTACGGGCGACTGGCGAGCCGAGCCGCAGCCAATGGTTGTCCCGGGCTGCGGCGACGTGATGCACGCCGAGTGCGTCGAAACCTTCGAACGGCAGCCGTGGGTCCAGCCCATGTGGCCGTGCCACTGTCCGCGCGGCGTCCACAGGGAGCTCGACGAGTTCTGGACCGAGAGAGTCATGCCGTTCCCCGCTGAGCCGAAACAGCGCAACGGCGTGTTCGACTGCGTCGTCTGCAAGTGCCACGCAGAGGACAAGCAGAGCACGAGGGTCCCCGGTTGCGGCCACATGCTCCACCTCGACTGCCTGCCAAGTCTGAAATATCTGCAGCCGGATGGGAAGTGGCCGTGTGGATGCCAGATGCCGGAGCTCGATGAGTGCGCTTTCTGCAAGATGAAATTCAGCAGCGACTGTCGACGTCGAAGACGGCTGATAAGGCGGTGGATTGACAGGACACGTCGCTAATCGGTACCGCAGTACATGCTTGCTTATCCAGCTACTTGTCGCTACCTACTGTTTGGCGTGCTCGCTGAAACGCCTAGTCCTATCGACAGGCGGTCAAGTTGATAGTTAATGTGCTGTTCGGCCACGAAAGGATCCATATATTGGGATTGAACCTCAGACCTTGTGCTTGCTCTGTGGATGCACGCGTGGCGTTTAGCCACAGGATGAACCAAGATCTCTTCCACCCAATTCGGCTCGACCGGGGTAACTATTCACCACAGTGCTCTTGAAGGTCTGGGGCGTGATTCGAGGTGATTCGACGATGCTGACATGTCGGCACCTCGGAAGTCCATGATCCCATGCCAAAACTGACGTCACGCGCTGATCCGTGCTGAATTCCGTTGCTTCATGCGAGAGTCTAAGGAAACTGGAGCCTAGTGAATTTTTTGCAGCTTAAGTATACCTACATAACCTAGGAGATCGCCACAGAGAAGAGCTTCGTTGCTGGATTCTCCAATCACTTTTCCCAAGGCGCTGACGTCATCCGAAGAACCGAACAACATGGCACCCAAAAAGATCCTTCTCCTCGGCGCGACCGGACCCGCCGGCATCGCGACGATCGAGCACGCGCTCGCGAGCACGCGGGACGTCGAAGTGCTGGTGTACGCGCGCAGTCCCAGCAAGATTCCGGAGGAGTTGCGGGCCGACGAACGCGTGACGATTCTGGCCGGCGGCGAGCTAAGCGATACTGCCGCACTGCGCGACGCGGTCGCCCAGAAGCCGGATGCCATCGTGTCGTTGCTGGGACCGCCGCGGAGCGAACTGCTCAGGTGGATGAACCCCTGGGGCGACAGCAGGCGCCTCGTCTTCGCCGAGACCTACAACGTCATCGTTCGGGCCATGAAGGAGTTTGGCGTCAGAAGGATCCTCACTATGGGGTATGTAGGCGTGCTCTCGGTCGCTTTCTCCGTTGCCCAAGCGGCCTCGGCGTGAATCCCCTCTGCTCACTTAGGAAAAAAGTACCATTTCCATCACCGACGAGAAGGACAGCAGCTCCATCGGCCGCAGCTTGATGGTCTGGCTCGTGTGGGCGGTCGTCCACAACGCTTGGAGAAACATCATCGCCATAAACGGCTTCTTCGACAAGATCAAGCCCGAGGACGGTATCGACTGGACCATCTTCAGACTCGGCAGTGTTCAGAACGGTAAGCTGGCGGTGATGCCCCACTCCGTCGATGCGGGCCTAACGCTGCGCAGGCGATTTCCAGGCAGTTGCGGATGGATACGTTGGGGACGGCAAAACAACGTTGTCTGTCAGGAGGAGCGAGCTGGCGCTGTGGCTGGTGGAGCAGGCCGTTAAGGATCAGCCCGAGTGGGTCCGCGAGAAGCCGGTGGTTTCGAGCGCCTCGAAGCAGAAGCGTTGAATCGGATCTCGCACGAGCTACGAATGAGCGTCTTCCGATAGTCTTTCAATGAGTTTCTAACCATAAGTCCACTGTGTACACCCAGTCAGCTCGATATAGATACAACTTTGTGACTCCTAACTACTACGTCTCCGCCTCCATTCTGCCTGCTATTCCCTCCTGCACAACGCCCTCCTGCCCCCGAGACCCCTTGGGATCTTTCTCCGATATATTCTTCCCTCTTCCGCTTCCTTTCTCCCCTTGATCGCCAACAACGACACCGCCATTCCCGCCCCCACGAGGCCTATCACAGTGTAGTGCCGCTCTTATATCCCTTCAATCTAGCATGCGCACTCTTCCCGCCTCCTTCGCCGTCCGTAGCTCCACTACAGACCGCCGTCGACAGCGGCGGGTGCCCGAAGTCCCGTAGCTGCACCGTCGGGGAGTGGTTGGCGCCCTGCCACACCGCGTGCGAGCACGCCGCGATCAGCGCGCACGGCGCCAAGGAGCTCCGCATTGACCAGAAGCATCGCGGCGGTAGCGGGTGCGTGGACGCTCTCGTCTCGACGTGGACCAAGCTGAGTAGTAGGAAGATAGACGCAATCAGTGTGCCGAGCACGCCCCCGTTAGACCACCTGAACCGGACGTCAGCCCGAAGGTCAGCAGGACGAGGCCTGGAGCGATGTGGCTATTCGTCGCTGTCCCCCGCCTTTGGCCACTCCCTTCTGGCTGGGGGTGAAGATGAGAGCGCAGGGGGCCGATGCTTGATGGCTCAGTCAGTCCTAGTCCGAAGGGGAAAGGCGAATCGATGGAGGCTTGCCGGAATCCCGTCCAGTCCAACGCCCCCTACCATCCCAATTTAATATTGCCATGATCCGATAGGGTGGCATGCGATCAATGAGGCATCATCACCAACCACCATCCCAATTCCACCGCTCTGGTGTTGACCCGGGACAAGAAAGTTTGCACGAGAGCCTTCGTCGGGGGATCGTGAATGCAGCCGCCCAGCCTGCAACGAACAGCAAGAAGGGCCTCCAGAGCTACCATATTTCAGCACTGCCTTGCAGGGCTCGACTGTAGCCAACCCGATCCTGTTCGGCGCCAGCACACACACGAGGGTGAAGACATTGAAGAACATGATGCCCGCTGGCAGCAGCATTCGATGCCTGCGATCCACCAGCGCGGCCCATCGCAGGGCGCCGCCGAGGACGGTCTGCAGACGGGTTTTGGGATGGGAAATCGACGGAAGCGTGATAGAGCTCGGTAGGGTTGATGAATTCGGCTGATGATGGATGCGTGCAAGGGAACGCGGGGCGAGAGTAGCGGCTGGAATATCGGGCGGCCGGACGTCCCCCTCCCCGCGGCCCTAATCCTCACTCCGGGGGGACGTGATATACGCGCGCCCCAAGGAGTCCGTCGATGGTTTTGGTAGATAAATCGATACCCGCGAGAGCCACATACACGCACTCAACGGCAAATACGCCCCCATGGGCAGGTGCGAGGTCAGCATGCAGGCAGGCTGGGGGAACAACACCCGTTCGGCATGCCGCCGGTAATTGAAGGTATCACACGTGCTTACCAGCCCCTCTGAGAGAGGGAGGCAAAAGACGGGAAAAGTTGCAATTGCCAAACCACCGAACCGGGAGCTCAATAAATGCCATTAGCTACCATCGCCTCCATCACAACTCCGTTTCCACCTTGGCAGGGAAGCCCCCAAGCCGGAGTTACAACCCTCAAAAGACGAAATTTTGATGGACGATCCTAGTCACGGGTCACACGATCTCACGCGATCCCGTGCGCCAATTGGTGAGTGAGGCTCGTGGTTGTGCACCATACCACCATACATACATACACACCCGGTTGCACCCTTCCTTACGGTTAATGGCTCACAGATGCCCCTTGCCGCCCTATTTTAACCACTTGGTTGGAGCACTATATCATCAACCGCCAACGCCCCGTCATTCTGCTTATATAAGACAACATGAATTCCAAATCCCTTCTGTGCCTCCGACACCGGCTCCTCTTCACGTCCCGCAGTGCATCCTCCATTGGCCGGCCCTTCTACGTGGCGGACGGATTGAGGAACTCGAATGTCCTTGATGGAAATTTGGCGGTGGTGGCGGTGCTAGGATCCGCTGTCGGGCTAGAAGGTGGGGGTGTTTCCGTGGGTGCAGCGGTCCCCGTCGGCGCGGCCGTTTCCGTTGGCACGGGCTCCTCCGTCACAGTGGGTGCCGGGCCGGCGGTATCGGTTGGCGCCGCCGTCTCCGTTGGCACGGGATCGTACTCGGTGACGGTGACGATGACGGTGGTGTCGGTGGCGGTCACGGTCACGGTCACGGTCGCCATGGGCGGCGTCTCCGTGGCCACCGCAGTCTCCGTCGCGCTCGACGTGCACGTTTTGGGCCTCCGTCGCCGTCCTCCTGTCCGTCCGTGAGAGCGTGCTGTCCGCGCCGGTGTGGCCGCCGCGTCCTCGGGCTGGTCCGCGACGCTGTTGATGAAGCCGAGCATCGCCGTCAGGTCTGGGACCGAGACGTCGGGAAGCGCAGAGCGCAGGTCGTCAAGCGAAATGTCGTGCGCTGCTGGGTTGGGAAGCGCGCCGACGACGGACGTGAGGGAGAGCACCAAGGGGAGGAGGAAATTTGAGGCGCGCATCGTCACTGTGGTTTCTCGGAGGTTGGTCGTGTTGCTACCGGAGCTGATGGGAATGACGGACGGAGTCCGAGGGAGGGAAAGAATACTTCACGGAAGTCTACAGCACAGCTGGTGGGGGGAGGGAGGGGGGGGAGAGCGAAGAAAAGGGAGTGAGCGTTCCAGGCCAAGGGATTTCCCAAACGGAGGATGCTTCATAGCTTTATACCATCTGGAGTTCTCCTCTGCACCTCTGAGACGGTGATGCGACGGGGCACAAGTGGTAGGAGAGACAGACTATTCGCACGCAAGCCATCCCCGCAATTTCGGGCGATTTAGCTACGCGCTAACAGCTGAGCAATCCGTCGAAACGATGTCACGATTGGCTGCTGTGCGGCACGTAGTTGGGGGCAAATCTCCCGGCTGGCTGCACGCGGGGACGTTAAGGGCCAATCATATGGGATGACTCGCCATTGGTCTATTTGACAGATATCCGTAGCGATATTCCCAAAACCCCTCGTCATGATCCAATAGGGTCGCACACGATCAATGAGACATCATCATCATCATCATTCCCAAAACCCCCCCGTAGCCCCGTAGCCGCGCCACTGGAGGAAGTGCCCTCATCTGCGGCGGCAGTAGTGGTAGGGGACACCTCGTCGGCGGCTGTGGTAGTAGCCCCTGCCGCATCGTCGCCGCCGTCGTTACCGCGACTGCTGCCGCGACTATTACCGCGACCATTACCTCGACCGTTACCGCAACCGTTGCCGCGACCGCGGTTGCCGCCGCCTCCGAGCCCTCCGGGCAGGTTCTCCAGCAAGCCGTCCAGACCGCGCAGGGAGAGCGTGTTCGGCACTGGCGAGGCGATGATGGCGGTTAAGCCCGTGAGAGCGAGGAAACTGTCAACGATGCGAGGATGCATTGTATGTATGTAATGTATGTAGGAAATGTTTTTTTTTTTAAAAAAAATAGAAAGGGTGCTACCGGAGCGAGAATGTAATGAGGGGAGGGGCGTGCTTGCCAGAAGCCGCCGATGAAGCGAAAACGAGAGAGATCAAGAGCGAAGCGACATTGCAGTGTGTACGGGAGCAGAAGGTCAGGAAATCTCTGCCTCCTTGCAGCCTTTATGGATGCCCCCAGGCTGGATTCTCCGAGGCCCCCCACGAGAGATGCTAGTCTACAGTTGTGAAACCATCGAAACGGCCAGTTGCATTGGGAATTTAACCATCGAGTGGTTGTGCTGGGGTGAGAAGCGCGGCTATCAGCTGTAGCCGAAATGAAGACACTAACCAATACCGCGTACATAAGCATGCTGGCTGCAGTAGGTATGTAACTGTCGCTGAATGCCTTGTGCCCCACCCCGTCTCTGTCTGTCGTTCGGCGTCCTACCATCAAGAGCACTTCCTTTCGCCAGCATGCAGCGCGGGCAGCACCGGACGCGTATCGGACTTTGGCTAACGCGACGCCTACTATCCGCCATTGGGCCGAGAATGTCCACGAGCGAACGATAGCGGTCGTCCCATAGGCCGGCCGGAGGACCATTTGACACGCCCCTCTAACTAGCTACGCAAGCCCTCAAACGCGATTTTCCCGTGACAAGTCGTACTACACCCGTCGCGTTGAACGAGTCCTGAACCGACAAGTCCAGCCCGGACACGTGGACGGGCACCGGGCCTTTCCCTCATGCGAGCGGCCGTAAAAGAATGTCGTTGTTCACGCATCTTCAACCGTTTCACCGCCTTTGTTCTCAGAATTCTCCTGTTCTCCGATCAGCAGTCTTTGTCTCCTTTGCATTCGCACTCTTCGGTGGAGTCTCGTGGCCATGTTCTACGGCAGCGGAGAGGGCGGGAACAAAGAAACTTCAGGCGCCCGTCCCGCTGCTTTCTATTAGACCCCTCCCGCCGCCGCCGGCGCTCGATCTTCGCGCGTTCCCGTAAGTCGAACACTTCTCACATGGCGCCGCCCACCAACAAGTCCAGTACCCAGTTCCGCAAGAAGGTTGAGTCACAGTGGAAAGACCCAGTGTGGTCGGGGGAGGAGAATTATTCATCGTCGGAGGAGATTTGTAACCAGTCTTTCCTGAACCCGGTGTGGAAACCTCGTCCGGCGTGGTCGGAGGGCGAGGAAGAAGAGATCCCGAAGTACGTGGTGTGTCGCAGCGGTAGGGGTGGAACTGCTGATGCTGAAGACGAGAGCTTGGGCGAGTCAAAATATGCGGTATTCGACGGCTATAGGACTGCGGTTTCTGATGACGACGAGAGCGAAATCGAGGAAGCCGAGTTTACTTCCGGAGATGAGGGGGGCGAGGACGAGGACGACGAAGAAAATGATGATACGAGCAATAGTGAGGAAGACGAAGCGGATGGAGATGACGATGAAGAGGGAGACGACGGTGAAAGCGGAGAACAAGACGAGAGCGATGAAAGCGAAGAAGAGGGCGGCGAAAGCGAAGTTGAAAGCGGAGACGAAGATGAAAGCGAAAGCGAAAGCGAAGATGACGACGGGAGTGATGGGGACAACGACAGCGAAGCGGCCGGGGAAGACGAAGATACCGAAGAACAAGCCGCCGACTCTTTCCCGGGGAGCGTCTCTGAATCCAAGAGCGGGTGGTCGGACAAGCCGCCACCGCCCACAAGACCCGGCAAGAACCGAGTCCGCCCATCTCCCAAGACCCCCAGGGGGCGGCGGTCCGGCATCCTCGGAGTTGGCGATGACGAAGAGACTCCGACCAGCTCGGAGAAACGACGGAGATATGCCGAGTACCCGAGCCTGGTGCTCAGAGGGGGCAGCGGCCGCCCGTGGGGCAGTGGCCCCTCGAGGGGTAGCGGCCCCGCACGGGGAGGCCGGGGAAACGACAGCGGTGGATTCAGTGCAAGCGGCCGCGGAGGCAGCGGCGACCGGGGAGGCAGTCGCGGCCGTGGATTCGGCGGCGACAGCCGCGGGCGCGGAATGAGTAGTTCACCGAGAGGAGGGGGAGGGGGAGCGCCGAGACCGCCCGAGCCGATTCCGTATGGATCGTAAGTGAAAGCCCCGGGACGTCCCCGCTTCGTCGGTGCACTGCTGACATCCCCATCCCACCGGCACAGGCAGCTGGTTTTCAAGCCCGCCGACCTGGTCGCGGACGACAAGGAGCTTGTGAGGAGAAACCAGGACCCAGTGCAGCGAGCGCTCGCCCGTCGGCCCAACTACGGCAAGGAGGGAGAGCTCTTTGGCTGCCGCACGAACTTCTACAAGATGGTGATCGGCCAGGCAACGTTCTTCCTGTACCAGATCCACATCTCGCCCGAAGTCAAAGATCGCCGCAAGAAGAAGCTGGTGGTGGCGCAGGCCGAGGAAGATCCGCAGTTCAAGGTCCTCATGACCTCCACCGCCCTGGACTTCCCGTGCGACCATGTGGTCAGCAAGGTGCCGTTGGACTTCAGCATCGTCGTCGACTTCGAGTCGATCAAGAAATTGGAGCGGTTCACGATATCCTTCCGCGAAATCCACCGTTTCGGCACCGACGTGATCCAAAAGTACACCAGCGGCCATCTTCCAGGCCTGTCCGTGATGGACCTGGAAATGACCATCACGGCGATCAACATCATCCTTGCAAAGTATCCGCGCAAAAACCCGTCGCTGTGGACCATCGGCAAGCACAAGTACTTCCCCGTCGACGGCGGGAGCGCCTTCCAGCTCTCCCCGACGACCGAGTGCATCCGCGGGTACTACACGTCCGTCCGCACGCTGAACAGCGGCGTGACGATGAACGTCAACATCAGCTCGTCGGCCTTCACGCGCTCGGGCGTCAATCTGCTGTTCTTGATGGAACAGTGGGCGACGGAACGGGGGCCGGGATCCCGGCTCACGGATCTCGTTTTCAGGAAGGATGTCTCACTCATCCGCTTCATCAGGGGATTGCTGGTGCGGACCGACCAGCTGACGCGTGGCGATCTGCAGATCCTGACCGTCGCTGGGATCTCCGACACGCTCCCGGCGGACGCCCTGTACTGGAAGACGCGAGTGAGTGTCGTCGACTATCTGCAGAAACGTATACCC
>Ga0307508_10007435_pt1 | contig 10203 bp, 12 predicted proteins | sample 9_EM_MG_FD_203089 | JGI IMG/M metagenome (GOLD analysis project Ga0307508, IMG submission 203089) | Populus trichocarpa ectomycorrhiza microbial communities from riparian zone in the Pacific Northwest, United States - 9_EM | ecosystem: Host-associated > Plants > Roots > Unclassified | place...
TGCTCCTGCATCATCAAGACCTGTTATCTTGATACCACCTTTTGCTGGTCAAAATTGATGTATGGTAGGGGATCCCTTCAGGTTGTGATGGAAACAGTAGTTGCAGTTGGTAGTAGTTATGTGAGCTATGGTTTGAGCAGTACAAAAAAATACCATATGTCAACTTGAGTTCTGAAATCCATTGGAGAGTTGGTAAATCAGTATCCACCCATCCCATCTGCCTGATCAGTTACATAAGCATGGGTGGCACAGCCAGGTCTGGTGGTCACAACTAGCAAAGTTGGAGTTGAACTTACTGTAGCTGAAGTAGCCAAAGTAATTAGTCTATTTAGATGCACTCTAAATTGACAAATCACATTGAACCTACAGGTAATTTTTGCTGACCTGTAACAATTCAAGAGTGGTTTTCCTGATGCCAGTGACATCCTGGATCAACAGAAGGGTTGTGCTATAATACAAACATCTGGTTCAATGGAACTTGTGCTCTCCAGCTCAGGCACAGTGAAAATTAAACATGCTGCCAGTAGAATCACTTGGTAAGAGATACAGAGTTGATCAGGAAAGACAAATGTTGGCAACACAGTGAGCAGCACTCTCTGATCCAATGGTTGTTCAAGTAAAGAGGGGAAGAAAACAAATTTTACCAAAACCACAAACTACCGTCTTCTATTACATGCAAATGCAAAATGGGAATGATATGCGGTGCCTCCTTCAGATGGCGATTGACGGTTCGCAACACTCAGAATCCGGATTCAATATGCGGAAACAAAGGGGTGCCAAAGCTGATTAGTTTGCTTGCACTGGTGAGATATAAAAGGAATGAATCTGAAAGTAACCAACAGGTCGAGAGACGTGCCCGTTGTGACTCTATGCAGTCGCGCGTTTGATCATCTGGGTGGGAGAAGGCATTCTGAGAAAGTGACGCTGTTATGAATACCAACCTATCTCACCTCTCGGGCCCAACGCATAGTCTTTTTCGTTTCTTGTGACATGCCACGCTTGTTTCGTAGATCTGATGCTATCCATTCGGAGAGCAAGAGTTGTTTGAGCTGACCATTGGGAAAGCAGTCCGCGAGGTCACCCAAGAGGCCGAAACACAACTTGACGGTAGTTTCCGACCGGTCATCATCAGCCAGGCACCGTTGAATGAGCTCCAGGATATTTGACGAGTGAGCAAGTAATAATTGGACTGGAGAAGATGTCAGTGAATGATACGAAAGGAAGAACACACAAAGTGGCGGCATACCCTTGTCAGTGTTCTTGAAGCCAGTAACAACTCCCGTATAAGCTTCCAAAATCCCCTCGCGCAATTGAGTCACGTAGTCAACTAGATCGAAATCAAGCTATCGAACTATGGAGTAAGTGGACACGATCCAGACACAAAGCGACTAGCTTACAGGGTTGGGTTGAAGTGCACCAGCCTGCCTCAGCACACCCATCGTGGTGTCAACATAGGGCTCAAAGGCGACACTGATCGCGAGCGCAATGTCACCAAAGCACGACAGTATAGAGATCTTGACATTGCGGTTCAAAACGTCGCTCTGGAGATTCTCCAGCAGGACATTCATGAATGCGCCAGCATATTGCGCGCTCTGATCGCCTAATGCGCGCGAGATATCGCCAATAATACCGACGGCAACCATGCACAATTGGGTATCTTCATGCGACTTGAGAGCGGTGTATAGGTATGGCAGGAACGCCTGGATATATGGCGAAAAGCCTCCCTCGAGGGCTATATGGAATAACAGTGTTAAGAAACTATACGGTGATGATGGGCAGATGGAACTTGCCAGATGCTAGTGACCCAACGACCAAAAACGCGTCTTCGAGAACAGTTGATGTCTTTCCAGCCGCCCGGATGAGTTCGAGGATGATAGTCATGATGCGATCTGCCATGGGTTGAATACCGTCATTCAGTCGGCGAACGACACTCTATAAATCAGTCAGTTAAATCTTATATGATAGCGGCACAAGGCGGCTCACGATCACAACACTACACAGGTTGCTCTGCAGCTCATTCCAGTTGTTACGATCATCGACACCGATAATTTGGTTCTGTGACACCCAATGAGACTCGCATAGAGACAGAGACGATACCACAAACCTGCATTCCCAGTAGTTGCTCCATACGAACGAGAATGGTGATCAAGGTATTTTGGACGACTGGGATAACATCAGCACTCGCATGGGCGACATAGGAGGTGAGAGCCTCGTAGGCGGAAGTTCGGAAATTAGCTTCGTTAGTTGTCCTGAAAGCAATCATAAGGGTCCGGAATACAGCCTCAGTCCGAGTGTACTCACGTCTCTGTGATACGAAGGAGGGCATTGACAATCCCCTCGTAATATGGTGACAGGTGGGCAGTTTGCGACGACTCGTTTTCCTCTTCGAGATATCCAAGCTGATCCGCAAGGTTCATCAAAGCCCAGCAGCAGTTGGTCACAATCCGGGGGTTGTCCTGCAGGCCATTCACAAGTGCGGATACCAACGGATGGAGGTGAACATCAGGTTTGATCGTAATGATTAACAAATCACAGATGCGTCCGAGGGTCCATGCAGTCGTGTCCTTGACATGTATGTGGGAGTCATTCATCATTCCGATCAAAAGAGGGAGAGCCTGGTTCACAAGGGGCATGAGTACCGTGGGATCCGGACCATCGAGGATCGAGGCAAATGTCATGACAGCGGCTTCGCGTTGGTGCCAATCCTGTGACTTGATATGAGCCTCAATGAAAGGGATGACGGCCGGGACAATGGGATCTGCAACTGCCTGTGCGATGTAGCCCAAGCATGTGCCTGCGGACATGGAAATATTCCACTCGTCCTCGTCGGCGTCTTCTTCCTGACGCGTAAGAAGGGACAAAAGCACAGGGATTACTTCAGGTAATGCAATCTTTGCAAAATACTTGGACTCGACCTCTGGCGGTTCGCCGTAGTCAGCAGCCTGAGAAATGAAATAAGCAGCGTATCACGGAACAGGATGATCAATTACCTCCCGTGCTTCGTGAGCAAGCTCGATTTCTTCTTCGCAAACAGTTGTCCAGAACTCGACAGCCTGCAATGCTACGCGTTCATCACTATGTTTCATGCCCATGACTGTGAGCTGGAAGCGATGTGTCGGCACATAGAAAGCTTAGGTACATGATGAGCACACACCCCAAACAGTGCCTGTTCCATGTAGAACGCCATCTTGTCGTAATAAAGGGCCATAATCTTCACTAAACATTCGAATGCGCCAACTTGAACTGCCACTGAAGGATTCTGGGTTGCTTCACACACGACTTGCATTATGTAGTTGCGCTCGCCCTGTCAAACTTTTAAGTGATACACAGACGGTGTATTTCATGTGACGCACCTCACGCTCAAAATTCTCGCGGACGAACTCGAGAGAATTGTACAATGCATGCACGGCAGCCAACTGAACATCCGAAGAAGGTTCGTCCTTGCGAGCTCCATGGATCACGGCGGTCAGGATTTCGTTTGATCGCAAACTCAATATCTCGGGTTTCTGGAAGAACGGTGAGGTGATAAGGCAACTATCGGTCAGACGACGCACAATGGACTCGCAGATGTAACCGATGGTCTGCAGCGTAGCGATCTTGAGATTTGTGTTGGTAGGGTTGTTGACGAAACCGAGGAGTAACTCGATGAGATCCGGCCATTGATCGTGTGGAAGTTCTACTGCTGCAATCGCGGCAACCACCTGAGCGGCGAAAGAGCCCGCTTTAGCGACGGAGGAAGCAAGGGTGACGAGCGTTTCTTGCTTGATCTTGCTCTTCGCGACAGCGTCAAATGCCAGCCATTTGTTTGCGGACTCGGTTTGTCTTGCAGCCTCCTGGATAGCAGACGTAAAGAGGCTTGAAGGGGAGGGAGACGACGCGTTTACGTACACGAGCAGACAATGCGTTTTTGAGGGCGAGCGCTGCAGCATTGCGGGTGTGTAGTTGCGAGCTCTCGTTTGCGAGCTCCGCAGAGAGCATGGCCATGTACGCTGGCTGGATCGTGGAGTCAGTGGGAGGTCCCATAGTGCGAGCCGAGACATGGGACATACATAGTTCTCTCTCGAGGCATTCTCGAGCTGCTGGGTAGCGTTCTGACGCGTAGCCGCGTCTGTTCATGAGGGAGACGGTGAGTACATCGGCTTGCTCGCTGTCTGGAGCATCCCAACGAGTGGCGTACCGGGAGATAGGGTATTTGCTAGGAGTTCACTGGCGTTCATGATCAAGACTTGATGGTGCGTCGGGTCGTCGTCGATGGCAAGTGGACGGAAATGTCTGTAGTCAAAGACGGTGAGAGCGTACGTTTACTTTGATCTTTTTTTTGTGCTGTTCTTTGTTTTTCGTTGGTGAGTGGGCTGAGGGAGGAGGACAGGACAAGTCGCGCGGCAAGCGGCCGTTCAAAAATTAGCAATCTCGAGCGGCCACCACGACGTCTGCTACACCGCATAACACGTCAAGAACCTCGCCCCGTTCATTCCCTGTAGGTAATACAAACACCCGCAGCTTTGTTCCATGGCAGATCGGGTGTGTGCCGCTTCTCCTGCATCCAACCGCCCCTCACTCTCCCAGGTTCGTGGCGCTACACGGGGTGGCCGTGGCACTCCTGCCACTCGTGGCGCAAGACCACCTCCACCTAGCGCCGAGGCAAAGTAAGCGTTCCACCAACCACCACCCAATCATGTTGATAAGACTCAAGCAAGGGCAAGCGCGAAGCTATCCTCGATCTCTCAAAATATGTAAACGAGAGGATACGGGTCAAGTTCACCGGTGGTCGTGAGGGTACGCCTAATACGTCGTCGCTCCGATGCACACTGACTCCCCTGATAGTCACTGGCATCTTGAAGGGATACGATCAATTACTCAACCTTGTGCTTGACGAGGTCAAAGAAGAACTCCCAGGTATCTAAATCTCCGTTCCGATCCTCGCGATCTGATGACCTTCGTTGCATCGCCAATCAGAACCCGAACCTCATACACGCACGTTAGGGTTGGTTGTCCTTCGTGGCCCAACCATCACGCTATTGAGCCCCGTTGATGGCTCTGAAGAAATTGCAAATCCTTTCATCGCCCAAGAATGATGATGTCTTAGTCTTCCTGTCATCATCTCTTCAAGCCCAAACCCGATGTGAGCTGCGGGGTAGAAAAGAACGATTCAAGCTGTGTATTCGAGTTCTGTCTCTTCACTTGTACTAGAGAAATCACATGAATCGATTCCAAGCACAAATGATTGTGTGAAGGCTACAAAGCACATAACATCACGGCAGGGACTCCCTTCAAGCTTGAGCATGCTGTGGCTTCTTGACTCGCAGTATGCCGATTAACAACGCACTCTGCATCATGTGGAGAGCGACGACTACAAGCCAGTCTGGGTCATCGGAGTGGAGTTACACTTCGCCGTGATCCCGCAAGGTTCACAGATCCAGAAGTAGACGGTATCGTGTGCGGCTGCCCCAGATTTATGGGTGGCCTCAAACCCGACTGGCTCCCTAATTTGACAGGTATGTGCATTGGTGGTCGAGGGGACGAGTAACACGGAGGCTCGTGTGTTGTCGGCGAGGATGGTGACATGGAGGTCGGGGATGACGTAGAGGGATGGTTGACGTATGAACCTGGGCAGGAATAAGAGGCCAAGTTCAAGTTCATCTCCATACCACCGGGTATCTCGAGGGTGTTCGCTCTCAATGGAGATCGAGAAGGTGACCTTGACTTCATCCTCTCGCTTGAGATATTGAGGCGACGCTGGGCAAGCTGGGCAAAGGAAGGAGAAGACGAAGGCGATTGAGAGTGGGATCTCGAAAAGTGATCGAGATGGGCCGTGGTTGCGACAACCGACGGGACATGCCTATATGGAGAGGACACGTGCGAGTATGCCAACGGTGGGGAACCTACTACCCCGGTCATCGACGATTTCCTGTCGCCGGAGAGGCCACGGCCAGATAAGTGTATGGCCGACAAATCATGCTCGAGAGACGGAGGTACACTCTCCCCAAGGTGGTTTGTGCGAAGATGATATGATGACATAGATGACAATTGAGATCCAGATGTAGGGTATGTGCTGAGTGTGACATTGACATTGTGTTCTTGCGTGTTGGGAAATGGTTGTGGGATGCGAGATCGCGTCGCAGTGGTTTCATAGAATACAGTAGATGTGTCAGGGGACTGGGAAGGTGTTTGAACATGTAAACGCGTGGAAGGTGAAGTTTGAAAGAGAACAGGAGCAGGGTATGTGACCGACGGCCATGAGAAACGATTGGTCGTTTTACGGCTCGGAGGTCCAGACTGGGAGCGCTGGATAAGATCAGCTTTGATCTCGGCCACCTGGTCGGTAATGGTACGAATAGTCCGGTCATCTGGCGGGTCTGCGGGCCTCGATATCAACCTGCCTCTCGAGCCAAGAGGCTGAGTAACCACCGTCACCGGTATAGAAGGGGGTTCGCCCAAGGATCCCTCATTGAAAGATCGGGTAGATTGAAGATCATCAGATCCAGCAGCTTCTGAGTGACTCTCCTCGTCATTCAGAATCTCAAGGCTATCGCCTGATGCAGTCGATGCAGCGCACTCTCTTGCGAAAGTCGAAGCTGTCGCTAGCGCGATGCCTTGGTCAAGCTGATCCTGGAATATTGCGTGATGTTCGGGGGACGCTTCAGGAGGAGGGGGGCTAGTCCATTGACTTCGCTTAGGAGCCATGTGTTCGGGCATGTGGTGCTCTGCAGTAGTTCGTCTTCCGGGCTCGAAGAACTCCGGTCTAGGAGAATGACGCTCCGAGGACGCACCCCTTGATTGCATTGGACTCGTCCCAGCGCTGAAAGAACCTTGTGGTGGAAGTGACAGGCGGGGAGGTACGAAAAGTGGAGGCGGCGGAGCCGGAGATGTTGGACCAGCCTTCTCCTCACAGAGCTGGGACAGCGCCAGGATCGCACGTGGCCGCATTGCCAGAATCCGAGACGCGCGCATGAATTCGCCGCGTATCTGCCCGGTAAGGTAAATATGATTCTCTGCTAGACGTCGAGACCAGCTACCTGGTATAATCCCTCCCTGGTAACGCATCGCGCAACGTTGAAATCAAGCTCGAAGGGATCCTAAACAGAATGAATACACTATATGGTACGATGAGAGACGACTTACCTCTATGCAAAAACGGTTTCGTTCCCTAGCATCGTTGAACTTTGAATTCGAAAGCTGATGTGAACAGTGAACACCCCAAGGCTAAGCGAGGTTGCTCTAACATACGTCGTTTTGCCATCCTTTGCTTTCTTTCTTGAGCAATCCAGCACGTATCGAAGCAACACCAGTATTGTATGAGAAATCACGAGAATAATAACGGAAGAAATCGATTAGACTATACGACAAATGATTAAGGTCATTTGATATTATGGAAGATGTGAACTTACAGTTCAGCAACGCTTTCTGTATTCGGTGATTGCCAACGTTGGCATAGGAGCTCGATATCATCGAAGAACCTACAAATAGAGATTATGCGTAGTTCTCTAGTGAAAATTATGTTCTAACCATGTATTGTAACCACTGATATGAGTGTCCTCCTGTAAAGGATGAGCATGAGAATCAGGTTAATACTCGGTGCTAACCTGGGAGATCGGACGCAAAGGGGGCATCTGCTGAAGATTTGGAAGTACCGGCGGGTTCTTGACATGAATGAGGAAATATATGACTAGGAGAACATAACCATAGGACGACAGTGTCCCTTGGTATGGCGAGTTGATTTTTCTGGTTCGAAAGTGGGTGAGAAAAAGAAAAAGAACTTGTCAACGAGCATCAACGCCAACCTTCGCTTACTCCAAACCTTGACTATATTATTCCATTGAGTATGTGGCGTGAAAAGGTGGCGCAAGAAGACTTACGAAAGAGCACAAGGGTGCGGACACGAGTCGGGTCAATCATGGCATAACACATCAGCAAGCGAGTGTTTTCCAGTGCCAACCTGTTCTCGAAGCCAATATCACATGCAATGCCTGAAGGTAGCCCTGGTGAAGGGTCTAAGGATAGCTTGACGATCGGAATGCGTGCATGAGGCAAAGGCTTGATATGAAATTTGGTTTCTGGCGATTGTCGATGAACACGCGGGATGAGCAGTTGTCACAGAAACGAAAACAAACCACGTTCAAGGAGGTCACCAAGCATAGTGACAAGGTCAGAAGCGGAGAGGCGCTCATGCGAATCGATGAGACAACAAAGGTCCATATCTTTGGTGGGGATCAACATTGTTTGCAATAGTGGAAAGAATGGCACTAGCCTGAATTACGAAGACTGAAACCGTTCGCGGTGCTTCCGAAGGACAGAAGACGGCTTCCAGGTTCTATGGTACGGATTAAGCGTTCGAGTAGTTTCCTAACATCCTCCTTGACTGCCATCTCTTCTGCAGTTGGGAGGAGTTGTATAACGCAATCAAAGAGTGCTTGAGAGAGCTCGACGATGAAGGAACGGTGTTTGGAGGCATGTCTGCTACGCTGGTTCTGGGTGTGGACGTAGGGCAGCGAATGGACGCCGGAGGGAGCGGCAATTGCGACCTGTGCCATACGTGCGGGGATGGTGTTGCCCGGGATGAATCTACGGCGTCGAGCTGCAGATGCGGCGAGCCTGGAAGATGAGCAAGCTTGGTGACGATGACCGCAGGAGGATGGGAACGGAATCCGCGACGATCACTTTCTAGCGCTCTGAGAGGCGAATTGAATGCTGGGTCGTACTAGGCGGACTGCCCAATTCGGAAGCTAATGCTGATTATCCAAGTACATAGTGACTACTAAGTATGGTCGACAGGCTACGTTGGAGGCGGTGTGGACGAGATTCACTGATGGTGCGTCAAGGACGAAAATACGGCACGTGTAGAGCCTTGGGCACCAGGATCATACCATAGGACGTACACAAGCAAGATGTGGGGAGGCTTGACGGCAATCACATCCAGGATGAAATTGGGGAGTATGTTTACTCACAGAGAATACGGAAAGGTTAGGAGTGTGGAATAAGTACAATAAACCAAGTCAGCGGACACTCGCTTTAGCTTTGGCAAGAACTGCAACAAGTTGAAATCAGGATACAACGCATTCTGGGAAAGCTGACAAACCTGTCTCGTGGCTGACTTCGGTAGAGTCTGTGCCCTGGATCTCTATTGCGATACCATCAAGCTTTCGCCTCAGAGCATCCCGCGAGGACGCGAACACCATCTTAGGCTTAATTTTGGCCACATCTGGAGACCTGATGAAATCCCGTGGCACGGTTTGAATGAGGACCAGCGAACAGCTACATTGAACAGACGCCACTGACCAGGAGATGAAGCAGAGTTTGTTCCTCTTTCCATCCGACGTCTCGAATTCGAAATCATAGACTGCCCACCTGCACTCCTTCTCGGGCAGGTCGCTCAAAAACTTGTCGTATTCAGATACGTTGGACGTCTTCTCGACGACGACCTCCGCCAGGTCCTTGTTGAGGGTGAAGATGATGTACTTGAATTTCTTGCCCAATTTGAGTTCTCGGAATTTGTTAAGGCAATCGTCTGACACCTGGACACCAGAAGCCTGCAAATCTCTTATAATCTTGCCGCAAAAGACGTTGTAAACGATGTTGGGCTCACCATGGTGAACGGATAGATAGAGGCTGATTGCGATGCCAATCGCGATCAAGACTGCTATGTATGAAAACCGAAAGAACCAAAGCTCCGACCTAACTTTGCTTGCGTAAGCACGGCCGAACCAAGTCGAGCCTGCTCTGCTCGCGACTGTCATGTCGTCCATCTCCAAGGACGCTGATGCGTTCAAGCGGGTGCTACACCGCCAGGACTACACGTCCTGGCACTCGCAGCCCGCAGCCAATGTCAATACACAGCTGGTATACGCGGTCGACTATCTCAAAGTGATTCGAGCGTCCATCTGCGCGACCGCGAGACTGACTTCATATTCAGTCCACCCCAAACCCAATGAGGTTACAGGACATTGCAATCGTGACAAACACTCCTTTGGATACCGATGTAGTTCTCCTGGAGAAGTTCAAGTCCCATGACCGCATCCAGTACGACCCCAAAACGGATCTTTACTCCTACCGCGTAGGTCCCGCAAGTAACCTAGACTACGGCGCATGAGGGCTGAACCGTCTGAAGCATGACTTTAACTTTCGCAACAAAGCCGCGCTTCTAACGGAAATACAGCGCCAAACTCGGAAAGGTGGCGGCATACCTGTCCGCGCGCTGAAAGAGTC
>Ga0307508_10007436_pt1 | contig 10202 bp, 7 predicted proteins | sample 9_EM_MG_FD_203089 | JGI IMG/M metagenome (GOLD analysis project Ga0307508, IMG submission 203089) | Populus trichocarpa ectomycorrhiza microbial communities from riparian zone in the Pacific Northwest, United States - 9_EM | ecosystem: Host-associated > Plants > Roots > Unclassified | place...
AAATTTTAATTCAAAAATCTGAAACATTGTTGTCTTTCGCTATGATCACAGTCAGCTATCAAACTATATAGAAGGCAAAGAAAAAAAAATAGACAACCTTCCTTAAGAATACATTAACCCCAAAATAAATTGTTAGGGCCATATGTATTTTTCACTGCATCAATATAAAATATCAAAGATTCATGCTTAACACACAGATAAAGAAAAGAAATGAGACAACGAATAATTCATGTCTTACTCAAAAACTTTATAATGGGCAACCAAATGATGAAGATATAGAGAGAACCACCAAATTACTACAAGATGAACTGACCTCAAGACCAGACACCGTGTATCTGAAAGAGAGAGATGGGTTCTGATTGGAATTGGGTGGTCGAGGAAAAGAGATCCTATGCTTTGGTTGTGGATTTTGAGCGTTAAATCCCGCACCAGCAGTAACCAAGACAGTCTTGGGGCATGGAACAGAGATAGAAGCCATACTCTCTCTTCTCAGAGCAAAACCCAAGAAAGAATGATGTCCTAAGTTATTCTGATTGTTCTAATCCTATACAAAACAGAGCATGAAATTGTTCTGATTTTTCCTCAAAAATTAACAAGCTCACAAGATTTATGCCACAATCATAATTAAAAATCCAAATCAAGAACAAGAAAAAAAAGACAGATAATAAGAAATATTTGAGGAAAATGATTATCTAAAATAAGATGATCTTTTGTTCCAATAAAGAGATTTGAGAAAGGGAGATTTACAACAGCCACGCAAAGTGATTTTTTGAAGAGATCAGTTCCAGTAAACTAATTAATAAGAGAGAAAAAGAGGGAGAGATTTGTTTCATTGTTCGTAAGTAAAAAAGGAAAGTGTTTTCCAAGAATAAAAAGAGGAAAACACTTTCCAGCTATTAAAGTTAGCTTTTCTTTTGACCAGAATTTAATTTCCTTTGACTAACTTTCCATGTGTTTATCAAACATGGGAAAGTGAGGAAAATAGTTTCCAGGAAAGTATTTTCCTGGAAACAAACACGGCCTAAATGATTGTCAAGTCTTCAAACCCTAACCATTCAAAATATTCCATGTTTTTCCTTTTTCCCCCTTTTTTCATCACCTTCTCTCTCTAACTCAAATCTTTTTTCTCTTTGATCTTTCTTAATTCCAAGAGTGGATGTGTTTTCATATTTTAAAACACTTCCTTTCACTCTTAATTTCACTCTTTAGCATTTAAAGGTGTAATAGTAGAAGAAAATGAAAAATGATCTCTTCTCCCAGAACAGCACCACATCAGTTTTACAAAGACAAAAATCAAAATGATCTGACCATTTTGGTAAATGGTCTGACTGATTCAACAAATCGATCAAGCCATTTCTCAAAATGGCTGGATCGTTTTTGCTATTTTTTGCCAAAAAAAACTTTTCTTCTTCCATCTTCTTAACACTTATTTTCCTAATTTATTATTTTCATTTTTTTTCATACCATTATACTATGATTCCAATGATTTTATTATTTATTTATTTATCATTATTATTTTTATTTTATTTATCCTGGGGTTTACACCCATGATCACGTGATCACGTAACCCACACGCAAATGATACAACTCCTAGAAAGCCAAGAAATCAAGTTTGAAAGTGTGACATAAGGATTACCTTGAATCTAAACACTAACACTATTGGAATCTAAAAACCACACCCAACAAATAACAATTCGTGAATGAGAAGTATAGGATGACACCAAGAAGACTGTTGTTCTTTGATAATTTGATTCAATTCTTTAGAGAGCCAAAGCAAGAAAATATTATCATAAATTTCATTCATCAAAGTCTGGAACCCTTACACTCCCTTTCAAAAGGGTATTTATAATGCTAATGACTTAAAATTTAATGGTCTAAACATAAGACCACAAATAAATTAAATTAAATTAAATTTTATAACAATTAAAATAACAAAGCCCAAAACTCAATGTAAGCATGAAACCAAAAGTGTCATTGAAAAAAAAGTTGTCAGCTTTGTGTTTGGCTCTATAAAGACTCCACAACTCAAGAAAATATAGTGTTTGTTGTCTCCCCCTTTTTACTATGAATTTTATTTAAGCCCTATTACCATCTCCTTTTTTAATTACATTGATTAAAGTATGTTCATCATTTGTTGAAGACTGAACACTTGTCTTGACCCAAATATCTTGAATCAACCCAATTAATGTTTTTTTAATCTTTTTGACCCTTGACCTTATAATTGACCCAATTGGTAACTTTAAATGATCATGTAGTAATGCTTGTTGATTCTCACCATCCTTTATATCAGTATCACATACCTAATATATCATAAAGGTATATGCACTTTAAAGGTGAAAAGCTTGGTTCTTTCTCTCATTATTTTAATAAGCATGCTAAATTCAAATGTGCCTATTACCAAATCTTTGAATAAATTGTTATCAATCTTTGTGGAGGCATAAAGTCCCTCACTAGTTGGGTAAATGCCACTCATTATGACTAAATCATATGTGGTAATGGTTTGCAGTCTATACCAAAATACAAAAGCGTTGCTGGACTTTAACCAAAATAGAGAAAGGGTGGCTAAAAGCTCGTTGTTGGGTTTGGAAAAGAGTCTAGATAAATGGATTATATTATAAATCTCTTAAACCCTCAATTGGTTGCCAAAATAGTGTTGCGTTGAGATGTTCAATGATAATACCATTGGATATCATTAAGGAATGGTTTTCTTCTGGGCATTCAAATTTACATGATCATCATGAAAGGAAGTTCTTTCTTGATGTCTAGGGCAAAGTATTGGCCTTTTTCATCTTTAGATAACTTTTTTATAGAATGGTTGCAGTTCTTGTAAACATTGATGGTAGTTTTGTTTATACAGGGCAAGTAGTATATGAAGTTTTGGTAATGGTGGATGATTATAGATTTAGGTGGAATAAAGCCTAAAGCTATCATTTTAGTCTTATAGAGGAAGAAAAGTGTTTAGGGTTTTTTTATTGAATCTCAACAAAAGAAATTTCTAAAACTATGAAAGAGGGATTAAGGATTTTTCATGTAGAGAATGAAGAATTGAGAGAAATTTGAGAAACCTAAACATTTCACCTAAAAGCCAGAGCATGTGCTATTTTTTAGTTAAATTGATTGGTTGAAATGTTTGGCATGTCAAACATGTTTTAAAACATGATCAATGATTTTAGCTAAACAATATCACTTATCACATCATATTCGATCGATCTATTTTAAGTATAAATATGATGCGGAAATATTTTTTCATTTAGAAACTAAAGGAATATGAGGGCATTGTTTACATAAAAAAAAAATAAGCATCCATGTGTCAAATGTAGGGGAATAATGATTGTTTATAAAAATCAAGGGAAGAGAGATGACATCAATTAAGCGATCGAATTGACCATGCTAAAAGAGTCCTACTCAATTAAGATTTTTGAAGAAGCGATCAACTAGTTGACCAAGCAAACAAGAATCATAATCAACCAAGGAAAGGCGATCGAACATAAGGGTTTGAACATGCACCAAGAAGAAGAAAGCTTAATTCTATTTAAAGCGGGATTCCTCAACATAATAACTAATAAAAAGTCACAAGATGAGCTTATAATTCATGTGATATTAATACACATGGAGTTTAGTTTGTATTGGAATTCTTCTTAGTTGATACCAATATCTATATAGGATTACGGTTTGCATGTTTTGATATAATTCAAACTTTGTACCATTATATAAAGGGTCACATAGTTATTGTGAACAATGGTTAATCTCACGCATGCAATTTCAATACAATTTTATTTATCTTCTTCCTCGTAGGTTCTTACTATTTTCTTTACAACTTTTCTTTATTTTTCAACACTTTAATTCTTGTAATCTTTCTCTCCTTATTTGTAACATTTCATTTTCCTTGTATGGCATAACTTGGAGTATGTGATCTTTTTTTAGGGTTCAAAGTCTTAGATCCCCACACAACGCTTGATTTTACGAGGTTGCTTACTACCTCTTCTCATAATTAAGTTTTTATTGAGTAATTTTTTTTTTAATAGGTAGAAACAATTAACTAGTAGTATATTAATCAGAAAAATATATGATTAATTAGCAAGATGCCACCTAATTGCTCCATTCGTGCATCTCTATTGGGTTTTTAGTTCAACCAAATATTGTTAGTAGATCTGATATGAATCAAAGAATGGATGAGCACACGTGACATCCTAGTCCACTAACTTAAAATATTTTTTTTATAAAATAGAAAAATAATTAAACAAATATTATATATATTATTGAAAGAATATTTTTTATTATATTTGCTTAATTATTATTTCTATTTAAAAAAAAACAATTCTTGATTTTTCAAGTTAATGGACTACTGTATCACAACATATCATCCATGCATTGGTTCATGTTAAGTTAACCAATGATATTTTGCAAACTTACACATGGATGGAAAGGCAGTTATATGGCTAATGATGAGAAAGGAGTCCTTTTATATATATATATATATATATATAGTACACGTGCATAATTTTAATCCATTTTAGTAAAATCATATATATATATATATAGTACACGTGCATAATTTTAATCCATTTTAGTAAAATCCTAGCAAGCGCGTGCATGGAATCTTTCCCAACTACTCCTTGACAATTGTCTGTATAATAACCAGTGACATCCCTATTATCATCTAGTATTTTGACGGATTCTTTTTGGTCAACATAGAAAAATCATCACTATTTTGGTCTTATTGTTGCTTCTTGGCCTCCTTGTCATTGTCTATCCAACTTCAAAGACTTGTATTAGAGTCATCGCAACCTTGTAAATGTCCACTTAATTTATTGGTCTTTCACAACCTATTTATTTTTATGTTTTAAAAATATTTTTAAAAAAATTAATTTTTTTTTATTTTTTCTTTACTTTAAATTATTTTTTTTTGTGTTTTCAGATAATTTTGATGTTTTAATGTAAAAATAATTTAAAAAAATAAAAAATATATTATTTTAATACATTTCTAAACAAAAAATACTTTAAAAAACATCCGTTGTAATAATCCTAAACACCCTCTACAAAAAGTCACCCAAGTTCAATCAATCATAATCTCCTTAGTCTTTATAGCATAATTTGCAAGTCAGATTGATACTTGCAATCTGACCATCTTTTCTACAGCTTTTCATCGTATAAATCATTACAGGTTTAATCTCCTGGTCAATACGACATCTAAGCATAGTTATTAAACTCGGACCGGCTTAGTGGGTCAACTCAGGACCCGGTTGACCGGTCTGGGTTTGTCAAAAGACCTGCAAGTGCAATGACCCGGCCAAACCCGGTCGACCCGGGCAAGACCTAGAATAGACTCGGTTTTGTTTTTCAAATGTGGAATTTGAAATCCATTAGTATATATACTCTATGTTCTCAAGAAAAAAAATTATGTTTTTTCAATGTGGGATAAAAAAACCTTTTGGTTTAAATACTTCAACTTACAAGGATAACATAATATCTTTTTAATGTGGGATTTGAAACTCATTAGTATATATACTCTATGTCCACAAGAAAAAAGCTATGTTTTTTCGATGTGAAATTTGAAACCCATTAGTATATATACACTATGTTCCAAAGAAAAAAGTTATCTTTTTTTAATGTGGGATTTAAAACCCATTAGTATATATACTCTATGTTTCCAATAAAAAAGCTATGTTTTTTCAATGTGGAATTTGAAATCTATTAGTATTATATATACTCTATGTTCACAAGAAAAAAACTATATTTTTTCAATGTGGGATAAAAAAATATTTTTGGTTTAAATAGTTCAACTTAAAAGCTTAACATAATATCTTTTTAATGTGGGATAAAAAACTTTTTAAAATATTTTTTTAAACTTCATTATTTACAATATGTATAGCCTATATTTACATGGATTTTTTCTTAATTTTTTTATATAAAAGATTAAAACTTTATATTTTTTTTAATTTTTCCGTGTTGACCCAAGTTGACCCGGATTGACCTATAAAACCTAGGACCTGGTCTTTTGACCGGGTCAATCTCCGGGCTGGGTTTAATAACTATGCACTATGCACCCAAGCACTAGCTGGCTCTACGATTTCACCAGTCCTCATGAATCCTCGTTTTCAAGATTGCTTTTCGTGTTTCAATCTCTACACACGCACCCGAAGTCTTGAACAAATTGCTTAAAGGAAGTGCAAAAATCTTGCCACATTAAAATGATACTAAGAAGTTCATTGATGTTTCACTTCTACCCTCGTAGTTTAGGGTTTTCTAAAGTTATCCTTATAGTTTTTTGAAAAATTCAGCTTTACCCTTCACTACTAAATAACTAATATAAATGACTTTTCTCATATTTTTATTTTTTTCTAATATTTCTCTCTTTTTATATATCATCTCATAGGGGTGATTATTTTCGATTCAGTTCGGTTTTCACATGAAAAAATTAACCAAATCAACATTATTATTTTTATAAATTTAAAACCGAAACCGGTTCAAACCCATAAAATATCAAGGAAAATAGAAATTGGAGATCAATCAAGATTGGAAGAAAAACAGATTCGCCCATAGTAAATGAGTTGGATCCAAATGAGAGCTAAAGATTGGAAGGAAAACAGATATGTTCATAGTGATGTAGTTTGATTGAAGTAAATGGTGAAGTTCATAAATTTGTTGCCAGGAAAAAGATAAGATGCAGGGATGGACTTGATGAGATAAGAGATAGAGAGAAAAAGAGGGGTTGTAGGGAGAGAGGAGAGGCAGAGAGAAAGGGAGGGTTGCGGGCGTTGGTTTAGGTTAGAGATTATTTATAGTCTCTTTTATTTTTTCAGAGTTATGGTTGAACCGGTTGGGTTCAATCAATTTCAAGCATTGAAAACCAAAACCGAACCGAACCGAAAATTATTTTGGGTTTTCTAATCGGTTAATTTAATTTTTCTTCTCGGTTCTGTTTTTTCAATTAATTTTTTTTTGGTTTTGTCAGTTTATTGAGTTTTTTGCTCACCTCTATCATCTCATATCCTGTTAATATCACTCAAAAACACTTTGAAACCAAAAAAACAAATTATAAACATATTTTTCGATTGTTAGGGGTAACATTAAAGCTTTTTTAACGCTATAGGGTTAATATTAAAAAATTATAAATTATAGAGATAAAAATGGACAACTAATAAACTTATTGAGGTAAAATGAAGTTATATTATAATTAATAAAGCATTTATCTCAGAAATTAATACCATATTTATCAATAGTTACCTGACATTACATATCATTACTAATATAAGTTTATTTTAATAGCTATTTTTTTTAAACAAAGTAATTAAAAGGATAAAAAAAAGCATTAGATATGAATTTTAAAATCAGCAGCTTAACTTTAGAGAGTGCAATGTGAGTTTTATAAAAGCATGAGAAGTGATGTTTTTTTTTTTTTTTGAGATGTCATGCAAAAGAAAAAAAATAACATTAAAGAATCTTAAATCACAAAAATTGCATGTTTTATATCTATATATAATTATGTCCTAAAGAGTAATTTTAGTTTAAAAGACAAAGTGATAGATTATCTAACGGTTAGGTGATTTTACTCACGACACAACATATCATTTTATTATTGAACAATTTAATGTACTTAATATGACAGCACGACAACATAGTCAGGGCCATATAGACTTTAAGTGTCAATCCTTTATATATATATATATATATATATATTGTAAATTTAATGAATAATTCTAATTAATCTTACATCCCTAGCCTCCTATCTAAATAAGGATGGAAGGTTCATTATAAGAATAAGAAGAGAAGAAAAGAAAAAATTAAATAGAAGATTTTTGCTCTCTTTATCTACTTTGCTCATGTGATTTACTTCCTCTAACTTTAGGTTCTGCTAATTATTGAGAGAGAAAATTAATAAGTTTTCTATTTCAGTGGCCTTGATTAGAAATGTGTTCTTGCATGATGTTTTGTTAATTGAATAATTAGATTGTTTAAAATAATGAAATTTTTATTATTGTGATAGAAAAGTATTAACTCTACTCAAGAGAATATTGATGTTGATTTTGCAAATGTTGCTACGACAAACATTACTTTAGTAAGGAGGATTCCACCATCATTTTTTATGGAACTTGGTGCAGTTCTTAACTAAAAATGCATCACAACTATCAAACGAGAATTTGATCCAACTATTATGACCGTTATGGATGCACGATGATTTTGTACGTAAAAACTGCATCCTGAATAAATTGGACAATATACTCTATGATGTGTATAGTTCCATCAAGAAAGGCATTATGACAAGTTTTGGATCAAAAGTACACGGCTAAAGATGTCGACATGAAAACAAATTCTTTTTTGGCAAATTTCTTAACTTCAAAGTGATCAATTAAAAAAACTATAATGAGTCAAGTTTAATAGTTTAAACTCATCTTGCATGAAATTCATGTTAAATAGATGGTTCTAAGTGAATCTTTTCAAGTAGCTACTATTATTGAAAAGTACTATCATCTTGAAAATACTTCAAGAACTACTTTAAACATAAGTGAAAGGAGATGAGTGTTAAAGATCTTATTATGAGGTTGAGGATAGAAGAAGACAATAAGTTGTCTAAGAAAAGAGTCAACTCTTCTTTAATGACCTGTAGAGAAAGTATGATTAAACAAGTGGTGAAGTCCCATAATAAAAAAATAAAAAAAGATGTTTGTTTTGAATAACAAAGGCATTTTTAAGAAATTCATTATCAAATGCTTTATTTATAACAAGATTGGACATAAAGTCTAAGAATATATAAATAGGTCTCAGTAAGGCAACCCTAAGAGAGGAAGGATTGCTCAAGCCTATATCATTAAAGTTGATAACCTCTCGAATGAAGTATCAAATATAAGCTTGCTACAATTATCTCAGAGATTAACCTGATCAATAATATTAAGCAGTTGTGGGTTAATACAATATATGTCTACACCAAGAAAAGAATGCTCACCACTTATAAAGAAGTAGATGATGACCATCTATATAGGGGGAATTTGCTAACCTTAAAAGTACTAGGCATTAGAAATGCCATTTTGAAGATGGATTCTAAAAAGCTTATCACCCTTAATAATATGCTCCATATTGCAAACATTAGGAAAACCTTAGTGTATAGCTCATTATTAAGAAAAAAAAATAAGTTCAAAATTGTTTTTAAAAGTGATAAGTTTATACCCATAAAGAGGGGTATGTTTGTTAAAAAATGAGTATCTCTATGATGGCCTTTTCAAAATGAATGTAATGACCTTTGTAATTAAATATGATAACAATAAGAATAAAAACACCTCCTCAACTTACTTGCTTTAAGTCTTATAACATACGACATGGTAGAAATGTGAATTATAATTCTATACAAATATTAATGAATCTTAAATTGTAATTAACTATGGTTTTTTAGAAAAAATAAATCATATATGAAGTTTATGTAGAATCAAAATTCATAACAATTTCTTTTAAAACAATTAAAAGTAGTTAACCTCTAAATTAATTTACTTGGTATTAGTGATTTCAAATTTATGCAAACTAGAGGTGAGAAAAAAGATTACATTACTTTTATAAATAATTGTATAAGGTTTTGTTATATTTATTTGCTAATAAACTAAGATTAGGCTCTTGAAATATTTAAACATTATAAGAATGGAGTTGAAAATCCACGCAATAAAAAGATAAAGGTAATAAGAAGTGATAAAGGTGGAGAATAAAAGGCACCTTTTGGTGACTTTTATTTTTAAAATATTATTATCCTTAAAACTATGACTCTTTATTCACCTCAATAAAATGATATTATTGAATATAAAAACCAAATTTTAAAAAATAATGAATGTCATGTTGATAAGTTTGGAAGAACTTTAGAACTTGTGAAGAAAGAAAATTATAACAACCAATTATATACTTAATAAGGTAACTCACAATAAGTTAGAAAGGACACCATATAAATTGTCAAACTAAATGAGACCTTTTACAAATACTTTAAAGTGTGGGAGTGTATTGCAAAAATGATGATACTTGTCTCAAAAAATATCAAGATATGACATAAAACTATAGATTGTATCTTCATTAGATATACTTACCATAGTAGTGCATATCAGTTTCTTGTATACAAGTCAAGTATTAAGAATATTAATCCCAATGCAATAGTGGAATCAAGAGATTTATATTCTTTAAAGATGTGTTTTCTTTGAATAAAACACAAGAAACTCTTTTACTTAAAA
>Ga0307508_10007437_pt1 | contig 10199 bp, 9 predicted proteins | sample 9_EM_MG_FD_203089 | JGI IMG/M metagenome (GOLD analysis project Ga0307508, IMG submission 203089) | Populus trichocarpa ectomycorrhiza microbial communities from riparian zone in the Pacific Northwest, United States - 9_EM | ecosystem: Host-associated > Plants > Roots > Unclassified | place...
GAGTAGTTGAAAATGAAGCGTCGGTAGAAGTTGGCGAAACCGAGGAAGGACTGGATGTCCCTCACTTTCCGCGGCTCGGGCCAATCCTGTATGGTCTTGACCTTAGCTTGGTCCATGGAGAGTCCCTCGGGGGAGAGAATGTATCCGAGGTACTCGACTCGTTCCGCATGGAATTCGCACTTGTTAGTGCGGGCGAATAGACCGTGCTTCCGGAGCCATCGGAGCACTTCCTTGACATGCTTGCGATGCTTGGCGAGGTTGTTTGAATAAATGAGGATATCGTCTAGATAGACGATGACCGAAACATTGATTAGATCCGAGAAGACTTCATTCATGAAGCACTGGAAAGCGGACGGGGCATTGGTGAGTCCCTCGGGAATCACCAACCACTCGAACGAACCGTAGCGGGTCCGAAATGTGGTGTTTTCCTCGTCTCCCTCGGCTATTCGGATGAGATGGTAGGCGTGTCGGAGGTCAATTTTCGTGTAGATGCGAGCTTTACCGGGTGCATCAAGGAGGTCGGAAATGAGCGGAAGGGGATAGCGGTCCTTCTTCATTATGTGGTTTAGGCCGCGGAAGTCGACACACAAGCAGAGCGAGCCATCTTTCTTCTAGAGGATAGGCGCACCGTGGCCCACCTTTGAGGGGCGGATGAATCTGATGCGAAGGTTCTCATCGAGGAATTCGTGGAGCGCCTGGACCTCAGTCTGCGACAAGGAGTACATTCGGCCGAGGGGTGGCTCGGCACCGTCTTCCAAGTCGATCTTGAGGTCGTAGGGACGATGGTCGGGAAGGGTGTCTGCCCTGTCCTTGCTGAATACATCAGCGTACTCGTGATATTCCTCCGGGACGCTAGACATATCGGGCTCGGCAGGAGCAGTAGAGGCAGATCATCCGCGGAGGGACGGGTCAGAAAGCGAAAGCTGGAAAGAGACCGAGCCTTCCGCGCGTGCGGCGTGGGCATAGGCTGCGGCGTTAATAAAAGAAACGGAGGGTTTAGGCTGCTCAACTTTCGGAACTTCTGGTGTAACGGGACTGGACGTGGGTGACTCAGGCCATGGGGGCACAGAATCGGTGTGCCGCGGCTCAGAGAGCGGCGGAACGGTCGGGGTTGACTGAGGCTGAATAGGCTCAGAGTCATTTGGCCGCAACTCTGGGAGCCGCGGACCAATCAGGGTTGGTTTCGAAACCTGCGAGGGGGTCTGGAAAGAAAGGATCTGGCCCTTGTACCAATCAATCAACAGATTGTAGCGGTAGAACCAGGTATATCCAAACACAAGCGCGATGGGGGAGTCCAGTTGAGTAACGAGAAACATTACCACGAAGATATCACCAGTAGAATGACAAATTCTCAGGTCCACGGCATGGGTAATCCATGATCCAAGGGATCCGTCGAGTAGTCGGAGCTTTACGGGACGAATGTGATACGGAGACAAATCGAGTTTATTGACGAAATGAGTATCTATAAAACAATGCAAGGACCCGCAATCTACGAGTCTGGTAGAAGAAAAAGAAGGTCGGGACGGGAAAGAAATGGGTATAAACAAGGAGTCCAGCTCGGAGAGAGCAGCTGTGTTGAGCCGGACCGTGCGTAGTCGTGTACCGCCAGAGTTTGCGCAGCCCCCCAACAGTACGAAGTCCGAGGGGCTGCTTACTCTTTTGCCTGCTTAGCAGGCTCGGTAGTCGAGGCCTTCCCCTTGGCGGAGTTCTTGGCGTTAGGACAATCAGTTACCTTATTCCCCGCGTTGCTGCAGAAAAGGCAAAGCTGAAGCTTGAAGCGGTGGTCCCGCTCCTCGGGAGTCAGCTTGCCGTTTTTACCGAGCTTGTCAGCGTTCGGGTTCTTTGGTTTGGACGAAGACGAAGGCTTCGATTGGGCCGGGGTCTGTGAAGAGGACGCCGCGGGACAGGAACTGTTGTTGTTGTTGGGTTGCTTTGGCTTGTCGGCTCGGGTCGGAGCAGTGTTCGAAGAGGCGCGCTTGTTGCGGCTGATTTCGGCTTGACGTTCCCAATATCGTTGGTCGAGGACTTGCACTTGATGCTGGAGGGGAATCAATGTTTCAGCTTTCCCAATCCGGGTGAGCTCATCCTTGAGTCGATCCGGCAGCCCCTTATAGAACTGCCGGTAGAGGGCCTTGTCGTTCCAGCCGGTGCGCAGTGCGTCTCAGTTAAAGTCGAGGGTGTATTTCACAGCCTTGCCTGCATCCTTATACCTAAGGTTCTTGATGTGGACAGTGGCTTCGTTGACGGGGTTGCGCGGGCCAAAGAGGCATTGGAGTTCGTCGATGAACGTTGCGGTCAAGGATAGCCAAGCCGTGGACATGAGGCTGGAGGAGCCGTGGGTGGCCGCATTTTGGAACCAATCCAGCGCGGAGCCCTTGAGGTAGGAGAGCATGAATGCCACCTTAGAGGCTTCATCCGGGAAATCCTGTCTGCGGAGTACGATGTACATGGAGCACTGGAATATGAAAACATCGAGCTTTCCCAGGTCGGATCCATTAAACGGGTTGGGGTTCCTTGGCTTGACGCGGGACTTCGATTCAACGGGTGCCGGAGGAACAGGAGGCGCGGGAGGCTGAGGGACAGAAAGCGCAGCCAGATGGTTAGTCATGGCCCGGAGCGTTTCCGTCAACTGGATTTGGTACTGGTAATGCATGTAGTCTTCGGTAACCGAAGACTCGGAAGTAGGTGCACCAGTCGATTCGGCTGGTAATTTGAGAGTTTCGGGGCTCGGCGTTTGGATCACGGGTGCTTGACTTGTGGTAGAGAAATCCTGGCCCTCTTCCGTATGGGAAGGGTTGGATGCAAGCAGGAAATTCCCTTCCGAGTCCATTGAAGGCACCGGGGATGCCGGAGTCTGGACGACTGTCGGGACCTCCGCGGTCGGCGGAGATCTGTGTCGGCCGAAGTCCAGAATTCTTTCAGCAATGCCGGCTTGCTGAGAGTTTTGTGTAGGACAGCCGGGTCCTTGCGTAAGAGGGTGAGACATATCGGTAATTTGCGATTTCATGGTAGAAGTCTGAATATACTGTAAAGTACGTGCCAAGGTCCGCGGAACTTGATGCCGCGGCGCGGGACGGGATCGGGATGCGAGACGGGACGGGAGTTCGGAAGGTGACTAAACGGGAAGAGAGGACTTACTGCCAAGGTATTGCACTTGGCCCGCGAGAATCGCAGTCCTAACCAGGATCGGGAGTTAAGCGCGGGAGAGCTTAACGGATGGGAAAATAGAAGCAAGAAGGTTACTTGATATTCAGACTGCCATCCCATTTCGGGGCGCGGCAGTATTTAACTAACTAAATACAATGGGGCCGTGTATAATAGAAGCGCGGGATAATGGAAACGATGGGAACAATGACATAATGGAACATGTAACGACAATGGGAAAGAACGGAACAATAGCGTAACGGGAAGTAGAGAAGCGTACTGAAAGTTTGGCCCGTGGAGCGGGCTGTGGATACCGCGGGAGCGGTTTGAGTCGCGGGCCGGAGCAATGATGTAATGGTACGTTACAGGGCTTTGCACAGGAGTATTTTGATTGGTTGCCAAAGAATGCGTAAATTGGCCAGAGTGCAGCCATACCAAATTGGGCAAGATGAGTTGAGTCTGAGCCCAGCATGAACGCTGCAACAGCATGTTCATATTGTTCCCCTGGGGGCAAAGGTGATTCCATAATCTTCTTGTGTTCCTCAATGAAGGTGTCAGAATTGTAGATTTCCGAATGGATATGCTCCAGTGTACTGTTGGGAGTAGCCTTCCAAAAGAGACTGAATGGGGTATAATGAAAAGATTTTGCAGCTTCGTCTTGAAACGCAGAAGTGATAACTTCACATAAGCTACAATGGTAGACACCAGGAATCTCGAGCTCAGGTGCATCATCTTCTCTCTGGAGAACCTTTTCCACAGGGAGCTTAATTCGGATTGTCGATTGTTGCCAGCCATTTTCATTGGCAAATGGGGAAGAGGTTGATTCCATAGTGTGAATTTCACCATCCATACGTCGAAGTTCTTGCTTGGCACTGAATTGTTTGAGATCAGTGATATTAAAGTCGGGGTATAAGAGAACGTCATCAACTAGGGCCTGTAGATCTGCGATAGACTTGGTGGCTGATGAATAGAACCAATTCATAAGTTGGAAAATGGTGGCGTTGAGAAATGGTGCAAAAACATTGTTTGTGATTCGGGGAGCTGATATATCTGGTTTAAAACGTCCAAAACGAGTCCACCAGCAGCCATGAGCAGGTTGTGCATCAACAGGAAGACCTGGTGCATCACAGAAGTCATCCAATGGCAAATTTTCGTCAGGAAGGGCAGTTGGATAGCTTGGATAGACGTGAAATAAACCAAATTTATCAGGATCTGTGGTGATTGTTGAGGGATGATGGTCGGATGGTGGTGGAGAGGTGATACATGATGAATAGATGGCGATGCAGGTGGGGATGGTTCCCTTGCAATCATTGGCTTGGGTGGCATATGTGGTAACTGAGTTGTTGTGTTCGGTAAAAAGTCTTCATATCACCACAGAAACTTTCAGCGATGGCCAAAAGCAGTGGGAGGAGGTTCAAATTGGGGCATCGGCTGTCTTTCGACGGCAGCCCCTGCTTCCAAAGCATCTTCTTCCATTGGTTCAGGCTATCAAATCATCACCATATGGCTAAATATGAAAAAAAATGAGTAACGCACTTCTGGACTGACTTCTGTCAATTCCTGGTGTCCCTCGGCATGCCTGGCTGCATGCTTAGTGCGTGCAATTGATTCCTGGAGTTGATGACGATGTTGGAGAAGTTGAGCAGCATGATTGCAGACTGAGTTACAGATGGCTCGGTGGCAATTTAAGCTGTGCTGGTTTGCAAAAGTTTTCTTACAACCAGTACAAGCCACCATTAGAAGTAGGATAAGAAATAACCACCTCATCATACGGTGGGGGTGGTAGTGGTCACAAAGCAAACCAAGAGATGATCAATATGCAACTTGATCAAATTTGGAAATTCGATAAATCACCTGACTTACGTGTTGCGTTGATCCCCAGAATTATCAGCATGCTGAATCTTTCTCATCTTCCTTCATCATCACTCTCTACAACAAATGCCAAGAGTTGACACGGAGGAGGACTCTTGTTCTGGCGATGAGGAAGATGAATCTCAAAGTCGTAAGGGTCAATTATCTAAGAGTTTGAAGAAAAATCATCGAACACGCAAAATGTAAGCACACTTGCCTTCAGTTTTAATCACGATACTCAAATCAATGCAACAGACCAGAGGCTTATGATGTATATCAAAGATTTATGTGGTTTTATATGTGTAGTGAGCATGTTTTCATTGATTGGTATGGCGTTCTAGAAGCTGGGATGGCATGGGATGTCGGTGACTTGAATGAGCTATCGCAAGAAGAGTGAGCTTATGTTTTGTCTTCGTTTTGATTTATCTTCACTATTTCATTAGATTTTCAGCCAAACACAGCCATCTACTACAGGTCTACCATCATCTCTGCTCTGATATTCTGCAGTACAAGAAAGACTTTTACGAGCTGGAGCAGGACCCTGACAACATTGCTTACCTTGCCAAACAGGTTTGTAACTTTGTTTTATGTCGCATATATACTGAAACTGATGCATATATTCGATATCTAGCTCAACGACACTGTTATGGCTGTGCGTGGAGCTGATATCTCTAGCCTTCATGACAAGGGAATACATTATATTGAACTGGAACAGCCAAACCAGGAACTGAAGCCAAAACTCAACATTAGTGCCCAGAAGAGCACCGCTTGTGGCCATTATCACCCCGTTTTGTTATGGCTTCTGTGCCCTGTTGAGCACCTGAAAGATTTCAATGCTGATCCTGAAGAGTAAGTTTACTTATCTCAGGCTCCAATCATTCTCATTCAAAGGCTCATTTTTATTTTATAGAATTCAAAGAAAACTTCGAAATAACGAGATACGCATTACAGCCGTTAATTATCCAGCACTTTTGTATGAGAACAATGATTACAATCCTGAAGATGTGGAACATGGCTTACTCCATAATCAAGTCCTGGTTCAGGTGAGCTTGTTTTCTCAACATTCATAATTTATCTTACGATTTTGGCATTCAGTTCTTCAAGCATATTTTTACTTCACTGTCATCGGCCTCGACAGAGGACCTACTATCCACGACATCGAAAAGAAAGATAAAATGACCTCAAGCACAGCTGAACAATATGAAGCAGGTCACTCCCAGCTCAATAGTCTATTCAGCTCTTATTGCAAGTATTTTTCTCTAATTATTGAAATTGAGATCTCACGTCGATCAAGTTTTGTCATTGTATAAGCGTGCTTGATGATTGGCATACTGAGGATGATTTATTCAATCACGAAGATTTTTTCAAGTCTCTCTTAAGTTTATTTGAGGATCCCAATGACGACTGGGTCAAGGACACCCTTGCTTGGTGGAACAAGTATGCTTTCTTCTTGTCCTCATCCTTGTTCTCATAGTATTCTCTAATTAGTCAAATATTTGGAGTACTACCTGTGAATGATGATGACGAAAATCATGTACCATCAACAATTGACCGGATTCGTGAACAGCAAGCAGTGCGCAAAGCTCAACAGAATAATAGTGACTCTGGGAACCAGAATGACGAGCAAGGGACCTCTGCATTGTGTTCCTTATTGTATTAATGGGTTTATACTGACTATATTGTAATTTGTAGCCATCATCGACATGGACATTCCCAGGCCCATTCACAATCTCAAGGTTCTTGTGCTCCACCTCATCAACCTTTGTGCATGCCAGTGACTTCAAGTTCTCACACACATCAACGCTCATATTCTCAGAGTTCCCGCCAATGTCAACCCTCACGTTCTAGGAGCCCCTACCAATGTGGATGCTTGCGTTCTAGAAGTTCCCACCAACATCATCATGCATGATCTGGAACTCGTCACTCTTGTTCAAGATCTCAGGACTCTCAATCTGAACATAACCGCTTGCACTCACATCAAGAAGGGTCTCATACTACTCGTGCTACTGACAGACAAACTCAGTCATCTCCAGCTCAGCCATCGTACGATCTTACACATTCGCTAGCTGCTTCCATGGCTCCAACTGAACATCATGACAACCAAATGGTCCCTGGTTCATCTCACAGCTGCACTCACACTGGTCGCCATCATTCTACTGCTTCTAGTCGATACTCACTGTTAGAAATAACGGTGCGCGACGCAGCGCGAGTGAAAGAGTACGTTTGACCTCGTTGAGCTCTGAGGCAAACGGATAAGGAATACATCGAAAATCATACTACTTCATAAATAGATGTTTATGTAATCATTGCGCACGATTACCGAAATATCAAAATTCCAACACACCCCCTTAATCGAAGCAATGTTCGTATACGAAAATAAAGGAATGGGTGATAACAAAATGTGATAAAAGATGGGGAATGGCTTAACAACACCCCCTCAAACTGAAAACCATGGGTCAATGCCCCCTCGTCTGGTCCTAAACCCCTGAGTTCCCTTCTCCACCTATCCAGCTAAGTTCCGAACGTGACTGAGTCCCGGCGATGTCCCGCTTCCCAGTGTGCAATACTGCCGGTGTTGTGGCCCAACTACCTTTTGGTGCTATCCTAGCCCAAGCTTGCCAGCGCTTTCCTAGCCTGACCCCATTGGCTGCCACCTGACCCAACTACCTGCCTGACCTTTTCGATCTGGCCTCCTTGCCCCACTCCAAGCGGAATTCATCCCAAGACCTCCCAATCCTCGAGTCTATGCCAGCGTTGGTTAGACGATGTGACCGAAATCCCGAGGTGCCCAAAACGAAGGGCTTTCGAGTGCCGAAAACGGTGGGAATGATGTATTTGCCCCGAAACAGGCGCTTTCGACCAAGACGGTATGACGATCCATGCTGGTGCCCGAAAATGGCACCCAGCCCATGCGGCGTATTCTTCTTGGCCCGCTGACTAGGCCCCATCCACCCAGGTCATGGTGAATGGTTGCTGGTGCCCCGAAACGGCATCCAGCCACCTGGTGTATGTTTCTCTGGCCCACCGGTAAGGCTGGGATCCGTTTGTGTTAGAAATAACGGCGCGCGACGCGGCGTGAGTGAAAGAGTACGTTTGACCTCGTTGAGCTCTGAGGCAAACGGATAAGGAATACATCGAAAATCGTACTACTTCATAAATAGATGCTTATGTAATCATTGCGCACGATTACCGAAATATCAAAATTCCAACACTCACCCTATCTGGGTCATCATGGTGGTCATCGGCGATCTGATCAAGATGATGGGATTGATTGGCCCAACCAAAGTCCTAGTAGACGTTGTCTTTAGAGGTTCAAATTGCTTCAAACTTGCTGTATTCCATTGTACTGGTATTTCTTGGCATCACCTCATAGATCTGCTGGCTCCCGTGTACCATGACTTGAACCAATATTACTGCTTTCGATGTACTATGATAAGCTGTATAAAATTGTACACAAAGTAATACTTAGTTGAATAAACTACGTGGGACCTGACTAAATTATTCCTACGTGAAATTGTTATAAAAAATCTAGCCAACAATACAACCCCCACTTTGTGTGGTAAAGTCTGGCAACATTGCATGACATTGTCACAAATTAGGAAATAAGTTTATCAATGTATAATTTCGATCTGTATAATTAACTACGTATGGTAGCCTACAAAGTTTCCGGTCTCTGTGGACAAGGTGGACTATATATTACTATTTATTTCAAAGGATTTTATGGTCAGGTTTGCTGATGATGGGTGGTGGTCATTTTCGAGGGGTGTGGTGATGAAGGGAGACAAGAAAATGTGAAGTTGTCAAACGCAACCAAAATAGGCATGTTTAGGGCAGGGTCTATTAACTTCGACAATTTGAACACCTCAGCGAAAAAGCCCTACGAATTTGTATTTCTACATATATATAACTGTACTCTACATAGTGCTATGATGTAGTAAGAGTATACTATACAATTCTGTGTAGTCTATTTATGACAATTCACAGCGATATGACACTACACTACACTATGGCCGGAAATGGCCTACTATGGGTTGCTATGGGCTTGGTATATTTGCTATACACGAAAATCAGGTTTTGCTGATGAATGAATGTCAAAGGAAGCACTGAAGGAGGCGAGGCGAGGCGAGGCTGCGTCAAGGACACGATGCAACAACGTGGATCAAATGTGACTCGTGTCATCTGAAATTCTCACGACAAGAGCATCGTTCAGACTCAGTCGAAAATGGAATTTGAAATCACCTTTTGGGCTCAGGATAACTTCGATTTCACCCGTATACATACGTTCCAGTAATTATCTGGAAAGATAATCACAATACAGATCATCAGTTGCATCATCCACACCTTGACACGGGGTCAAAGGACCCCGAACGTCAGTCAATCAACTCAGTTTAACTAAAGCAGAGCTTCTTGTTCAAGTTCTTGCCTTCATCCATCAGGGAGTCAAGGAATCCGCCAAAGGTTGGGTTCCTTGTCTTCCCTTGCATATATCTCTCCTCCTGTTTGCTTTGCTTTGCTTGGTCTCGAACTCGCCCGTGAGACTGGTCCGAATTGGAAGTTTGCGGTTTTACAGCATTTACGGTTTGTGCTGCGGCGGTGAGAAAGTTACCACACATAGAACAAGGATACCCTGACAAGCATGCAAACGGACGTTTTTAGGTCGAGGCTTGCCGTTTGATCTCGGTACCGAGCTCGAGCTTACTAGAAAAGGCGGCTGACGGAGACTCTTGGACGTCACGACGAACACGGACACAGACGAGGAAGGGAAGAAGAAGAAACCACCTTGGAAGACTCTGATATGGGAAAGACACACAGGAACACAAAGAAGAAAGGAGGCGGTGGTGCGAAGGGGCCTGCGCCGCAATGTACGCTGAATTTCCTTTTCCTTTTCTTTGGTGCCTGCTGTGCACTCCATTCTATCCCACACTTTCGATCGCTGAATTTATCTCTACACCAACAGTGCGTTCTAGGAATACAAGATCCTCTAAAGGCAGGGTATGTCCTCCAGTTTGTCGTTCCTACACTAGGTTAAACTCTTCCTCACAGCTAATATCCGAACCCGCCTCCTCAACCTCCCAATTAACAGCTCAACTCTCCCTACTGGGACTCTACGCCGCCCCAACCATCGGCGACGGAAACTGTCTCTTCCGTGCACTCTCAGACCAGCTCTATGGATCACCATCGCGACATTACGAGCTTCGACAGCA
>Ga0307508_10007439_pt1 | contig 10198 bp, 6 predicted proteins | sample 9_EM_MG_FD_203089 | JGI IMG/M metagenome (GOLD analysis project Ga0307508, IMG submission 203089) | Populus trichocarpa ectomycorrhiza microbial communities from riparian zone in the Pacific Northwest, United States - 9_EM | ecosystem: Host-associated > Plants > Roots > Unclassified | place...
CTCTATTTATTTATTTATTTATTCCCCCAGGACCACTACATTTCCCTCCCGATCTCGCTCTCCCCCCTCCTCTTCATCTGCACCGCCAACTCGCTTTCCCCACTCCCACCTGCCTTGCTTGACCGGTGCGAAATCATCCATTTGCCGGGGTACACTCCTTCGGAGAAGGTGCAGATCGCGACCAAGTTTTTGCTGCCTAAGCTGCTGAGGGAGAACTTTGGGACGACGGGAGGAGAGAGTGAGCAGGAGGCTAAGGTGGTGTTGAGGAAAGAGGCGATCGTGGGGTTGGTGGACCAGTATGCTTGGAACGGTGCTGGTGATGGTCCTAGTGATGGTGCTGGTGGCGAAGGAGGGGTGAGAGGGTTGGAGAAGGCGCTTGGGAGGGTCGTTAGAGGGAAGGTCGTGGAGTTTGCCAAGTCCCTTGGGACGACTGCCACTAGCGAACCTCAAGCTCAAGGGTATAATCCTGTGGTTGAGCTTGGGGATCTGGAGAAGTATCTTGGGTTGCCGAGGTATAGGTGGGAGGAGGCGGTCGGGTTGGATTTTGATGAGGATGGAGACGGAGACGATCGTGACCTTGGAGTTGAGATCACTGGGCTTATTAAACCCAAAGGGAAAACAAAAACAAAAGGACAGCGAGGTGTGGTTTATGGACTCGTCGTTTCTGGAATTGGAGAAGGTGGGGTTTTGCCTGTCGAGAGCGTTTTTGTCCCTGCTGGGACGGGAGGCGGTGGGGGTGTTCGGTTGACAGGGATGTTGGGGGATGTGAGTTCTTCTCCCTCCTTTGCTTTCTTTCTTTGAGTTAAACCCTTGCCTCTATTAGGTCCTCAAAGAATCTGCAGAACTCGCACTAACCTGGGTTAAAGCCCATGCTTATGATCTTTGTATTACGGCGAGGAGGGGCGAGGATCCGTTCAAGGTCCCGTTTTCAGTTTCCCAACTTGACCCTACCGGTTCTCGTTACGGTGGTGTTGGATCTGGACCGGGACGAGAACAAGAACAAGGACGAGGACAGGGGGGTGTTGATGTTCATATACATTTACCATCAGGTGCACAGAGGAAAGATGGGCCTAGCGCTGGGATTGCTATGGTTTGTCCATTTATCTTCTCATTATCTTTTCCCCCCCTTTAATGTATTATTTAATTAGGTCTGCGCCCTTATATCCCTGCTAACGGGACACACTGTCCCACCAACCACCGCCCTGACAGGGGAGATCACGCTCCGAGGAGCAGTCGCACCCGTTGGAGGGATCAAAGCGAAGCTTTTGGGTGCTCAGCGTGTCGGGTTGAAAAAGGTGATCTTGCCGTGGGGGAACAGGAGGGAGGTTGAGGGTGTTTTTGCTTCTGACTCGGAGTCGGACTCGGACTCGCAGCATGATTTGGCTGGAGAGGCTAGCAGAGCAAGGGAAGAGGTAGAAATGAAGAAAGACCTGAAGTGCGTTTTTGTGAGGAGCGTGAGGGAGGCCGTGGATGAGGCTTTTGGGAGGGGTATTTTGGTTTGGAGGGGAGAGTCTGAGAGACGTGGTGTGGACGATGGCAATGGGAAGGGTGTGGGGACAGGAATGGGAATGGGAAAAGGTGAGGAGGGCAATCCTATTCGGGTTTCGGTGTTGGATGAGAGTCGGTTGTGATTTTACATGGCGATTGAAATTGAAATTGTACCTGTAGTGACTTGTGCTTGGGCTGGCATCAAATGGACTTCTTGATGATAAAAGCATACTAGAATCACCGGATTTGCTCGCAGCATCTCCTGTGTTTCATGATCCTATGTGCCCAGTCCTTGGATATTCTTTTACATTTCCGAAGTTCATCGACTTGGGTTCTTATTGCTCAGCAGTCGTGCGCGATGCCACAGACTGCCATTTCAAAATTCGTTGATTGCGTGGTGGCAAATTTCAGCCATCTAGAAAAACCCAAAACCCATTCAGCGTCTGCACTGCAAGTTAACACGGCAGAGTCTGTGGGAGTTAAACGGAGCGACAATGCTGTCAATCGATGAACAGGCTGTCACAATGCATTTCTTGTAGCAATACCAACCACGATGTACATCAAAGGGTTAAACTTTCCAGAGAAAAAATTTCACTGACATATAGTCACGGTAAGATAAAGGAGTAACATAGCCTTTTGTGAACCCTAGTTGAACAGATTTGAATTCGAATTGCAACGCGATGGGTAATGTACAAGTTGAGGCAAGTCAAGGTTTGACTGGTACACCAAGTCAACTTGAAGCTACACGAAGACATTGTAAATAGCTACTAGTAGACCGACCGACCGACCGACCTAAAAGATTTAAAATAAAATAAAACGGGGGAACGGATTGGCATTCGAGGATATAAAGAAAGACATACTCCGAGTCTTGTGTCATACGCTCGTACCCGTTCAACACTCCGCCTCGGGAGATTTTACAATGGATGGGTCTTTCACGAAGGTAGGGTCAAAATCATAGGGAGGACACAAACTCAAATGATACGTACGTCGACTCGTGTGCGTGTCTTGATGTGAACTACTCATAGGCGAAGGAAGGCACCCAGGAAGGAAGTTTTTAGCAGCCCTTCAGCAAAGGGGGTCGGAGATGGCAGTGGCTGAGAGGACTAGATACATTTACAATGGTCATTTCTAAACAAAACCGATATGATAGCGTCAGGGTTGCGTAAAAAATCAATAATTATAAAAAACCTCAAGTAGACGGACCGGTCACCACACGTTGCTCGGAGTCCGGATTTTCGCACGCCGTGGCCCCGTGTTGTACCACTTCCATTCGATAGGCTGCCCTTTCTCCTTAAAACTGGTTTAAGCATAACAAAGTGCCCACCAAGAAACACACATCCAACAATATCTAAAACAATGGCAACGAAGTCGAGCAATGATGGTTCACAGATCGTGAACGATATCGCCAGCCAGGGACCGAAAATGATTGCAGCCAAAAATGTGCAGATCAGTGGCGGAAAGTTCACCCAGAATATCCATAACTGTGGGTATGATCTCTATTATTCTCGCTGAACTGACTACTGCTCCTAGGTTGTACACATAATATCCTGGAGGTGTGTCGCTACTGATCGAGAATGATACAGTTCTAATGACTTTGGCAGCATCCCGTTTTCCAGAACCTACGTCGTTCTCATGATGCAGCTTTCAATGCTGCCATAAACCTCGACAACCTCTCGCGTAGTCCTTGTACCAAGGGTACGCGTGTCGACATCCTTGCACAGATCATGGCATGGGCGAAGGAGAGCGACCCTGCGAAAACCCCGCCAGTATATTGGCTCAGTGGATTGGCCGGATTGGGCAAGACAACCATCGCCTATACGATTTGCGAGTCGCTTCAGAAAGAAGGCTTGCCTTTTGCCTCCTTCTTCTGTTCACGCCAGCTCGACAGCAAGAATTCAAAGCTTCTCGTTACTACTTTGTGCCGCGACTTCGCCGAAATGTTCGACTCCTATGCGGACGAAGTTTACTCCATCTTGGTGAAGGACTCGAAGATTATCGACGCTGACCTGCGCCTCCAAATTGAAAAATTGCTGGTCAAACCGTGGAAGGCCTCCCTTGCTCAGCGAAACCATCGACCAACCCCCATAGTTGTCGTGGATGCCCTTGACGAATGTGACCGTGGGACCGAATTTCTGAAAGAGCTTCTTCGCGTTATTCAGATGCAGGTCAATCAGCTTCCTGAAAATCAGGCCCTAGGGCTTAAGTTCCTTGTAACAAGCCGACCAGACCCTAGAATCGTCAACATGTGTAAGCTGTTCCCTCCGAACGCAGTTTGCAAGCTCCACATGGTTGATATTGCGAAGGTCCACAAGGATATTGAGAAATACCTGCAGGAAGCACTCCCGGAATTAAAGGACGAACTGGGGTTACTGTCAGAGCGGGCGGGTGGATTGTTTATCTATGCCACCACTGCTGTGAGATTCATATCTCCTTTGCATGGCACTTATTCGGTTTCAGAGATGCGCTCCCATTTGCAAGTCATGGTGAACCCTCCTGCTGACCATGATGAACAATTGCTTGTGGATGAGTTGTACAAGCAAATATTAGGTGTTGCATTTCAGGATTCCAGGGTCCATGCTACACGCTTGCGGATTCTCCATACCATTATCTGTGCAGAATCAAGGGTTGACATACCTGTCTTGGCAGACCTCTCCAATACTGACTGTGATAGTGTGAAGAAAGTTGTTGACTCTCTACATGCTGTTCTTTTTGTCTCCTCCAAGGATGGCTGTGTCTATTGGTATCACACTTCATTTCGTGACTTTCTCTTCAATAAAGCCCAAGCAAAGTCGTTCCATCCAAATGATCCAACAAGCATAATTGAGCTATTCTGTAATAAATATGCTCATCATGCTTTCCTGGCCCACCAGTGCTTCTCTATTATGCAAAAGTCCCTGCATTTTAATATGTGTAACCTCCGGTCGTCATATATCTTTGATTCCGAGGTGCCTGGACTCACTGCTCATATTGATAAGACATTCTCTCCAACTCTCCAATATGTGTCAAGGCATTGGGCCAGGCATCTATATCAGACAGTGTCTGAAACAAAATACACTCAGGTTGATGATCTGTTCCATGATCTGAATGATTTTGTCTGCAACAAACTGCTATTCTGGATTGAGACTATGAATCTTATTGATGCCAAATTTGAGTGTTCTTTACTATTGAAGAATGCGGAATTCTGGCTCAATGTGGTAAGAAAGATACAATTATTTTTGAAAATAATGATTTAAATCTATTTCCAGAAAATGAAAGGTCCAGACCCTCTGGAGAACTTGAGAGACACAGCAAAAATTTCAGACTTTTTTGTAAAGGATGCTGAATACTGGCTCAATGTGGTAAGAAAGATACAACTGTCTTTCAAAATAATTATTTAAATCTATTTCCAGAAAGAGAAAAGTTCAGATCTCCTGAAGAACTTGGAAGATGCAGCAAAATTTTCAGACTTTTTTGCACAAAGCCCAGCATCAAAGTCAACACCACACTTATACATTTCAGCCTTGTCTATATGGCATCACCATCTGCCAGTATGGAAAAATTGGGGACACCAGTTTCCCTTTATTCCATCTTTAGTGCCAAGAGATGCCATTGCAGTACCATTGCTAACTATATCCACAATTGATAGTATTACATGCATTGCATTTTCACCTGACAACAAGATGATTATTTCTGGTTCCTGGGACCAGTCAGTAGTGTGGGATGCAAAGACAGGCGAGCCACTGAGGAGGCTGCAAGGATATCAGAGAGGATTCAATTCAGTGGCATTTTCACCTGATGGTAAGCGAATTATCTCTGGTTCCTGGGACCAATTGGTGCGGATATGGAATACAAAAACAGGCAAACAGCTGAAGGAGCTGCATGGACACACTGAAGAAGTCAAATCAGTGGCATTCTCGTCTAATGGCAGCCAAATTGTCTCTGGTTCCAGTGACCAGTCAGTGCAGATATGGAATGTAAAGACAGGCAAGCAGCTGAGAAAGCTGCTAGGACATACTGGGGGAGTCACCTCAGTGGCATTCTCATCTAATAGCAATCAAATTGTCTCTGGTTCCTGGGACCAGTCATTGCGAATATGGGATGCAAAGACAGGTGAGCAGTTAAGAAAACTGCAAGAATATACTGGAGGAGTCACCTCAGTGGCATTTTCACCTAATGGAAATCAAATTGTCTCTGGTTTCTCAGATCACTCAGTACAAGTGTGGGATGCAAAAACAGGCAAGCAACTCAGAAAGTTGCAGGGACACACAGGAGGAATCACCTCAGTGGCATTCTCACCTGATGGCAACCAAATTGTCTCTAGTTCTGGTGATCAGTCAGTACGTGTGTGGAATACAACAACAGGCTACCAGCTCAGAAAACTGCAAGCACACACCAGAGAAGTCAAATCAGTGGCATTCTCATCTGATGGAAATCAAATCATCTCTGGTTCTTGGGACCAGTCAGTGCTGATGTGGAATTCAAAGACAGACTCAGATGATCAGCCAAGAGAACTGCAGGGACATACTGACAGAATCACCTCAGTAGGATTTTCCCCTGATGGCAGCCAGATTGTCTCTGGTTCTAGGGACCAGTCAGTGCAGGTGTGGAATGCAAAGACAGGTGAACAGGTGAGAGAGCTGCAAGGACACACTGGAGAAATCACTTCAGTGGCATTCTCACCTGATGGCAATCAACTTATCTCTGGTTCCTCAGACCAGTCTGTGCGAGTGTGGAATGCAAATACAGGCACACAGCTGAGGAACCTGCAAGGACACACCAGTTCAGTCACCTCAGTTGCAATCTCATCTGATGGCAACCAAATTGTTTCTGGATCTTGGATCTTAGTACACATATGGGATGCAAAGACAGGCAGACAGCTGAAGAAGCTGCAAGGACATACTAATGAAGTAACCTCAGTGGCATTTTCACCTGATGGCAATCAAATTATCTCTGGTTCCTTGGATGAGTCAGTGTGGATGTGGGATGCAAAGACATATGTCATGAGAAAGCTGCAGGGACATACTGGCAGGGTCACCTCAGTGGCATTCTCACCTGATAGCAGCCAGATTGTCACTGGTTCTAGAAATCAGTTAGTGCATTTATGGAATGCAAGGACAGGCAAGCATCTAAACAAGCTACAAGGTCACACTCAAGGAGTCACCTCAGTGGCATTCTCATCTGATGGCAATCAAATTGTCTCTTGTTCCAGTGATCAGTCAGTGCATGTGTGGAATGCAAAAACAGGCAAGCTACTAAAAAAGCTGCTAGGACACACTGAAGGAGTCACCTCAGTGGCATTCTCACCTAATAGCAATCAAATTGTCTCTGGTTCCATAGACCAGTCAGTGCGAGTATGGGATGCAAAGCCAGACAAACATCTAGAGGGGCTGCAGCTGGATAATCAGTTTCTTGACACTTCATGGATAATAGACAAAGATGGCTGGATTGTGTCTCATGGAAAAAGGCTTATTTGGATGCCATTAATTATCCGCAATATCCTACATCATCCACACAATTTGCTCATTATATCTCAGAAGGGCTCTGAAATAATTTCTTTCAAGGATAGCAAATTGGGATCCTTCTGGTATAAATGTTATTCTCCTTAGGTGTTCATTAGTTATAGCAGCTGTATTTATAACTGTTGTGAAATTAATTTTCATACATTTTTAGTAGACTTGACTCTTGAAAATAAGCTCTCATTTTCTGACATAAATATAGTAGAGCCTTTGGTGAGCCTCTCTTTGAATTCAAAAAAAAAGTAAAAATGGTTGCTATATTGGAAACCTAAACATGGAAACCCTCAGTTGGTAATAATAACTGTAGATTCAGTAATATCTAAACATGAAAACTCTATATAAAGGTATAAGCACAAGATAGCAAGATAATTTACAAATGCCATACCTCAGTTGATAGCAATAACAACTGAGGTTCTAAGTACAAGATTACTATGTACAGTGTACTGGCACTTCTTTCGACATCATCACTCCTCAGGACAGTGGCCTCTCTAAGCTCAAATCTGCACTGTTCAGCTTCAAACTTTGTATAAATATGTATTCATAAGAGATATCACCATTGAAAATTTCTGAGTCAAGTGAAATGAGAAGATTATGCAAAATCTAGTAAAAGGATGCTTTTTTGATGTGTTTAGCTAAGAAATTGCCATTGGTCTCAACTGGAATCTATACAAAAATCAGGATGTGTGAGTGACATATATAATATTGTTCATTGCAGTTTTTTGGACAGATATTGGGGGATGGTGGTGAAAATTTGGCAAAAGAGTAGCAAAGTGATTGAGAATTTCATCATTTGAATTTTTCCATCTGCCAAACTTAGCATGTCACCAAGTGTCCAAAGGAGTGAATTGCCATCAAAACAGCTCAAATTCTTGCCCAACACATTAGGGGCTTGGACCTGCTCCAATCACCACCAAACTCAGCCAGAGTGCTCAGTTTAAACTTGCAGGTTATGAAAATCAACTTTTATTTATGCTAGGATTTACATGGAACTCATAATTTGACTAAGTCCTTGTGGTTAGTGTTTGAAAGTCCAGTCTGGTCTGGTTTTTTGACTCTGATGCCAAAGACCAGGACTGGGACTGGTCCTATTAAATTTGGATTGTCTAAATAACCAGACTGAGACTACTACAGATTGGACCACAGCAAAAACTGCAGTCCAGACCAGTTGTGCAACCACTCTGGACTGATCTTTCATTACAAAAATATTATATATACATTTTATTAAAATTATAAATATACCAATTAATAGTGATGGACAGGGGTTTTAAAAACCCCATGGATTTCAGTGAAGGGTATGAAAGGCAGGGGTAAGGGTACAGGTATTCAAACCCTTCAAAAATCCCTACTCCTGACCAGGGATATAGGGATTTTTGAAAGTATGGTGTTGAAAGAATGATATTGTTACAGATGTGTTTCAGGTTGGGTTGGGTGATGTGGAACAGATTGGAAGAGTGTTGGAAGTGGGATGGGATATGGAAAGGACTTGGTTTCAACTCCTGAGTTGCACCTTTGTTGCACACAGTGTCCTTATTTGGAAAGCTGAGTCAGACAGAGAGAAAAGGCAGGAACCACAGTTGATATTCAGACTGAACTTACAGATAGACACAAGTAGGTATATATACTAAGTTTGTGTTTCATGTGAAACAAGTCTGGAAAGATAGTAATGAAAAGCATATGGTAAAATATCATAAAAGCATATAAGCAAGGATAAAATATGTGGAGTCATCCTAAAGTAGAGCCAAAGTATAATGAGTAACTGACCATGGCAGGAATGTGTTCTGAAGCATTGTGAAATGCCTAAGTCCTTCCAGAGGTATCCAGTCATCCTGGTGTTATGAACTTACTTCTATTAGGATCTGCCAGTCCACAAGTCACCTAGGTACGAGGTTCACCAGACTGACTTGGACTACAGGTGAGACGATCAGGCGGTAAGGGCCAACACAAGTAAGAGGTTTAGACAAAGCTTGGATTGGCTATCATGATTATAGAACCTGAGTCACCAGGTAGAATAAGCTACAGTACAATGTCAACTAGCTAGGGCTTATATACTACAGTCGAAATCCCTTTAACCCATACCCCTTATAACCCATACATTTGTATAACTCATACATTTTTGAATTCTCCCAGTTGGTTAGCAGAGAAATATACGAAAACCCCATACATTCTAAGACCCCATAATCCATACCCATTTTGATGGAAAACCCATAAGTGGTGTGCTTATTCGGGAGCAGAATACTTATGGTGTGGCAATAATATATTTCTTTTCCAACCTATTTTACACTCATTCCACTAATGGGTCAGGCTCAAAAGGCCCTGAATGTTCTCAAAAATGCACTTTCCAAGCTGAAGAGGTCCACTGAAAAACATCGGAAGGCTCTTCTTGATTGTCTTGCCAAAAAGGAGAAGCTGTCAGAGGCTGACGAGACGTGGCTTGACAATGCTGGCAATCTAATTGATGAAGAACGTGTCATTGAAGCCCTAGATGCTGCTTCTGACTTCAAATGAGGTGTGGAATGACTCTCAGATAATGGAAAGGCTGCATTATCCTGACTAAGACAGGCTGCAGGAGAAGAGGTCAGCAAGAAAAGAAAATGTAGGTGGATAAGCTTTACAGATGAATTTAGAACACTCATTCAATGCCTATTCAACAGGTTCGGACACCACTCAGGAGCCGAAACCTGCTCTAGACCCCTCACAACCAGATGCCGCTGCTCCAAGTTTGGTCATTTCCAATTCCAAGCCCCAGTCCAAGGAAAAACGTAAACCTGGGCCAAAACCTAAGCGCTCGAAGCCACCTGCGTTTACAAAAAAGAAAAATGCTACCTTAGCTCAGTGTATCGAAATTCTCAATTGGTTCCATGACAATGGTGAAAACCAATCAAAGACCACTCGCCATTTCGATTCCCTCTATCCAAATCTCAAAATCAAGCAGCCGATAGTTCCTGATTGGGTCAAGAATGAGCAGAAATGGCGAACAAGATGGGAAGCAGAGCAGACAACTGAGCGCGATGCCAAACATGTACAACAGACGCAGCATCCAGAGGTTACGGAAATGCTTGACCTCTGGGTGTCAAAGGCAATGAGGTCTGGAATTCTAGTCACCGGTGAAGTTCTCTGTCAGAAATGGACAGCATTTTCAGACCTTGTGGGCATACCAAAGGAGGATCGCCTCAAATTGAGTGAGGGATGGTTGAGAAAAGTCAAAATTCGGAATG
>Ga0307508_10007441_pt1 | contig 10197 bp, 7 predicted proteins | sample 9_EM_MG_FD_203089 | JGI IMG/M metagenome (GOLD analysis project Ga0307508, IMG submission 203089) | Populus trichocarpa ectomycorrhiza microbial communities from riparian zone in the Pacific Northwest, United States - 9_EM | ecosystem: Host-associated > Plants > Roots > Unclassified | place...
GAGAGGCTTGGGGTACCATCCCCCCTTCCAGGTTGGGTGAGCAGCGGACCCTCCCCTTTCGCCCAAGAAGTAACAGGTGCGAGCCCGGAACACGCAGCTATCGAAATGCTCAGGCTACTCGATGAAATTTCCGGACAAGACTACATGCCCACCGCACAGGCTGTTTTGCAGGCGTCGGATGCTGGCCAGACTGCTCTACATCTGAGCGCCTCGTTGGGTTTTCAGCAACTTTCACACGAGCTTGTTGTGCGAGGCGTGGATCCTAATCAGCGCGATATCAATGGCTACACGGCCTCGCGGTTGGCAGCTCTTTACGAGCACAGCAACCATGTATGGACACCGACCCATATGCGTGCTTGAATGTTGTTACATACCCTTGCTTCCCTGAATGTAGGTCTCCCACTCAAAATTTTGATACATCCTGCCAGTGTATCCAAATGTACATACATATGTATAAAATCCCCCGATTGTCATTCAAGATACTTAGATAGCGCCGATGTCGATTGAATGGTGATCAACTTATATAACACTGCCTAAAGTCGTAGACTCTTTTGCTTTGTGTTATCTTGAAGCCGTATCAGAAACAGTACCACAGCCTTAAATGGTCGCCGCCAGAAGCCCCTCTGCAGTGATCATGGACGATGCTTCGTTGCAACTTTCCAGAAGATGGATGTGGCAAAATGATCAATGTTTTTGCCCCAGCGGCGGCGTTATAATTTTAAAGAAAGCGTCTGAGCAATATCAACGTGACTGGCGACGGCACAAATTCCAATGACTCAGGGTTGCCCGCACGTGCTCAGGTTCCAAATAAGGAAAGGATCAGATGATGAAAGCGCACAAGAAATGTATTCAGGGTGATAGCTACAGGCCATAGGCAATAGACGCGTGGCAAATTTACCGCTAGTTTTACAATTGTCGTGATTTTACTTATTGGCGCCAGCGCGCAGCGCGCGGGGGCCATCCCAATCGGAAAAGCATGCACTGCAACGCCGTGGCCGCGGTTTCCGCCTTTACGGACGGTGCTTTACAGGTTTACTTTCATCTGTGGTACTAGAATTCGCCGCGCGCGGGGGACCACCTTGCCCCGGCCGTGCAGAGTGATTGGTAGGACGATTGAGCATGAATACAGACATTGATTACATAAACACGGTTGTGAGAAGATGATTTATTTTACTAGTGGTAGTATTACGTTGTCATAATTCCATGAGTGCCGCACTTGAATGAGTCGTTTTTTCACGGCGGTGTTGACTTCGCCGGTTGCCGGTTTCGGGTGTGTCCAAACTTGGCAAATCCCCACACTCTGGGTCTGGCAAATCGTCTGGGGCTGATGAGCGGCGTCAAGATTTTCGTACTTAATGGTCCACGTTCGCCGTCGCCCTCATGCGTTATCTCTAGACCCCCATGTCATCTCGAAGTGAGGGTTCGAGTGTGGCCCATTGCGACCCGTTTGTGCTCCCACGCTTCACGCTACCCTAACATTTACACAACGACTTCAGACCTTGGGCCTATGAAACTGCTGCAGATTTACATGCTATTCAAGAAGATAGAACAACACCCGGTGTCTCAGGCTCGGCCACCCCAAACGCGCAGACCAACACGAGGCAAGCTCCAGAACAATCAACAGGTGCCAGCTCCGCCGCTACGCTCTCACGCTATGATCCCTCCAATCCACGAAGGTGAGCAACCTACTTCGCGCCTCTCTCGCGCTGACGCCAGCATATATTAACCCCTTTTGCATCACCTTTTCGGCAGCATTCGATTCCACTTTCTCAATGGCACAAAATCCCGCCCGGACGTTCCGCTGCAGATTGAGCTGGAACTTCACCCTTCCAGATCCAGGTGGAAGTGGCTCGTACTTCCCGGGATGCCGGTACCCCCCGAACGTATGTTGTCATTGAGGTTGTTGACGGCATGTCTAACTTCTCTACCGTTTTACCAGGAGACGGCGCCGATGCTCTATTCCTAACAGTTGAGGTGCAATGTAAATCACGACCAGGCGTCAACATCGAGTCCTGCAAAAGATGTCGGCAAAACCACCGGGCGACAAGGTGTAGGGTTGTGAACGACACTTCGACGCCCCCCGTCGCAGGTGACGAGAAGGAATCATGGGGGGACGAAGAAGAATTTCCGGGCATTGTCGTTTTTAGCCGCGCGCAGAAGCGGAGGCTGCAGATTTGCAACGGCCGTGTTGTTGTGTTCCCTCGGTTGACATGTTACAGTAGCCATCACCCAGACTCCAATGGTTTCGTGTAAGCTCGCATATTTTGCTAAGGGAGAGGTTGGATCCACCGCTGATTGACCACGTAGACTCAGCTTTACGGCGCGTGACTCGAGTGGGGACGTTGTGGCGCATGGAAGAACGCCACCTGTCCTGATAACTGACGATCGCAACGAGAATCAAATTCTTGGTATGCGCCAAGGCGAGGGCCCTACCGCCGCCAATCGTTCTTTGAGTCGGGCCTCTACTTCGATGCTCCACCAGGCTGCTGATGCAACCACCACATCCCCCATGCCACAAGCCGAGACCAGACTGACCCCGCAACGCGTGGAACAAACCGCCACCGTCATTCCATGCCCCCACCCGCCGGTTCCGCACATTAGCCGCATTAACCCAGGGTCAGGATCTGTTACTGGTGGCACCGAAATCGATGTGTTTGGTACAGGCTTTTCCTTTGGCCAAGAATTCCTGCTTGGAGGGAACGTGGCACACACGCTCTGGGATAGCGACACCCACTGCGTGTGCATCGCGCCACCTAACCGTAATCCCGGCCCAGTGGAGGCAAGGTTCGGGGTATCCATTGAGGCCCCCACTCAATATTTCACTTACAAGGATAGTCGTCAGAATGATATGTACGCCCACCCGTCCAATCTCAGGATAATGTTTTACCTAACTTGTGACCTGTCGTTTCGAAACAGGGCTGTTCGAATTTTGAAAACAGCTGGATGGGTGCTTGTCGGTTGCGACGCTGATATTGTTACAGTTGGAGTCCATCTTCTCCAGAGATTTGGAATGCCACTGTCTCTTCTGGGCTGTGCGAGTGGTGGGGCTTCCGCCCAGGGGCTAGCCCAGGCAATGGAAATAGATCCGGAAGCCGCAGCGATTGAAGTACTCAAGTTACTCGATGAAAACTCCGGGCAAGGCTTCATGTCTATAGCAGAAGCTGTTTTACAAGCGTCTGATGCCGGCCAGACGGCGCTGCATCTGAGCGCCTCACTGGGTTTTGAACGACTATCAAAGGAGCTTATTGTGCGAGGTGCTGACCCTAATCAACGCGACATCAATGGCTATACAGCCTTACATTTCGCAGCTTTGTACGGGCACGTTGGTTGTGCGCAAACTCTCGTCCAGGAGGGCGCAGATGGGGGTATTGTCAACAACAGGGGACACACTGCCAGTGAGATTGCGTTGGATTCTGGTCACCGGACTCTTGCAGAGCTTTTGGATTCACAAATGACTACCATGGCCGAGGTAGCGGGCTTCACAAGCCAGCGAGGGGACTGTGAAAACCATCCATCTCGAGGAGCGATGACGCTGGAACCGAGCAATCAACCATCCCAGGCCCCTTCTCTCGTTCGGTTCCAATGCTTGTCACGTCTGCAGTGGAGAGTTGCTGGTCAGTGTCCCTTTGTTTCCCTGGCAGTCCATGGACTGATAGACTCTGTTGTAGAGAAAGAAACGACGTGGACGACCAACATACTGGTACTTTGTTTGAACAAATATCGGATGCACACCACTGAGCGGTCAAGCTCCATTGGAAACTGCCGACCAAGATAGCATTTTGTTAGCGCATCGTTGTTGTATCGAGCATGAAATCTATGTTTAGGCAAGAATGATACATCATCGCAACGACTTCCATCCGTGCCTCGTTGACCCCACTGGTAATGGCCGCAGCAATTCTGAATGGACGCGCAGGACACTGACATACTTTGGGTCCCATCCGCCGGCTCCCGATCTAGCTTCCGCTTTGGTTTTGTCGCTATATTGTGCACAGTCATAAAACTTTGCTCTCATACGCGAGGTTCAAGGGACACGCCAGTAGTGAACATTTTGGTCCACGGAGTGTCGCCGCAGCTGGAGGTTGAATTCCCCTCGATACGGTGGCTATTTTGCCGATAAACCTCTAGCATTCGACGCTTCCACAATTCAATCTTTACGCCCATATGGAGAGATTATTTGGAGATGTTTGTCTATTGGGTCACATGACAATATCGAGCAGCGCCACCTTACTACTTATCTTACTGCCTTGGTTTGAATGGCTCGACGGTTCTCCCAAGGCGCTAATCTTCCCCTCTCTATGTGTCGCCAGAAACTCTTTTTTTTTTGGCTTACCACAACTTCCGTCGGAAGCTCGCGATCGCATGTGCTACTGAGGACCCCCAAGTTGCAGGATTTCCACAACCTCAAAATGCCGTACATCAACCGAAAGGGGATACGTCAAATCTTCAGGTCTGGACCGCTATCAAAGGCTACGGCTATTTCAGGTTTGAATGCTCGAGCCCTGTGCGAAGATGTGGCATAATACCGAATGCCGCCGGAACGCCGCAGGATCCCCATGTAACGTGCGTAGAGACAAATGACATTGTGAGTTATCGGATGCATTCTGACATACTGTACACATCTACAAAGTATTGTGATTTGTTAAGGCGCCGTCTCTGGAATATTTCTTGATCCAGGCGCGTGGCGTGAGGGATTCCGGCAAATGCTGTGTATCTATCTGGGTCTAGTGCGGTGTCGAACATTGTAGAACCTCAGTTCGCCCGCGATGCAGGCGAGCACTGGGAATGCGCTTGAAATGCGCCTATATCCTTGTTGCCGCTTCCGCGCGGCTTCCCATGAAGATTTACTTCAGCGCATTGCAATAGGTAGGGCCTCCATTATTACTGAATTTCCGGATTCCCCAAGTCTCTACAATTAACCCCAGGCTGGGGCTCAAGTGTGGGAATTATTAACTTGGGTGCACTTTTAAGCGCTTCGGGTGTGGGGCTATTGAATTTTGCCTGGGTCAGAATTCCGCAATCAGCGTCAGGGGAATTGCTATGCTAATTTGTAATGCCATTGTTGAAATATCTGGTTTAAAACCTAACCGCTCAGCCTCACGATCTTCGTCTTGCTCTTGCAAACTTGATGTTCTCAGGCGTTATCTCACCCGAATTTCTGGGCGTCAACCCGTTTGTTGCTTCTTTGTTGGATTTGGCGACCATTTGACTTTTTTCTGTTGCATCACAACTAGTTCATCGTTGGAACCCCCATCCGCGCCTACGCAAATACCCTCATCCATGCTTGCGTTTGCCCCGACGCAATTCGCGGAACCGATGGCATCGATAGTTCACGACCAGCCCGACCTCCCCCTCGCTCCCCCGCCAATCCCAACCGCATCATTCAACCCCTGCACAAACGCTGTATATAATCCTGGCCCCTCAACAGGCGTCAGTGCGGAGGCTGCCCCTGTTCTCAATTACCCGCAGAAGTACGCAGCTCTTTTTTAGAGATCTTGACAATTTCTCATTCCGAGGCATTCTTGGGGGCATCCTAGTATGACATTCGAAGACTGCGGCAAAACAGCGTTACGCCCAGACTCGTCGTTCTACCTGAAGGTTGTACTCCATCAGACCAAATGGGACAGGTGGAGATCGCTCGAACTCCCTGCGGACGACCTTTCTCAGCTTGGAGGTAAGTCCCAACGAAATACGACGTTGAATGCGCTTGTTCACATCTTCAACTTGATCATTGTCGCCATGACCAACGTGCGTGCACGTGGGATGCTCGTTGCCATCCGATTCAGAGGAACGCCGCGGCGACGATACCGTTTACTTGTCCGTAGCGGTCCAATCCAGCTCCCGCCCAGGCGAAGATATCCAACTCTGTGGTGGATGTCGTGAACGCGTTCATAAAGGGTCGAAGGGCAAGGGAAAGAGTGACGGGCCGGTGCACGACGGGACTGCGAATGACATTCCCACACCGACGAATGAAGAACACCTCACGGAGAGGGCAGTAGAACCCGCTTGTATAATCGTCTTCACTGGGTCAAAGCGGCGACGTGAGTTCAAGAATGGTAGCCTTGAATTACGTTTCCGCGTACCCTGTTCCAGTAGTCATCACAACGAGCCGAAAGGTTATCGGTGCGTCACCTGTTTATACGACGTGGGCAGCTCATCATCTGTCACATCTCTAGACTCTTATTCACCATAAAGGACTCGGCAGAAAATGTAATCGGTCACTGGACAAAACCAACCATCCTGATCATTGATCGTCGCGAGAAGAACTGCGTTTCCGGTTCCCCCCAAGGCGAAGACACGACGCTTGGGATCGGGCCGATCCGGAGACGCACGCAGTTATCCCATCGAGAGTCAACCACTTCTCGCCCTTCACCATACCCTGTACCACGGCTACGTGAGAGAGGAAGTCTTCTGGAAGGCCATGGCGTCGCTTGTCCCCCTACCCTCAGTGGTGCGCGGCTGCAACAGCCATACAATATCGAGGCCAATGCCAGTGTCATCGCAGAACTTCCAGGACTATCCAGCGTGTACTCCTTCCCAGAACAGCAACTGACCGATGGACTATGTTACAGTACAAACACTGGGCCCTCTCTACTATCTGATCCTATCCCAGCACCTGTCCCAAACATCTCGGACGTCATCCCGTCGTCGGGACCCATTACAGGTCAGGTTAAAATAAGCGTGCTTGGCACTGGCTTTCCCCGTGGTCATCGGACGGTATTTGGGGATGCAGTGGCGGAGACGACCTGGCGTGGCGATGCGTGCTGGTCCATTTTGCCGCCTCGTGACACCCCTGGAGAAGTCGAAGTGAGATTTGATGGTGTACCTGTCATGGGTACTACCCAGCGATTCACTTATGTGGATGACCGAACGGGAGAATCGTAAGCATACACCCCCTGTACTCTGCTTGAACCCTTGACTCAACTTTCTTCACAGAGAAAGACAATTCCTCAAACTCCTGGGCTGGATGTATATGGGCGGGGAGGAAGACACGAAAACCATAGCAAGAACTGTGATGGCCACGTTTTCCGGATCGCAATTGAGCGCGCAAAGCAGGGATACGCGTCCTCAGGGGTTTGCCCGAGGGTCGACTGTCAATGTGGAAACGGTGTTTCTCGGTGTACTAGCCTTGCTCGATAAAACCCGGCCACGCAGCTCCATATCTGTCGCGGAGGCGGTTGCGCTGGCTGCGAATGCTGGCCAGACTCTGCTGCACCTTAGTGCTTCCCTTGGCTTTGAGCGCTTCTCGAGGGAACTACTTTTGCGCGGAGTAGACTCAAAGCAACGTGATGCAAACGGTTTCACGCCTTTGCACTTTGCGGCCCTTTTTGGCAAAGTGGATTGCGCTCGATTGCTGATTAGCGAAGGGGCAGACCCTACCATTGTCGATATATGGGGTCGCGTCCCCAAACAAGTCGCACTGGATGCTGGTCACAACGATGCTGCAGAGGTTTTTGAGGCGCACGAGGCGGCGACCCCCAACACGGATGAATCCTCCAGCCATCATGTAATTCCCAAGTCGCAGGAGGCAGAAACGGTCGGATCGAAGTGCGTTGGCAGACCTGGTCAGCCTGGTGCGACAAATGTGGATGAAACTGTACCAGCTATGTCAGTACGCCACATTGCGGTTGAGATTTGCGACGTTCTGACGTAGCTCCGGCATTACTCCTCAACCCATTCAACCATGGGCTGCCGAAACATGCCTCAACAGTGACGATGCGAAAGCCGCACTCTGCACTCGTCACGAGGAGTTTATACAGTCTGGTGCAGACATTCGAGAAAATCGGAGTAATGGTACCGCTCGTGCCTCATTCAAGGTTGCTCAATGGCCGCCCGGCCTGGAGAGTGTTCTCGTCAGATTTGTTCAAAATGTAATGGGCTGGATGGACACGGAAGGACCGTCCTCGATCTTGTTCGTGCGGGGCACCGCTGGCATCGGCAAAACTGCTATATCAAAAGCATTAGCGGAGCACATTGGGAGTCATGGAGCCAGCTTCTTCTTTTCGAGTGATGACAACAACAGAAAGACGGCAACATCACTCTTCCACACCCTTGCGACGGGTCTTCTGCGTTATAGTGACAACAACAACAACGCTCGCGTCGAGGATTTTCGTCTTCAGGATCAGCTACATTTCTTGATCGCCGCGCTGTTGAGGTCCACAACCGAAAGAGATACACCCATCGTTATAGTTATCGATGCGCTGGATCAATGTGACGAACGGGACGCAGCTCTTATTTTGAATCTCTTGGCGTGGGAAGTTCCCCGAATCCCCCGACTCAGAGTCTTCATCACTGGTCGTCCTGAGCGACACATCGAAATCGCGCTTCGCCACTGCGTCAAACATAAACACTTTCAGATGCACGACCTTGAAGATTCCATCGTCGAAACCGATGTTAAACTATATATTACCTTCCGTCTATCCGCCCAACAGGTGCTAAAGGCATTTCCTAACCTTCAACCTACGCCTTGGCAGCCAACGCGAGAGGAGACGAACGGTCTAGCGCGGATGTCCGGAAAGCGCCTCCACATTGCATCTGCTCTCACCGATTTCATCCTTGATCAACAAGAGGCTGCCCCTGCGAAACGGACTTCCAGTCTGCTTGCCCATGATTCGTTTGGGAACCGCGACGTCGGCACGACAGATGGGCTGTACGCGCGAATCCTCCGTACGCTATGGAGTCCTGCGGATGATTGGATCGGCAAGTATCAGAACTTCGTTGGAACCATTGTACTTTTGCGGAGTCCGTTACCGTGCGAAGAAATCGCGGATTTACTGGATACGGATCGCAGTGAAGTGTTGAGGATGTTGGCAAAATCCCGCTCCCTTTTCCACCTCGACCGTAACGGCCTTAGGACGCGCTATGCATCGTTCGTAGATTTCATATCCAGCCCCGATCGCTGCGTCATTTGCCCCGAATTCTACATTGATCCCACGAAACATCATTTGCGAGTTGCCAAAAGCTGCTTGCGCATCATGAACCGCCGCTTGCGCGTTAACTTGTGCGATCTCTCGCGCTGCGACTGGCATAAGGACCGCGCCCAAATCATACATATTATCCAGAACCGTGTATCGCCTCATTTGGCGTATGCATGTTCCTATTGGGCGTATCATCTGGTTGGTGGGCTTGGAAGCAGGGCGAACCTTGATGATGATATGGAGTCGCTCCTTTGGAAATTTGCATCTGGACATCTTTTCAGTTGGTTGGAAGCTGTCAGTATCATTGGGCGGGTGGATACAGCGTACACAAGTCTGCATATGGCCTACAAAATTATGGTGCGGGAGCGTTTGTGTTCACTCTGACGCAACGGTCATTAACGACTTGCAATCAGGTGAATGCAGACAGCTCTAACAGAGTAGATACAATTCAAGAGTTATTTTACGATGGGGGCAGGTTCATCCAGCGCAATATCGAAACTCTTCGGTTGTCCATTATGCATTACTCGGCACTCCCGTTTGCACCTCAGGGTACTTTGCTATACCGCACATATAACGAAGTGTCAACGAGTACTCTGAAAATTATCTCTGGATTTGGGTGGACGTGGGGCCCTTTGGTCGCAGTATTAAGAGGACATACGGACAGTGTCGAATTCGTCACCTTCTCCTCAGGTGGTTCGATGCTAGCATCGGCATCTCGGGATGGAACTGTGCAACTGTGGGATGCGAAAACGGGAGCTCATGTTGCAACCCTATCGGGCCATTCGGGCGCGGCGCATTCTGTTGTGTTCTCGCCGGATGGACTAACTCTCGCATCTGCATCTTTTGATAAGACTGTGCGGATATGGGACACCAACACGGGTAGTCACATCAATACTCTCGAGGCTCACGGCAGCGCCATCAAGTCTGTGGCATTTTCACCGGATGGTTTAAGATTTGTATCGGCATCTGAGGACAAAACGCCAAAGTTATGGGATGGCAAAATGGGTACTCATATCGCAACACTCGAAGGCCATCGTGGTTCAGTCAATTCCGTGATATTTTCGCCGAACGGCGCAATATTTGCTTCTGTGTCCGCAGGGGGAACAATCGGATTGTGGGATGGCAAAATGGGTGCTCACATTAGCTCCATCAGCGACCGTTGTCACTCGGTCAATGTCGTGGCATTTTCGCCAGATGGTTCAAGACTTGCTTCTGGATCATGGGATGGATCAATCCGAATATGGGAGGCTAAAACAGGTGCTCATATTGCCACTCTCGAAGG
>Ga0307508_10007443_pt1 | contig 10196 bp, 7 predicted proteins | sample 9_EM_MG_FD_203089 | JGI IMG/M metagenome (GOLD analysis project Ga0307508, IMG submission 203089) | Populus trichocarpa ectomycorrhiza microbial communities from riparian zone in the Pacific Northwest, United States - 9_EM | ecosystem: Host-associated > Plants > Roots > Unclassified | place...
TAGATGTTTTCAGATAAAAACATGATTGAAAATGAGTTTTTTTTTTTTAATATCTAAGAAGTTAGGACCTAACTTTCCGACTATTTTAGTGTCCAAAGTTTTCAACCATCACAAACAACATATCATCTATTGTTTTTTTTTTAAAAAAAAACAAAAAAAATCTAGTGGAGTTTTTCTTCATAATTTTAATTAAAATTTATTAAAATAAAGTTTTTATAAATATATTTAGAATGTTACTTTTTTTTAAATATCATTTAGTTTTTATTTTTTAAATAATATTATAGCATTCTTTTTATAATATTTGCAAACTCTTTTCTTTTTTTACAATCCTTTATGAATTTTTATTATTTTTTTTATATTTTATTCATTGTTTTTCTTGTGAATATTTATTTTTATTGTCGTATAATTTATAATTTCTTGTGGAAACACTTGAGTAATATATTATTTTTATATATTTTAATACATGAATATTCATGTCAAAATCATTAAAATATTATTTTTTAAAATTTGTTTTAATGATTCTTATATAAAAAAGGGAGCAAATTTGTAAAATAAAGAAATTTTAGTTAAAAAGGTAACTTTTTTTATTTTTATTTCAAATCATTGAATTTTATATATTTATTCTAATTGCTTTTAGTATTTATTAAATAAAAAACATAGCTTAAGAAGTTATATATTTTCTTTTGAGAAAATATAGATCAATAAGAAAAGGTGGAATTATACTAGAAAATTATTTTATTTAATAAAATTTAAATTATTACTTTTCTTAAAAAAAACTTGTTTTCATATAATTAAATAAAAAATTTTAAATAGCTCCTCACAACACAAAATAAAATATATTAATACACATCTATAATATAACCTATTCATTTATTATTTAATCAAACACTAACACTTATTTTTAATATTTATTAATATATATAACTTTTTATTTATTTTATTAAATACACGTAATTCCTTTACATTTCACAATTAATTTTTTTTATATAATACTAGGCTTGCCATATAGTGCGGATCAATTGGGTAGTTTAATATAAAATAAATTATATATTATTATTATTATTATTATTGAATACTGTCCGAAACTTATAAATTACAATACAGATAAAGTACAACTTGCGCATATTTCTCCAATTATTATAGTAGTTGGAACAAATACATACTTATCCAGCAATTTCATTACACAGAGGGACCGTCACCAAACCAAGAAGACTCGCCACCACTATTAAAGCCAAAAAAGAGAAAGAAAGACGGACCCTTCGCATCTATCTGCATGTACTGTTTCGACTTTGACAAAGGAACAAGAAAGCATCAATCTTTATTGAATTAAGTTTTGAGGTCATGGCAGCAGCAACAGCAGAGGCAGCCAGATCTTCTTCAGGTAGTGGTGGAGGGGCATCAGCTGATTCCTATGTAGGTAGCTTGATTAGCTTGACTTCAAAGTCTGAGATTCGTTATGAAGGCGTTCTTTTTAACATCGATACTCAAGAATCCACCATCGGTTTAAGAAATGGTAATTATTTCAATCTTTCATTTTTGGGTTTTTCTTTTCTTTTTGTGGGACTTTGCTTTCTGGGTTTGTGTTTTTTAGGTTGTGGAGACAGGGATTCTTTCAATCTTGAATGGTTTTTTTTTTATTATTATTATGTGTCATTGTGATGTGGGTTGGAGCTTTAGAGTGCTTTGCGTTTTGGTTTAGTCATTTATGTATGGATATGGATGTTCAAATATTAATTGTATTCAATGCTGGAAGCTTCATTTGTACTTGGGAGAATTTCTACTGGAAAAGAAAATTTTGGGAGCCCAGTTCAATGTTGTTTGCTGAATGGGAAATGGTGAAAGATATTAGCATTAAAACATAGCTATATATCTGAAGAATAGTTGTTGTGTTGTTTAAGAGGATTGAACTAAGGCAGCTATGGTTGCAGAATCTGCTTCATGGTCCTCTTTGGGATTAGACATTTTTGTTTATGATTCAAGGTATACTATTATTCAATGAGAGGAAGGATGCCATGTTGGTAAGAAGAAAGAATGAAAGGGAGGGCATAACACTCTGGTGCAATCTTTTACAATTTTCAATAGTGTCATGTCTTAATTGGAAGGATCTGTTGGTTTTGTAAGTCCAGAAATTCCGTTGATAAACTAGTTAAACATCAACTTCTCCATAGAATGTCACTGATTTTGCATATTACGTAAATGTAAGTTTGGAAAGAGAACAAAACTGGACCAAGGGAGTGTGAATTACATCTCACTTCTGTTTCCATGAGTTACATTTCATGAATGATTTGATGAGATTTGTATGTAATCTGGGATAAGTTCTCATCCAAAGTAGATCATAGAATTTATCTCTTATCGAGGTCGAAATGCTTTTTTTCTTAGAATGGTTGAAAGAATCCCTTTACACAGGATAACAGTATTGTTTCTAACAGTTGTGTGTGGCTGTTGCAGCTCTCATTTCTGGTCATAACATTGGTATTCTTCACTCCCATGACCCAACTAAATTGCTTATCTGACATCATTTTGTTAGATTTCTCTTCCACACTAGGGGAGGCAAGACATACTGGCAACTTGCATTCCATTTATATGGTAGTGTGTTGAACATTCAAAGGCCTAAAGCATTCTGGTGCCGCACAAGTTTTTTAAATTTGAAAATCTGGTTTTTAATTCTTTTCCGATCCTGGATATTGGTGTCTTTTATACTCAGATCTTGATGAAGTCATCAAAACCAACCAGGAAGATGTCCATCTCTTGATTTTATGGTCTTTTATTTTAGTTTCAGTTGTTTTTCTACATGTTTCTGTTTCTTTCTGCTTTCCTTTTCATGAGGATCTCTATTTCACCTTGAAATTAGTTACTAATATACCTTTCTTTTCATAAAACAGTAATTGGAGATGCCCTTAGGCCTTCCATTTTCAAGTTTACATGTAATTACTAATTAAGATGGTTTTTCCTTGTTTAAAATTTGCTAAACCAACCATGAAGCTGTTTCACCTGTCAACTCTCTTTCTAAGCTACTAGTCCAAGGTTTCTCTTACATCAATGGCCAAAGAAAGGTGTTTTTCTTAAATTATCTCTTCTTTGCAGGAAAAACGGCAATTTTTGAAAAGTTAAACACTCACTGAAAACCAAATATTGTTTTGGTGGTAGGACAGCAAACTGACAGCCTGACACAAACAAATTTGTCTAAAGAAATGTACTGCATAATAAATTATTATAAGCACAATTCAAGTTGCTTCAGTCTTTTACATATGCCGTGTGCTTGTCTTGTGCCCTCTTTGCATCTCTAATGTAATTATTTATAGGAAAAAATGAAACCCTCTCCTAATGCTAGATAATATTGTTAACACATACGCAGATATCACATCATTTTCATATGAAATCAGTGATATTTCCATGATAGAAGTGTTTTTCTTAACATAACAATAGCTTTTGTTGCTTTTATGCCTGCTGAAATACCCTCTATTGTTTTCACTTTACCATACAGTTTTTTTAATAGAAAGTTTTATACTTATGCTGGAACCATAATGTGGTAAATTTGGGTCACAATCTTCTATGTTTTGTGCTAATCCTATTTTAAATTGCTATAGCAGCAACCACATTTTTCTAGAATCAATGTGATTTAATATGTTTTTCAGCCACTTCAACTTTCTTGTATTTCTGAGGATAATGAAATTGTGAGTCTCAAAAGATATTAAAAGTAAATCTTTGGTTAGAAGTTCTGTATTTTATTCCCTCTCTTTCTTCTGGTTACTTTTTAAAGATGCAGAGCATATCTTTTGGTTTTAAATTGCATCACTTAAATTTGCAGTAAGATCATTTGGAACAGAAGGGCGGAAAAAGGATGGTCTACAAGTTCCTCCAAGTGATAAAGTTTATGAGTTCATACTCTTCCGAGGAACTGATATCAAGGTATACTGATTATCTGCAATGAGAATCATATGCTGTGCATATGAAAAACCAAAGTCTGGACTAGGTGTTAAGAGGCTCTTTCTGGAAACATGCGTAATATGTATTATGATCATACTTGCTATCATTGCTTATGCTTGATTTCTTCTTGGATAAACTGTCTGTATTAGACCACACAGTTTGGAACTAGAAAACATGCATAGTTTTTTTTTTTTTTTTTTTCGTGTTGTTTGTAAGTTCAGAATTGTTGTCTCTGGTCATTCCTGCCCCATTTTCAAAAGATTGACCATTTATCAACCGCACACTTTGGCACTGTATAGATAGTCTAAAATGAGGCATACAACTTTGAACTTGTTAGCCACAGACAGACTAGGATTTTTTTTTCATGGCCTAGTTTTTTGACACCATGTCACTACTTGTTGGTAGTTGTGATGGTTTTGTATTTTTGCTGTGTCGTCTCTTTTATTTACACTCCAGATGAAGTTCTGGCTAAGATGTGCTAGGCTTGATTCTGGGCACGAATTCATCAACCATGCTTGCCTGCCCTGGACAGGGAATTATATACTTGTTAAGCCCCTGCCTCTGCAGAAAAAATTTTGGTGCAGAATATCATAAATAAAGTGCCACTACAATTCTTGACACTGTTTCTTAGGACATCTCATGCTTAAAATCAGTTTCAGTTGGATTTATTAAAGCTTTGTTGCACACCAGCTCACATAAACATAAAGAAATCCTTCATTTGTTGAGTTTTGGAAAATCATGTTGAATATTTAAGGAGTTACAGTAGACCATCATTGATTTTACTGTTTATGGGCCAAACATTTTGTTAAGTTGGCCTCTGATAGTCTTCGTATTTAAATTATCATTGGATAGCTCATTTGTATTCTTTCTTTGGTTCATTTGGTCGCAGGATTTGCAGGTCAAATCTTATCCACCTGTTCAGACTGCAACACCAGTACACAATGATCCTGCAATCATCCAGGTGAAGAAAATAAAAATCTGAATAGTGCTTGTTGTATCTTGGCTTGACATGGACTGGTGAAAGAATGTCTTGCCTTGCTTACTCACAACATCGTTTATTTGACTTCCCTGTGCAGTCTCAGTATCCTCAAGCAACAACTGCATCCATGAATTTGCCTTCTTCTGCTAATGGACCGCTAACAGATCCAAGTTCCCATGCTTCATCCAATGGTCTTCCCAGGGCAACATTTCAAGGGAGTCTTCCCCAATATCAGCCTGGTGCAAGTTTAGAACCATGGGGTTTGTCACATCTTCCTCCAACCACAAACACTAGTGGGCTTGCCATGCCAATGTATTGGCAGGGATACTATGGGCCCTCAAATGGAGTTCAGGCCCCGCAGCAAGCTTTGCTTCGACCCCCTCCCAACTTGTCAATGCCACCTTCCATGTTGCAATATGTGCAGTATCCTGCCATGAATGCATCCAACACTTCAGCTTCTGCACTCTTAGAAAACCCCCCTCCTTTGTTGCCACCATTAAATTTACAGACTTCTACCCTTCCATCACGGTCTTCTGCAATGGTTTCAGACTCAACAAATTTAATTCCTGATAGGGTTTCTACTCAAACTCTTCCTAGTAAATTGCCATTGGCTTCCCCATTGACCACTGCTGTAGATAAAATTGCCGTTGCACCATCAGTTTCTGACATACCCAAGACAGTGCCAGATCCAATAATGCCTTTTAAAAGTATTTCTGAACCTCCAACCTCCATTATGAGGGCATCAAGTTCAGTTACAAACGAGGGAAAAACACCTTCTCTAGTTACGCCGGGCCAACTTTTGCAGCCTGGCCCCCCTATAATGCCCTCACTGCAGTCTTCACATATAGCTCAAAAGGATGTTGAGGTGGTGCAGGTATCATCACCAGAATTGTCAGCACCACCACCAACAACAGCTTTGACTGAAGTACAGGAATCCATATTACCCCTACCTTCACAACCTGAACATAAGGTATGCAAATTTGCCGAGAGCTCTATTATTGTTGACTTGAGAAAATTTGAAATTGATCACTTTAAATTGATGTTTCCTGGTGCCTTGTTTGGTGATAAATTCTTTTCTACAAGTTTCTCACATAAACTGTTTGAATTGTAATCTACCTCATCTGTTTCTTTTCCCCTTGAAGGTATATGGAGCTCCTATGTACACTTACCAAAGTAGTAGAGGAGGACGTGGAAGGGGAAGAGGAAATGAGGTATTTGTTGTTTTGCTTGCATTTTTCCATACTGGCAGATTTAACCTTTTTCTTTATCATGATCTGGAAATTTGACTTTGATTCTGTATGACATGACCAACGTAAAATAAGAACCTTACATTATCCAATGAGCTGTTACTTCTAAGGAATATTAAATGGAAAGTTTCTGAAAACATCCTACTTTAGTTTCGCATGGCTCTAATTTCTTTTCTCCCTTTCCTTATTCGTTTTTTTTTTGGGTTATTTTTGCTTTTTTTAACAATGCAATTACTAGTTCTAGGTACAGAATAGTCTTAGTTTTTGTGCTTAATTTCTTCCTTTTCTTTCTCAATCACTGCTAGTTCATTGGTAACACCAGAAAAGCAGTTTGTCTGTATTGCTTTTCCAAACCAAATTAGTTATGGCCAATATTCTTTGAGGTGATGATATTGGTGGACTTTGATTTTTAACAAACCAATCTTTTGGATTGCAGATTGCACGTTCTGCTACCAGATTCGAGGAGGATTTCGATTTTACAGCAATGAATGAGAAATTCAACAAGGAAGAAGTATGGGGTCACCTTGGTAAGAGTCACAAAGCTCAAGACAGGGATGATTTACTAGATGAAGATGATGTTGGATCGTCAAAACATGAGGCCAAGGTAAACTCTCTCTCTCTCTCTCTCTCTCACACACACACACACACACACACACACAAAGCTGCAAAGATTGAAAGGATCTTCTGTCTCCAATCCATTGTACTTGTTCTTACTCTGCATTTCCTGTTCTGCAGCCTGTTTATGTGAAGGATGACTTTTTTGATTCCATTTCGTGTGGTGCTCTTGATGGTGGATCACGCAATGGGAGGGCTAGGTTTTCCCAGCAGTCAATAAGAGATACCAATGTCTGTGTTGTTCCCTATAGTCCTCATCAGTTTACTTTTTCTAATTTTATAATCTAATCTGATAAAATTTGTCAATGTTTTTACTGCAGCTACTAAATTATGTTGGATTGTCTAAATTGTTTTGTTTTGTTTTAGAATAGAAGTTTCAAAAACATTCTGAACTGCTGAAATGATGAATTTTTGTTTTCAAATGCCATGATCAACCCTGTTTCTCTTTGTTCTGGAATAGTTTTTGTTTCATTATCACTGAGCTGATTTCTCTTGATTTAAAATTGCAGGCATTTGGTAATTTCTCCCACCATCGGGGTGGTCGAGGTGGCTGGGGACCTGATCGGGGTGGTCGAGGTGGTTGGGGACCTGATCGGGGTGGTCGATCACATGGTGGTTATTATGGAAGAGGTTATGGCTATGCTGGTCGTGGTAGAGGTTATGGCAATGATGCCTTCTAATTCTAATTATCACTCGAGTTTATAGTGTAATATTTGGTGAAATTTAGTTCCTGTCGAAGTCATCTCACACCAACCGACACTGAGTTTGTAGGGTAATGGTTGGTTTGGTGCTTGGAGTTTGCAATGCAGTGATCAGGTGTAACCTGTCACCTAATGGTAATGCCTGGCCGAATTGGAGATATCCATAAATGGCGATGTAACTTTTTCTCTGGTTGCTTGGAAATGTGCTGAAAATAAACAAAAGAACATATTTTGTTGAATGACTAATTTATTTGTGGAGTTCCCCCACCTTTTATGTATTGTTTCTTGGCCCAAGTAAAAATTCAAGACTAGCAGTTCTCTTGAAATTATTCCTCCTGTTTCCTTGCTGTGCTCAAATAACAAGAGCATGCCAGCAAAACAGCAGCAACTCTATTGAAATGGTAAAAATTGAACCTTCATGTTGCCATGATTGCAATTTCATATAGGGATAGAAGGAAAGCAAATCCTCCATGCCTGGCCACAACTTGATCATTGAAGGTATCATACGATATGTGAAATTTCTCTGTTGTTCTGTTTCCTCTGATCACTGATCTGTCATCATCTGTTCCACTGTTACCTTCTTTATGCCTCGTTATGGAGCTGCACCACATTATCAAACTTTTTCGGTTTATCAATGTATCAAACATCGGTAGCATAGGCGGAGGCAAGCCCTCCATTGTTAAAATGATAATATTATTGGCATGTACTTTGTAAATTTTAAGGGCTCAACCCTCTCTAGTGACTTCAATCTTTTGTTACAAAAGTGTCAAATTGAACTCATTAGGCAAGAACAAATCAATAAACAAGATGAAAGTTCCCTTGAATGAGAGCTAACCTTGCTATAAGCCCACGTATATGACTAGATTTTTGTTTGACTTTCAAGGTCACATAACCATATTAACTGCCCAATGCTTTTGCCGCCCAAATTGTCTTCAAGTCCTCTCCTCTGGACCCTCCGGAGACCATCTCTCTCTCTCTTTTCTTCACTCTCTTAACCTTGCAAACAAAAGAAACAAGAAAAACTAGAACAAAACTTTGACAGACTCCTTCCATGTCAACCATGCTTCTCTTCCTTCTCATTCTCCTTTTAATCTCTTCCTCAGTTCTTGCAGCTTCTAACCCTTTCTCGAATGCCATGGAGATCCTCTCAACCTCTGGCTATCTCTCCATGGCATTAACCCTTGAAATCACTTCGAAAAGACTCCATCTTGAATCATCTGCTGCAACTATATTCGCTCCATTGGACATTGCATTTGCAAGATTAGGCCAACTTTCTGTTCTTGATCTCCAATATCACATCTCGCCAGTGAGACTTTCTGGGTATTACCTCGATAGTCTTCCTTTTGGTACAAGAATCCCCACGTTGTTGCCAAATCACTCATTGATTGTCACTACAAGTTTGAGTTATTTTGATGGAAAGTTGTCAATCAATGGAATCTCGATTGAAGAATCTGCCTTGGTTGATTTTGGGTCTCTGATCATATTTGGTATGAGTGAGTTCTTCAATTCTTCTCTTGAGATTTCTCCTAATTTGACTCCAGCACCAGCACCAAGTCCTAGTCCAGTTACTAGTCTTGGCAATACTTCTCAGAATGAATCAACAGGCTTGGATGTCGATTTTTTTGGCCAAGCTTCCCATTTACTAATGCCTAGAGGTTATTCAATAATGGGAACATTTCTTGATGCGCAACTGTTTGGGATCAAGAACCAGACAAGATTGACAATCTTTGCACCAGTTGATCAAGCAATGGATGCATATGCAAAGAATGTTAGTGATTATTCATCGATCTTTCGGAAACATGTGGTTCCTGGATTGTTTCCAAGGCAAGATTTGGAAGGGTTCAATGATGGAACAAGTTTGCCAACTTTCTCAGGAGGGTTCATGATTAATTTGACTAAGTCTGGTGATGTGCTTGTGCTTAATGGTGTTCCTGTTATCTTTCCAGACATGTATCAAAGTGACTGGCTGATAATTCATGGCCTGAACCAGCTGCTTATGCCACCATTAAAGGAGGAGGAGTTAGTGGGGGAATCATTCTCAGAACTCGATGGGGCAGAAGATAAGCCAGATGTGCTTGATTTTGATGATTATGTATATGGAGCACCATGAATGTGTAAATGATCAGTAGTAGTTTACTCATTTAGTTAAAATCCTCTTCAAGCTGCTGACACCTTCTCATCAAGTGCAATTTTACACCTCCAGATCACACAAAGCCCTCATTGCATTAAAATTCTTCTGCCATGAACATGATTTCTGTTCTCTTGGAAACATAGGAAGTGAAACTTCAAGTCTTCAGTTTATTCTCAAACTTGACAAGTAATTAAGATCCATAAGCATAGTTTTAAGACCTTGGAACAAAATTCTTCACAATATTAATCAATACGTTGCGAGGCATGAATTATTAGACGAGGAATTAACTATGAAACATTTAAGTATTATGTTTTAAATTGTTATGAAAAACTAAAATACAAGATCATGAACATAAATTAACACGTCTGTATAATCCTTGAGAATGAATTTTGAAGAATTAACTCTAACTTTGATGATGCTACAAAAACACATCACATGAAGAAGTCACTATGAACATCGATTGAGGAAAATAATCATGTAAGCTATCGACCTTTTTATGCATTCATTCACACTATTCATTTGCATTTTTTCAGAAACATGATGGCTATATTTAAAAAAATACAAAAATTATCTAATAAATAAACATTGATTGTTTG
>Ga0307508_10007444_pt1 | contig 10195 bp, 4 predicted proteins | sample 9_EM_MG_FD_203089 | JGI IMG/M metagenome (GOLD analysis project Ga0307508, IMG submission 203089) | Populus trichocarpa ectomycorrhiza microbial communities from riparian zone in the Pacific Northwest, United States - 9_EM | ecosystem: Host-associated > Plants > Roots > Unclassified | place...
AATAATCAATTAGCTTCCTCCTTACCTTTAACAAAAGACTTCTCATGTAATGCATGTCTTAGTAATAAAAATCATAAGCTATCTTTCTCAATTTCATCCCGTAACTCAACACAACCACTTCAAATAATTTTTTCGATGTATGGACCTCTCTTATTGTGTCAGCAGATGGTTTCAAATATTATGTTATTTTTGTTGATCATTTCACCAAATACATATGGTTTTAGCCCCTCAAAAGAAACTATGAAGTTCAGAAAGTCTTTATACGTTACCAAGCTATTGTGGAAAATTATTTCTCTCATACAATTATCACTTTCTATTCTGATAATAAAGGAGAATATATGACACTCAAATATTATCCTTCTCTCCATGACATTTCCCACTTAACCACTCCACCACATACACCTCAACACAATGGCTACTCTGAAAGATGACACCGCTATATCATTGAAACTAGCCTCACCTTACTCTCTCATGCTTCTCTTCCAATCACCTTCTAGCCTCAAGCCTTTGCTATTATTGTTTACCTAATTAACATACTACCAACCACTACACTAAATTTCCCCTTTCCCTATGAATTAATTTTCCATAAAAGTCCCAATTACTCTAAACTCAAAGTTTATGAATGTTTATATTACCCTTGGCTTCGCCCCTATGTGTCTCACAAACTTAGTCAACGATCTACACCGTGTATTTCTTGAGTACTCTTTATCTCAAAGTGCATATCTCTGCCTTAACCCCTTTACATTAAAAATCTATGTTTCTCACCATGTTCAATTTGTTGAAATAGTTTTCTCATACATGTCTTTGTATAACACTCTCCCTCATCCCACTTCCACTACTTTAAACACTTAGATTCCACCTATCTTTACTGTTTCTATTCCAACGTCATCCTAGCAAACAGACTACACTCCATCTGCAATTAGCTCTTAGGAATTGCCTCTGCCTGAGACCATATCCCAACCAACCATTTCATCATCACAATAGGAAGCTCCTGAAAACCATCCATCACATAATCCTTCCCATCAAACCACCAAACAACAAGTCACAGTTCCACCTCCCACCTAACATAGTATGACTACCCGAGCCAAGAACAACATACCAAACCAATTCAAAAGCTTAACATTCACATCCTCAAAACCACTTCCCAAATTACTGCACCTACATCCATATCACAAGCTCTCAAAGACCTTAATTAGTGCCAAGCTATATCCAAAGAGTATGATGCACTTATTCATAATGGAACTTAGGAACTAATTCCCTCTTATGGCATTTCTAATCTGGTTGGCTGTAAGTGAATTTACCGTATTAGAAGACGTTCTGATAGTTCCATTAACAGGTTTAAAGCTCACCTTATAGCCAAAGGCTTTCATCAACGACCGGGTGTGGATTACCATGAAACCTTCAGTCCCGTTGTTAAGCCTACCACAGTGAAACTTGTGCTTAGTATTGCAGTAAGTAATGGTTGGTCTCTCCGCTAGTTGGACGTTAACAAAGCCTTTCTTCAAAATAGGCTCTCTAAAGATGTCTTTATGGCCCAACCAGCAAGCTTTGTAGACTCTGACCATCCCACATTTGTCTATAAGCTTCATAAAGCCATCTATGGCCTCAAGCAGGCTCCTCGAGCTTGGTATCATGAATTACGTCAGTTTTTACTAGATTCTGGTTTCAGGAATTCACACTCAGATACCTCTCTTTTTATTCTTCACAGCAACCATCATATCTTGTATCTTTTAGTGTATGTTGATGACATTATCTTAACTAGTAACAATGATGCTTTTGTTTCATAGTTTGTTGAATGTCTTGCTCAACGGTTCTCTCTAAAAAAACTTGGTTCTCTTTCTTATTTTTTTGGAGTTAAAGTTGTCCCACATTGTCTTGGCATCTTACTCTCACAAAGAAGAAACATTCAGGACTTACTCAAACGGACCAATATGAAAGATGCAAAACTTATTCTCACTCCTTTATCAACAAGCTCTGCAGCAATCTCCTTAATATTGGGCACACCCCTGTCAGATCCTACTTTATATCTTGCAACAGTTGCTAGCCCACAATACCTCTTTTTGACTCAACCAGACTTCTTCTTTGCAGTCAATAGAATGGCTCAGATTATGCACAAGCCAACCAATGAGCACTAGGTTCTTGTTAAGCGTATTCTACGCTACTTGTGTGGTACACTAGATAAAGGCCTACTACCGTATCGTGATTCTCATCTCTCTTAATGGCTTCTTTAATTCACTTCATGCCTTTTCAGATGCGGACTAGGCTGGTAATAGAGATGATTATTCTTTAACCAATACCTATTTGGTTTACCTAGGGCGCAACCTTATATCTTGGAGCTCAAAGAAGTAACTAATTGTTGCATACTCGTCCACATAAACAGATTATCGTTTTGTTGCTACCACTACTGTTGAACTTCGCTGGGTTTGCTCTTTCCTTTCAGAACTTGGAATTGGCTTACCAAATTCTCTAGTTATATATTATGATAATGTTGGTGCAAAACAATTAAGTTCCAATCCTATCTTTTATTCTCGCATGAAACATGTCGTTGTTGATTATCACTTTATCAAAGATGAAGTTCAATCTGATTTACTTCGAGTGGCTCATGTTTCTTCTGCCGATCAACTTGCTGATATTCTCACTAAGTCATTGCCTACTTCTTAGTTCTTGTTGTTACAGGACAAGATAGGCATCTCTACCCGCGGCCCATCTTGAGGGGCCATATAGAAGTTGTTACGATCAAGTTATTTGAATTTACATCAGATTTGAATTTTGAATGTAATTCAAAGAAGATAGGCTAGCTTGATCCTTATTGAGATATAGGAGTTAGTTCCTATCTTCTATTGCACTCATTGTATTATTTATATCTCTTTTATTCTAATGGTAAAAGACAAGGATTCATTCAAACACAAAACTTTTATAAATAGACATTACAAGTCTTAGAGTTAATGCAACTCTTGTAAAAAAAAAATAGCACTAACTATAATTTTCCGAAAGTGCAACTAACAAAACATGACTAAAACTACAAATGATTCCATTAAGATAACATTATAGTTGTTTGATTCCTAAAGAATATCTCAGCATTAGATTTCCTCCTAACAAATATCCATGCTTATGGTTCCTTATTATTGAAATGCAACTGTAACTTTTATTCCTAACGTACTCTCCTTTAAACTAAAAGTCTTCAGACACCAGTTTACATATTTATTTTAGAACTTTTTTCATGGAATATACCCTAAGTAAACTTCTTAGTCTCTTCTTACTTAGCTTTTGTTATGGATAAAATCATGATTGATTGTTTCTTAGATGACCATGAAATTGTTGTCAATCCCATCATAAATACATAACTAGAAGTGTTCTTCATTTCATCTACATCTCCTACATGATCACTATTTATATATCCACACATTATCATTGATGACTCATTTGAATATAAAACTCCATAATCAATCATTCTTTTCAAATAACTAGATATTATTTTTGATGCACCAAGATAAAGCTCTGTTGGATGCTCTATATATCTATTTATGATACTCACAACATGTATAATATCTAGACTTATTGTAGTTGGATACATTAGGTTTCCTACAATTTATTTGTAAAGAGTGGCCTTTATCTTTTTTTTCCTTCAACATCTTTATACAACTTCAATCCTAGTTCATTGGAGTGATGATAGAATTGTAATCCTTCATCTAGAATTTATCTAGAATTTCTTGTACATACCTCTTCTAAGTAATGAAAGTTCCTCTTGATGACTACTTTACTTCAATGCCAAAAAATTGGTGCATATATCCCATATTGTCATCTCACACTCTGTCTTCATTGAGCTTTTTAATTCTGCAACCATTGTTTCATCATTTCCTATGAAAATGAGATCATTTATATATAAAAAAAAAACTAGCAGCATCTTCCCATCTTCTTTAGTCTTTATGAATAATGCATGTTCATAAAGATATTTATGATAGCCTTCCTTTTTGAAGTATGACTCTATTCGACTATACCAAGTTTGAGGTGCTTGTTTTAATCCATATAGTGTTTTTCTTAGTTTGTAAACTTTATCTTCATTCCTTTTTTATATAAAACTAGAAGGCTACTTAATGTACACATACTCTTGTAAATCTCTATGCAAAAATGATGATTTTACATCCATATGAAAAATGGACCATGAATGTTGTGTTGTAATTGAAAGAACTAACTGGATACAACTGGAGCAAATACTTCTTTATAATCAACTCTCAATTCTTGATTGTATCTCTTTGCTACCAAATAAGCCTTATGTTTCTCTATAATACCAACTTCATTCACCTTTGTCTTGTAAATCCATTTTACACTAATTACTTTCTGCCTTTTAAAAAGTCTTGTCGATTCTCATGTTTGGTTCTTTTCTATAGCTTGAGTTTATTATGACATGGTCCTCTACCATTTTGTTTCTTTGATTGCCTCTTTAAAGGTGATAGGGTCATTGTCAACAAGTAAAACATAATATGTAGTTGTTTCTTCATCAGATAATTCGCTTCCACTAATATAATATATCATCCAAGTTGGTCTCTTCTTTATACATGATTCTCTTTATCTTACAAATTCTATTGATGTATGTTCTTTAAAGGAATCTGAAGTTGTAGTCTGATGATCAATTTAAACATTTTCTTTTTCTTTATCAAAGTTAACAGACAAGTTGTATGATTGTTGCCCTGATTTATTTGTATCCCATCTTCATTTCTTATTCTCATAAAAAACTACATCTCTATTGGTGCAAGTTTTTTTAAAAATTGGATCATACAATTTGTATGCTTTAGAAGTCATTTACACCAAAAAAGATACATTTCACATTATTATCATTAAGTTTCTATCGATTTTGATCTAGCATATAAAAATCCTAAAATGATTGATTGTAGTAGGCTTTTGACCACTCCAAGCCTCTTTAGGAGTCATATTCTTCATTGTAAATACTTCAGGCTATAATGTTTTTGGTATTTTTCCACTATTAGCATGCTTCGTACCATATTTGAAATGTTACAATTCCTTATTTCTAATACACAATTTTGTTGTTGTGTATATGATGTTGTGAGATGTTTTTGAATTCAATGTCTATTGTAAAAATCTTCAAGTTCTTTTAAAGTATATTCTATTACCCGATCACTGTGAAGGGTTTTAATCTTAAAGCGTTTTTCTTCTCCATTATAGCTTTAATCTTCTTGAATGCTTTTAATTTCTCTTGTAGAAACTGCATCCAATTTTTCTAATTGAAGTCATTTATGAACATAATGAAGTATATCTTTTTTCCATTAGAAATTGGATGAATATGACTATGTCTATTGTAATGGATCAACTTGTAGTGGCTTGCATGCTCTTGTTATTTTCTTTTGTATGAATGAATCTCGGTGTTGATTGTTTATAACATAATCTTCATAAATTGTATCTATGCATGTGATTTGAGAGAGCCGAACTATTATCTTATCATGAAGAGTTTTTAAACATTTGAAATTCAAGTGTCCATATCATGCATACCACAACCAAGTTTCATTTTCTTTAGCTGAGTAATATGAATGTTGTGAGCTTTGAATGTTTAAAGGAAACATTCTATTTCCAGTCATTTAAGCCATTATGATTAACCCCTTCTCCTAATCTTGGATGTAATAGGCTTCATCCTTTATGATGATTGAATAACCTTTTTCATGGAACTATCTAAGGCATAAAAGATTGCCTTTCAACTATGGAATATAGAAGACACTAATAATGATGTGCAACTGATTATTTTTAGCTTGAATTCTAATGTTTCTTTTTCCAATTAAAGTTACTCTTGAGTCATCTCTAAGTTTCATAGTTGATCTATATGAGTCATCTAACTATGAGAACATTGATTTATTCCTACACATATGGTTGCTGCAACATGTGTTCATATACCATAGGTTTGAGGTTGTTTCTTCTATTTCCTGACATACATCAGTAATGTATCCTCATCTTCATTCTTTTTTTGTTTTGTTATACAAATTTACCTTTTCAATCTTATTTCTTTCCAATTTAGTGTAGCATTCAAATTGATTGTGACCATATCGATCATATCAAAAACACTTAATTTTAGATTTATAAAACTTATTTGCCTAGAACTTGTCACTTTATCCTTTTTATTTTTCTTTTGGATCATAGGCTTCATCTATGCTTCCTCTTTCCCCATCTTTGGTGTTACCTCTTCTTCATCCTCTTTCTTAGAATGTCATAGCTTGTAATGTATGCTCTTCTTCTGCAGTTTTTTGTTGTTAAAGTTTTTGTTTATGAACATGCAATGAATTGTATAGTTCATCAATTGAAAGAGAATCAATGTCGTTAGACTCTTTAATTGAACAAAAAATATAGTTAAACTTTATTGTCATTGATCATAGAATTTTCTCTACCATAGTAACATCTTTCATTCTATCTTCATGAAGTTTCAATTTACTAGTTATAGCTAGTGTTTTAGAGAAATAATCATCTACTGATTTTCGTGGCTTCATCTGAAGAGTTTCAAACTCTTTGTAAAGAGCTTGAAGATGTTATCATTTCACTCTAGTTGTCACTTGATATCTTTTGTTCATGGAGTCCCATATCTGCTTGGAGATATCTTTCTGAAGAATAGTCTCAAAGTATAAAACGATGTATAGCTTGAAACAAGTAGTTTTTTTTGCTTTGAGGTCCTTCAGTTTTTATTCATCATGAATCTTTTTTTGTATTACATTTGTTGATATTTATCTTTCAGGATATACTTTATAAGATGCAAATACTTTTTAGATCTTAGAAACATTGCCATCAACAAACTCCAATGGTCATAATGACCATCGAAGCATGAAATTACAGGTTGCACAAAATTATCAAATACCATTGGTGATTGCTCCTGCAATTTTAAAGTGGGTTTTTTTTTCACTTTTCTCTTGTGTTTTACTCTCTTAATAAGTTTCCTTTTGTTTTTCACTCCCTTCAAAAGTTTAGGCTCTAATATCAAATGTTAATTCTTATTCTTTGATAAGAACATAATCTATTAGATTAAATTTGACAATGAAGGTATCCATAAAGCCTTGTGTCTATTATTAATTGAATTTCATCTTTAAATAAATAGTACAAGTCTTGGAGTTAACGTAACTCTTATAAATAAATAAGACCACAATCTCATAACTAATAAACTCTCTTATTAGCTATAATTTTCTTAAAGAAATGCAGCTAACAAAACAACTCCCTAATGACTAGAATAACTATAGATGATTCCATTAAAATAGCATTATAGTAGTTTGACTCCCAGAGAACATCTCAACACCAGATTTTCTCTTGAAGAATATCCAAGCTTATGATTCTTTATTATTGCAATGCAATTGTCATTTTTATTCCTAACAGGAAAACTCTCCAAGCTTAAGTTGTCATTGCAAACATAATGCATTCACAAATAAGATGGCATTGATGAAAATCTTTTCCAACCTTTATCAAAATCTTCAAAACATCTATAAACAAGCACCATACTTTTACTTAATGGAAAACCAACCCTAATAAATGGAGAAACTAAACAAAGATCTAGATCCAGATAACCCATACTTGAATCTATAATAATAAACAAACTAAAGATTTAGATCTGTAAAGATCTAGATCACTTTTATTAAGAAAAAAACACATAAAGATCTAGAAATATAGATCCGGATTTGATAAAAAGAAAAATAAGGATAAGGGAAAGGTAAAGGGAAAGGGAAAGGGAAAGGAAGAAAGAAAAAACAGAAAGAAATAATAAGAAAGATGAAGGTTTTGGGTCTAGCCACTAACTAGTCAATGACAACCCCAAGAAAGGAAGAAAAAAAAAAAGAGGCAAGGGTTTTAGTTTGCGGAGAGAGGCTATAGCGACCTATTTGATTCTGGGATGAAGGATTCCTAAAGCCTTTTTTTTTTCATTTTAAAAGCGCTTTTGAAAAATTAAATTTTTTTTTATTTGCTTCAAATTAAATTTATTTGGTATTTTCCGATCATTTTAAAAATAAAAAAATTATTTCGATATATTTCTAAGCGAAAGCACTTTAAAAAGCAATCACTACCGTAATTCTGAATGAGCTCTTATTTTCAAGTTTGGGTTTAGATTAAAGCCTTATGGTTTTTAGATTTTAGATTTTTAATTATATTTAAAATTGATTTTTTTTAATTAGGTTTGGATTTGTATTTACCCCTATTTTATGTGGTAATATGAATTCTTTCAATTTAATGTCAAAATATAAAAAAGTTCAATTATCAAATAATTAATTAAATTTATCCAAGTATCATATCTTTTTTTTTCTTTGTATTTTTAAGCTTTCTCTATTTTTTTTTAAATCATAATGTGATATAATTACCTATTTTTCAATTAAATAAGTAATAATATCCACATATGATAGCATGTCTAATTGTCATGTATCAGGTTGAGGAATTCTTGTTACACGAAAAATAAAAATTAACATATACTAAAAAGCTATGGCATTTCACTATAGCAGTGAACAGTGAAATGTTAAGGTTTTCACTGTAGTTCTTAAATATTTTAATTTTTTTAATTTTATTATCTAATATTGAGTTTGTTAAATATTGAAGTTCATAATTTTTTTTTATGGTATTATCCTAGTTTCATAACCTAAGTCACGAGTTTTGCGAGTTAATTGTGTTGACTTGGGCTATTTTTTTAATTGATTTTAATCTCAACTTCATCATTCAACAATACGTTGATTGATATTTGAGTTTCATAATTATTTTTTTGATTTTTTTTCTATAGGGTTATCATAATTGTATGATCCAGGTCACGAGATTTGCAGGTTAGCTAGGTTGACTTGAGTTTTTTTTTGGTTTTTTAAATATTTTTTTTAAATTAATCCTTTAAAATTAGGTTGATTTTGAATTGGAATTTATAATTTGTTTTTATTTTTTTCTATTAAGTTATCTCAGTCTCCTGACCCGGGGTTTGGTAGGTTAACCCAGATTAACTAGGGATATTTCTTTAGTCCTTTTTTATTTTATTTTTTAATTTTATCCTTTAATATTAAATTGATTGGGAATTAGGTTTCATAATTTGTTTTAGTTTGCGTTCCATAAGGTTATTATGGTCTCATGATTTAAGTCACAGGTTTAATCGGTTGACTCGGGTGGTTTTTATGTCCTTTTTTAGCTGATTTTTTTTAAAAATTTTATCCTTCAACATTGGGTTGATTGAGAATTGAGTTTTATGATTTGCTTTGATTTACTTTCTATGAGATTGCACTGATTTAATAACCTAGATTTGACAAGTTAACCCTAGTTGACTCCACTCAATTTTTTAGTTGAATTTTGTTTTCAATTTCATCCTTCATTATTGGTTTGTTTGAGAATTGATTTTAATAAATTTTTTATTTGCTTTCTATAGGACTATCAAGGTCTTATGACCTATGTAAGAATTCTATAGGTTAACCTAAGTTAATCCAAGTCGATATAATATGTTGTTGTTTCAATATTTAAAAAAAATATTATCTTGATGTTTTTAGCTAAATTACATTCTTGTTGGTCATTCTGGTTATTTTTTAACCTACTAAGTCAATCATGTCATATTAGGTTAATTTCCATAATTATTTTTGCTAAAAAACACATTAACATCTTAATATGTTTTTTATATTTAAAATAAATTTGATCTGATTTACAGTATAGGTGGATAATAATATAGTTTTTATTCTAAAATGAAAGTGCAAGGATAGTCATTTTTTTAAAAAAATAAAATGATAACAGCTATCACTAGTTTTGAGGACATATTCGTCAAATTAATAAAATATAGATGGTAAAAAAGGTTAATTTAATACAAATAACATTCCCACGTAGGAATAGATTTTTGGGAAATCAACTTTCGTAGACATATCAAATATAAAAATGTCTCCATCTCAAATGTCTTCACCTTCGGAAACTCATAACGAATGCCCGCTAGATGCACATGTGGCATGTACACAAATTTAATGAAAAGAATTATTAAAAGTACTTAACAAAGAAAATAAGAAAAAGAAAAGAATTATTATGCAAATGTCATCTAATATCTAATATGATTGATTCCTGTTTATAGAAAAACAGTGAGCTACTATAATAGTTACGAGATGATATGTCGTGCAATGCCGCATACTTATAAAACAAATATATTTAATAGTATTATTATTATAAATCAGTGCTAGATAAGTAATAAAAATTAAAGGTATGATGTAGCTAATATTTC
>Ga0307508_10007445_pt1 | contig 10194 bp, 7 predicted proteins | sample 9_EM_MG_FD_203089 | JGI IMG/M metagenome (GOLD analysis project Ga0307508, IMG submission 203089) | Populus trichocarpa ectomycorrhiza microbial communities from riparian zone in the Pacific Northwest, United States - 9_EM | ecosystem: Host-associated > Plants > Roots > Unclassified | place...
AAAGGCCCTTGCGGCACCTCCGAATACCGAGGCAAGATGTACTGAAGCTGCAGAGATGAGAGTAACATTCAACACGCGACGGTTGGATGCACTAACAAAAAAAGGCCTTGACGCTCAACTGGCGGTGCGGCGCAAATGTGATGGTCAGGTACCCAAGAAGATAGCAAGGTTGGCCGCGATAAAGGGGGCAATTCACCGCTTCATGCTGTCCGACGAAGACTGGGTTTTGCTGCCTCAAATGCAAGATTGAGAGGGCGAAGAAAGCTCAGGTGAGTCGGACATGGACGTGGACGATGTGGGGACCGGAGAGAACACGCCGGTGGCAACCTAAAGAGTGCTCAAAGGCTGGACAAGATTTCAGCAATTTATTGCTAAACGTATAGCCATATTTAAATTTGTCGGGTTCACAGTACTAGACCAGGTGTAATGCAACCGTCGCTGAAGTTCAACCACAGGATGTGATTTGATGTGAGTACGCCGACACGGGTTGACCGCGCACGTTCACGTGATTTCCCACGCTTCCTCGGACTACAATGCCAAACCTCGCATCCTGTACACAAGTCAACCTAGCACGGGTCATAGTGCTGCATTATGAGTCATTGAACTTATCAAGTTAGGTTTAAACGATATTTTTGCTCAATTGGAGTGGTTTGCGTCTGTCAACATATAAATAAGTAGCAAATGGAAGGCGCGATTTTGGCCGAAGTGGGCGTTCAGACCTGGGGGGAATTGCATGCATATGTATCAAAGGTCAATCTCTGACGGCAGAGTAGACGCGCCTTTTGGCTCGTGCATCGTGCGTGGCACGCTCGAGAAGAAGAGGTATGAAGAGGCTGGTCGAGGCGCTCGGTGGCGCAACAAGGAAAGGAACTGCAAATACGAAAAGAAACTAAGTATGGTCAAGAGGGTTGTTGGTAGGTTGTGCACGCTGATCGCAGTGTGTTTCTGTTGTCATGCGCTGTCTTGCGCGCGGCGGGGCCTAGAGAGATGCCTGCATGATAACATCTGACACATAGCTGGCAGATACGAGCCTGCCACCGAACCAACGGCCATTCAGACTAGCAAATGCTTTGGCAGCATTTTCAACCGCGTCGAACTGGACATAAATTTCCCCCTGCAGACGAGATTGAGATGTGAGTTAGGCGCACGATGCCGATAATGTGATATACATGCCTGCGATTCTTTGATGACCTTGATAGCGGTGACTGGTCCGTACTTTTCCTCGCATTCTCCTTTCACATCCTCGGCGAGTTCCGTGTCCCAGTCCTGTTCGGTCTCTCTTCAGGGGTACAAACAGATCGGATGAGAAACACCAGAATACGCAGTTCGCATTTGGATACGTACTCAGCGGGGTCGAACATGTTTTTGAGAGCAATGTTCCGGGTCTTCGCCTCGGGAATATTAGGGCGCAAACTACAGGCAAACAAGTTTCATGAGCGGTTGTACGGGAGGCAAGGGTTCAAGTGAATACAGACGGAGTCACAGTCTTTCGGGTGACGGCATCAGTCCTAGCCAATTTTTGCATCAGAATATGACGGGACGAATTATTATTGAGAGTGCCTAGCATTGGCCGAATCCATCAGTTGTTCCGCCATTGGGTGAATGTAACAAGAGATCGCACCTCCGTTCTCATCCAGCGAATCTACGGGACCTCCGAAACTACCTATTGCGGTTTTGGTGGGAGCTTTATCATGCACAGTGTTTACGCGAAGCTGATAGGTTTCAAGCACGGGATCAGAACGCTTACCAACACGAAAAAATTATACATACCTGACGGCCCGCTAGTTCAAATCCTTCCATTTGCTCCAAAGCCATTTTGGCATCTTCAGCCCTCTTGAATCTGAACAGAATCCGAAGCTCTATCAGCCGTCCTTCAGGAGGGGAAACCATCGCATGAGCTTACTGCACAAAGGCGTAACCTTTGCTGCGCCCAGTGGCCGGATCTTTATGCAGGTCCACAAACTCAAGCTCTCCGAACGGCTCGAAAACCTGTTTGATGTCTGCCTCCGTGAGATTGAAGTGAAGCGAGCCCACGTACAGCTGCATAGCGCCGCTGGAGCCGCCAGAGCCGGCCCTAACAAAAGGTGCAGTAAGGAGTTGTCACTGTTACATTCGCGTTGCGAGAAGGATACGGAGCACACTACGTACGGGTCGCTAGTGGATGGTTGCTTGTTCCTCTCAGCTTCCGTCAGTTGGACTTTGATAGGCAAACCCATGACCATCGTTCCAGTAAGGTCGATCGCCTTCTGCACTAGTTCGATGGATGCTAATTCAACATAAGCAATGCTGGGGAGGGACGTATTGCCGTCAGGGAGAAAAGAAGGCAAATTGGTGAGGCGCTAACCCTTTAGAGCGCCTCGAGAGTCGGTCCGTTACGATTCGAGGATCAATGACAGAACCTTCTCCTAGATGTTCCTCAAAGAAAAAACCTAGATCCTTGGCGGCCATGCGAGCAGCTAGTTGGGATACAAAGACAGACCGAACCTCAGAATCGTCGTTTGGCGCACGAGGTGGAGGGCCATTTTCATATGAAGGTGAAGGTCGGCGACTAGAAAAACGATAATTAAGTCCTACAAGGCTACATGTCGAGGATTCGAGAACAACGCTCACCGTCGTGGGGCAGGACTGCGCCTACGATAACCACGGTCATCGTCGCGATCCCGGCCATAACCGCGGCCAGGGGAGGAGCCCGGAGGGGGAGATCGATCATCAACAGGCAGCTTATACAACGCCGAACCGCGGCGTCCATCATCGCTGCGCTTAGTAGAAGAACGACGGTCCGACTCCATCGAGCGCTCACGAACGGAACCAGCCTTCGTCACCAATTCCACGTCCATAGGAGACCCATTTCCATTGACTTCCCCACCTCCGCGGGCACGCTTGATTGAACGCTCGATAGGACGAGGCGACGCTTCATCGATTTCGTCAATCTTGCGGCGACGATGGTCACGATCCCTTTCGTAGTCCCTATCGCGCCTATCGTGATCGCGCTCTCGGTCGCGCTCTCTGGTTATCTCTTTGTCGCGGTCACGATAGCTATCACGTTCATCTCTGTGTCGACGCTCTCTGTCATGGTCGCGGTCGTAGGGACGTCCGTTATCTCGGTGACGGTCTGAGTCGTCAGGACTCCTCGATGACCTGCGAGATCTGTGGCGGTCGTCGCGGTCACTGCGACGACGTTCACGTTCACGATCCCTGTCCCTATCCCGATGATCCTTGTGACTGCGCGATGAATGCCTGTCCCTACTGCGCGAGCGACTACGGTGGGATCGCCTGGAGGGTGAGTCAAGGGAGCTGCATGGCAAGGGGTCTCATTAGGAGGCTACAAGTGTGGCTGTAGGGGAAAGGATACCTACGATTTGACCTCAACAGACTTTTCAATGCCGTTTTTACCGTTAGTTGTGGCAGGAGACTCCATGTTGAAATGCAAAGACAAAACTTTGTGAGTGTGAGTGCGGATTACATCAGCAAAATAAGCGCCTCTTAGGGCAACCTTCACCTGGTCAACCGTGCATGTAGGTTAACAGTGGAGGGATTGATCAAGACGCTGGATTCTTAAACTGGCGCTGTGCGGCTTCGTCGGCGTACTTAATCAGGGAGTAGCCTTACGGTCACCCTCCACTTTGTGATATCATTTTCTCTCTGGTAACACTTATGAGAATGGGTGGAAAATGCGCGGACGGCGACATTGGTGCGCACACATTGTGTTATACTCGTTGCTAGGCACGCGGCACAATTACCATGACCTATCATCATGACCAATTCGTTCTCCAAAGGTCTCACTAGAAAACACGCCGAGGCAAGCTTTGCGTCACGATGCAGATAATGATTGGGTCTATGGAGAATCATAAATACAATAGATAGTTGCAGGACACAATGTAAGAGGCGTGTCCCCAATGAAGGGCCATCGTTGATGTCTCAGTGACTTGTGCAATGTGTCGCGCCCCAATCCGTCTGTACATGTAGCCCGCAACCCTTTCTCCCCTCCAGTGCGGATACCATGATCATTCAACTGGTCAAATTGAGGCTCAGATTTTTGGCGAACACCGAAGCAATATATCGAAAATGTGTCACGATTGTGTTTCGTCAGGTGATTCAAACGATAGGTTTCATTGAATACCAGCATAGCGATTCAAAGCGTAAGCAATGGGGAGCCTCAAATCAAGTGCGTAGCGGCGATTGGAGTTAGGGCTAGGGGGGAAGACTCGAAGAAGGAAGTTCTGACACATTCATCCTATTGCCTGTGTCGACGCTGTTATTATTTCACTCGAAAAGCTCACGGGCGAGTCGCGCAAGCGGATTGAACACTCTTTCCTCTGAAATCTCGTCAGATGCGAGTCTATGATATCAATGCTACTTTACACTTTAAGTTAGCTGTTAGATAACGATAACGGATCATGATGTTTTGGCGTAAGACAACGCGGCTAGCGCTTCCGCCGGCCCACACCTGCGGACCTGACATATTTGGATGTGTCTCGACGCAGGCGTCTGGAAATGAGTCAAATGTTAGCAACGGTGAAAACACGACCCGCTTCCAGGGAGAAGACGAACCGTGCAATTCTCTCTCTTTCCAACTCTCTTCTCTCGAGCTCTTCTTGACTCATAATTTCTAAGCATGGTGTGAATTCTGCCACCTCTGTCCAGTCCCTCCATACGCCGACCAACGGTCGCGGACCAGGCCCAAACGGATTGCGAGCGCGAGCACGGGCAGAAAGGGGCTCGACAGTAAGCACACCCCATTCGATTGCATCCTTTTTGTGCTTCAAAATCTCTTCATGCAGGGCGTGAGCGACGAGAGGGACAGCTTCCCCGTATAAGCCAACATCAGCGCACAATATACGGGCAAATGCTTCTGGGGTACTGGGAAACGCCGAGACGCCCGGGAGGGCCAGAGCTGGATCGTCCGTCGCTTCCTGAGGTGATTGGTATGGTGACAAAGATGACGCAGTTAACGAGGGCACCAGATGCGGAGGCAGAGGTGGCGAATTTGAGAGCTGCGAAGGTGCTAGGTCCCACTCAATTGTATCCAGGAGATGATACTTGTTGATTTGCACATCTAAGGCAAGAAGCACACGACAGTCTACCTGTTCCCGTTCATCCTTCTCTCGATCGTGCCGGTCGGATTCGTATTCGGGCTCAGGCTCAGACTTGGCACGGTAACTGGGCGTGCCAGTGCGACTCTTGGATTTCCGCAGGGCCGCTATGCGACCCCCTTTCTTTGATGTGCGCATCCTCTCCAGACGTCGGTTCTTGCGGGTCTCGGCCTCTATGTCTGAGCCATCGTCGCCCTCGAAATCCTCTGATTCTGAGCCAGGGTCGGAACAGTCCACCTCAAGCTCAAAAGACGCAACGACGCCGTGTTCTTCGAGCTGAGCACGAATAGCCCCGGCGACTTGATCCACATATGGAAAGTGCGGTAACTCAAGGTCGGCGCAGAAAATTTTGGCAAACGTCTCCGGTGTGATGAATTCCTCTTTAGGTATGGAAATTGAGTCAATGATCCTGATGTAGGGAGAAGCGGCTAACCGTTAAGATTCCATGTAAAGCAATCCCTTATTCGATGCGTCTCCGTGTCAAGATCAATCCGGATTGGTATGAGAACCTCCTTCGTCTCCGCAATGCGCGCCAAGTCAATCGCTGACCTGGGTCCCAATGAGCGTTGTGACTGGAAGTTAATGTTATATACTTACGGATAATCGTGTCTCGTCTTCAAAGCAGGCTTGGAAGAGACATATCGCGAAGGCGGCATCAGTCCCAGGTAGTTTTTATCTAGCTCTTGCTTTTCTCTGTGAGGCATCCCTCCAGATGGCGATCCAACCCTAAACGATGCCGTTCCTAAGCGAGGCGTTGAACGTTTCGACGAGGCCCTGCCTGAAAAGTCTTCATCGTCCTCAGAATCAACCCCGAACTCATCATCGGATGCGCCTTCAGCATAGTTGATGACGCCACCGCGACGCCTTGGTGCAACCCCTACGGAAGCCAACGAGGCAGCAACAGTTGTAGCAGCGTGCGAGGTTGTTGAGATGGGCTGCATCAAGAGTGTTGCTCCTGTTCGCAAACGCGAGACGTAGGTGCCCGACATTGCTTGTGGAGGGGTGGGGACAGGATTGCCACCCGTAGTCGACGAAGAGTGCTGATAATAGCTTCCCGTGCCGCCAGAGGCTTTATTCGTCCCATAGCTAGCTGTAGTGTTCTTAGCGCTAGATAGTGTTCGTTCAGGCTGATTTACGACACGCTGACTCCGACGAGGTCCAGCAGGTGTGGCAGGCCCTGGAGAAACAGCTTTTTACTCGTCATCAGCTTATGCCTTAGGCAATACCGCAGTTTTAAGATACCTGTTTGTGACTTAGCGGCTGGGGCTGTCTGCATTAGTGCGTGCTTTGCGGCACCAGAGTGAAATTGTTCGAGGAATGTTCAAATAAGTCACGTGACTCGTGACCAAGATAGCACTTGCAAAGCTACTCTCGGACAAGCTTGCGCGAAGGGAAAACCAGGATACTTTGGGTTTTTTCACAACATCATACGAGAACTCAAACCAACGCATTCACGGATGGCCAGCGCTCATTGCGCTTCACAGTACTACAGCAAGCATAAGCCCGCGCATCGCAACTCTGCTGTTGAATTCTTGTACAATGGTGGTCTTGTAGTGCTAGCTTGAGCCCATATCTTTCGGCAACCTCGGGAAGAGCACTCGACAATTCGTTGCCTCAAGCCCATTTTATTACTAGCACTTGAAATTTCTATCTTCGCATATCGGGGGGTGAAACCGTGAAAGCATACTGTCCTGCCCACGCTTCGTGCAGCACGCATCTCGCCGTCCGGTGGTAAGCTCAGTAGGTGTGGATCGATGGACCGGCAGTAGAAGCATTGTATCTAGCACAGTATTTGTGTCATCACCTTTTTTACCCCTTCGCTTGCTGTATTGCATGTAACAGTATTCACTTTCTCGACCTCTCGACCTCCCCGGTTGCCGCGTGAGTCAGCGCAGCCCTAGGTCTGTGAAATAGTATTTTCCAAACATTTGTATTTACATGACAAAACAAATCTCACTCAACGGATTGAGGCAAAAACCAGAATTGAACACCAGTACTGTAACCCATTGCCAACCTAGTGAAAGTGATTAAAACCTCTGGAAAATGTCTTATAAAAAGTGATATATTTCAAAAATTGGCAGATAAATTTTGGATCAAAGTGGGTGACTAGACTGCTGAGTGAAATACTTCATGTATAAAGTCCCGGTTGGCTGCATGTTTTGAACAAGTGGTACACCGCTATGCAACCCTGACAACAGCGAATACAATAAAGAAGAGGCGAAAAGATAAAGTAAAGGACCCAAAAGATAAAGCGAAAGATAAAGTGAAGGGTACGAGGAATCACCCACAGGACAGCAATTCCAATCCCAACAAAAACAAGCGCTACAATGCCAATACTCACGTAAGGGACCGGGCCATTCGGAAACAAGGTGAACGCGAACGCAATTAACCCGCTGAAAAGAAATATGACCGCTGCCACAAAGAAGACTATAGGTGCGAAAAGTCCCGTTCCTGATCCCACCCGTGATCTCCAGCTGGACGGTGGGGGAGTGTTTGAGATAATGGAGTAATTTGCCAATTGGCAAAGGATCGCAGTCGCCAGAGAGAGGACAAGGGACAGAATCAAAAAGATATTTGCAATTACTGCAGGGCCGTGCTGACTGTTGTATGTCATCTGCAGTAGCGTGGCAATGGTGCCACCGGCAAGGGTCGACACAACGGAAAGACTGTTGTACACGCTGATCTGGCGGTCACGATCTTCCCTCCTGGGAAGAAAAAAATAAGAATCATTGCGTGGTGATACATTTCGATGGACGGACCGAAGTACTGCTAGGGCTTAACACTACTTTCAGCATTGAGATTAGGCGGTGTATCGGGTTCAATACACACCAGAAGGTGGGAAAGAAGAAAATGCCTGTGAAAGACGCTTGTATATACCCTCAAGGTCTCTTAGTGCTTGTTCGATATGCTGACAGTGTGCTTGCTCATCACTCTGACAGGAATCACCGCTATTCTTGTTTCAGCGAGCGACACTTCTAGTAGAGATGATCAAGTACATACCATGACTTTGCGTGTTCACATACACCGTCTAGGCCTTCTTTCCCATTTTGTATCTGCGACGTAAAGATACCGACAGCATCGTAGGCTGACGAACTGATAATCTACACAGAAAAAGGGAATTTCAGTCGAATTCCAACACTCCTCGAAACAACGCACGCGAGGAAACGCGTCCACCGTCATGCTCAGCGTTTCGAGGCGCCGGAAAAACGAAGGGTATGAAATCCAGCTTGAGTCGAGGTAGTCAATTTGGTCGGTTAAATCGGACAGCCGGGACATCAGGTGGTTGAGCGGCGTAGGGTATGATGCAGCTTTCCGGAATTTGATTATTGCCTCGATAAACTCGCGCCTGGCACTGAAACAAAGCAAAGCTCAGAGTCGGCGAATTTGTCAAGGAAAGCCGACAAACAGGTCGAAGTGTTCTTTGGCCTCCGTAACGGTCTGATCTTTTGATTCGGGAACTTCATAGTGAAATGGTTCAGCCACAGGTATAAAACCAGAGAAATAGGTAATGCCTACCTTGGAGCGGAGGCTTATGTACCGGCTGTGATTCGATTGCTATTTCAGGAGGCGGAGCCATAAATACATAAATATCATAGGGGTGAATTAGAGCTACGCACGACTTCAATTTGGACACGTACACAGGCTAGAGATGTTCGCAGCTTGTGGAAGCTCGGGAACGGGAGCCGTGGGATTAGCGCTCATTTCACTGGATCGCAGTCCCATCTCTGAGAGAGTGAAATCAGTAGGAAGTCTCGTGTGATAAAGAAGTATGAAGGCACCATACCCATGATTGACTCGCTGGATATGTTGCGTGACATCGGTATATCGGGCGATGGTGACAAACGCAAAGAAGGTGAAGAGTGAGGAACTTCATAGTAAAATGTTTTAGCCACAGGTATAAAGCCAGAGAAGTAAGTAATGCCTACCTTGGAGCGGAGGCTTATGTACTGGCTGTGATTTGATTGCTATTTCAGGGGGCGGAGCCACAAATATCATAGGGGTGAGTTAGAGTCGCGCACGACTTCAATTTGGACACGTACACGGGTTGGAGATGTTCGCAGCTTGTGGAGGCTCGGGAACGGGAGCTGTGGGATTAGCGCTCACTTCACTAGATAGCAGTCCCATCTCTGAGAGAGTGAAATCTCAGTAGGAAGCCCCATGCGATAAAGCAAGTATGAAGGCACCATACCCATGATTGACTCGCTGGATATGTTGCGTGACATCGGGATATTGGACGATAGCGATAAACGCAAAGAGGGTGAAGGGCGAATCCATGCCGCCCCCCCTGCGGAGCTAGGTCCCCGGCCCACGTGGTGAAATTTCAAAGTGGGATTTCAAAAACAATATTGGGCACCCGGCAAGTCCCATGACTCATCACCACATCCCACCATAATTGGAGACCTCAACATCATCATAATCATTAATTTATCCAACAAGAGGCCGATGCTGCGTGGCCCGCCTGTGACACACATTCGTTGACATATATTCACTTCTTGCACAGTGCTACAGCAAGCATACTGTAAGCCGCAACTCTGCTATTTGTGTTCTTGTATAACGGTGGTCTGGCAGTGCTAGCTTGAGCCCATATCTTCTATATTTAGGGAACCTGGGAAGAGCGTTCGACGATTCGTAAAACCGTGGCCTCAAGCCCACTTTATCACCTAGCACCTGACTTTCTATCTTCGCATATCGGTGGATGAGACGCATACCGTGCCCTACGCTGAGCGCAGCACGCATCTCGCCTACGGCACCCCCTCCTTCGATAAGCTCGGTAGGTGTGGATCAATGGATCGACGACAGGAGCATATCGGCGGAACTGAACTGAACTGATATCTTATCTATGATACGTTGTCCTAGCAGTAAAGTGCATTTTGCTTTGACCGAGATTTCTTTCGCGTGCACCAATGTTGACTGGGGCAATTGTCCGATCTTCCGACGGTCGAAGGGCAAGCGGTTTTTGCAATTGGTCATTCTTGTCGTATCGCAGGTATATATATAGCGAAGTCTATCCGTGTATGTGCAAGCAAACCATGACCCTTTCTGCTCTCTTCAAACGTGCAAGAGTTACCCAATATGCGTCGACATGTGGTTGCGAAAATTC
>Ga0307508_10007446_pt1 | contig 10194 bp, 9 predicted proteins | sample 9_EM_MG_FD_203089 | JGI IMG/M metagenome (GOLD analysis project Ga0307508, IMG submission 203089) | Populus trichocarpa ectomycorrhiza microbial communities from riparian zone in the Pacific Northwest, United States - 9_EM | ecosystem: Host-associated > Plants > Roots > Unclassified | place...
CGGAAAGTCCAAGCTGTATGATAAGAATAAAACAAAAAGGAGGATCTAGGAAGCGAGTGAACAATGGTTTGTGCCAGACAATTAAGTCCAAAGAGCGAAAACCAATACTAAATTCAAGTTGATGGTTGCTTGTCTGACTGTTCTTATACCTTGAAGGTTCCTTTATGCCTGTTGGTTGTTTTTCTTGAATTTTTGAGTGGTTTTTGTGATTAATAGCTCAGTGATTGATATTTGACATCAAATTTTTTTTTAATTAATCTCATTCCAGCACTCACGAAGGCCTTCACAAATCTTCATTGGTTTCTGGTTTTTCTAGGTTTTTATGCTAAAAAACCAACCCGAACCGAACAAAACCAGTTCAATTTAAACCGGTTCTCGGTTCGGTCTGGGTTATATAAATAAGGAATACTATTTTCCGGTTCGGTTGAATTTTTGGATTAAAATTGGACCGAACCAGACTATGAACACCCTTACATGACCACCTCATAAATCTCTCTGACATCAAGAACTCTAGATATATCTTCCAATTACTCTTAATAAAGTTGGAAGATCTAAAATTTTTTCATACCTCAATGTCATTTGGCTCGGCTTTTCTCTTAGCATAGATATGTACATCAAACTAGAAATCACGCAATCTAATTTAAAAATTCAATAAATAAAAGAAATATAATGAAAAAAATTGCATTCTCACCAAAAATATATACTTTACACGTTAATTCCAGCACACGTTCAGATAAGCCAATGTAAGCAACTTACTGGTTAATCAATTTTAATCTGATAAAAAGCCCTGTTAGTAGAGAATACCTCACTTTGGATGACCCATCTATTGAGTTATATTTCATTTTATATTATGATCTTGTTGGGTTGATGATATCTCGTATAATTTAGTTATTGTACGTTAAGCCCTAATTTTTTTTAAAAAAATAAATAGAATACACAACATCAATAAAAGATTATAGTTCATGGTAATTTTTTTCATTTTTCTCTGGTTAATTCTCTCCTTTGTTTTATTATAGTACGAGAGCATTTTGCATGACTGCATTTATGACTACTTCAAAAAATCAATCACCTTCATAAACTATGCCCGAGTAAAGAAGTGTAACATTAATTAGTTCTTGCCCGAATAATGGGTTTTATGGCATTTTGTTTTTGCTTCTAAACTATTAAGGCGTGTGTTTATATATATTATAATTTGGTTAATTTTATTCTTAAATTATTCTATTTTGGATAAATATTTTTTTATTTAACCGCTATATATTATTGACCAAAAACTCCTTAAAAAAATAATTTTTTGATATTTTGAACTAAAAATGTCACATACATTAATAAAATTTCTTAAACATTAAAGAATTATAAAATTGCAAAGCAAAATAGAAAAATAATTTAAAATAATCTTGAATTTTGTTAGGAATCCTAAAAAAATCATATAAATTTATCTACTTAGTTTTAGTATAGTTTTTAATATATTTAATGATCAAACATGTAACATCAAACTAAGCTTAAAATAAGTTAATTTTAAGCACCATACATGCAAAATTTTTAAATATTACACTAAAATTATCTATATAAATTCACACGGCCTCTATAAAGACGAAAAATGAGATAATTCCAGCTTATTTTTTCATAATTTATTGAGTTTTTATTGTTTAGAAAATAAAAAATAAAACTTCCACCTTCAAATAATTCCAAAATTAATTGTGAAGATGTATTCAATTTTTATTAGTATATATCACAAAAAATTAGTTTAAAAAATCGAATTTAAATTAACGGAAAAACAAAAAAAAAAGATTCTACAAAAGAAATATTGGTTCCGTAGTTCAGTCTTTCTTTTTTCTTTTCGTTTTTTTCTCATTTGGGTTGCAACATGTCAAAATTTATTCTACTGAATTTGTTTGAGAGAGAGAGAGAGAGAGAGAGAGAGTTTAAAGGAAAAATCTAGATACAGAGAGACAACAGTCACCACCAATATCAGAGAATCAAAAACCCACAAATAAAATGGCTTTTCTCAGGTCAGTAACAAACACAACAAAGGTTGCCATACCTGCCTCTGCTTTACCTGATGCCTCTGCTCTCTCATCTATATCTACTTCTTCTCCATATCCCAAACCCCGAAACCTTTCTTTTCTCTCCCCATCATCTTCTCTTCTCTCCTCAACTGCCTCTGGCCTTGTAAAGAATTTGACTCAGCCTCCTTCTGCCCTTAACATGGAAACACCTGCATCGAATCACATGTCCATCTCACAGGTTCAAATTTATCATCTACCCATTTCTTTTGTATCAAAATCTTTCATATTGAGGTTTAAAGTTTGAATCTTTAATCTTTTTTTTTTCCAGGATAATGTAACCCTGCCTGAGTTATTTGTAAGTTAAAAACTTTTCATTTTTTCCCGTTTCGTCTTTGACTTTTTATTTGATAGTTTTTTCATTTGGGTGTTTATTTGATTGTTCATTGATTTATTTTTTTGTTGACCTCTGTTGATTGAAATTTGTGAGCTTGTTTTGATAAACAGACAGAATTTATGGTGGATATGAAGTGTGATGGCTGTGTTAATTCAGTAAAGAATAAGTTACAAAGTGTTAATGGTATGTCGTGACTCCAATTTTTAAATACACAATCATTGACTAGTATGAAATGGAGTTTTTCTTGTTCTTCTTATAGTGTTGTGTTTTGTTTTCCATTGTGGGAAAAACAATTAGGAGTGAAGAATGTGGAGGTTGATTTGGCGAATCAAGTGGTGAGAATCCTCGGGTCGTCTCCAGTGAATACTATGACTGAAGCTTTAGAGCAGACAGGTCGAAATGCTAGATTAATTGGCCAAGGGATCCCTGAAGGTTGGTTAACTGAATTGTCAGTTCTTTTATATGCAACTTTGATACCCCCTTCCGTTTTTTTTTTTATATGCAACTTTAATATTCACATACCATCTCAAGCGGTGTGCTTTTCTGAAGTGCCTAAACTGCATGGAGAGTATAGTGCACTTTATATTTTTTTCGAGCCTGATTTCCAAACAAGGTGTCTTGAGCATGAGGGTCGTTTTCCATGGCATATAGTAGCCTCGTTTATTTGCTGGAAGTAGTTTTCTTTCGACAAATGGTTTTCATGTAAAGTTGATTATTTTCTATGTTTGGTAGTGTCATAAAAATAAGTTAGAAAACACTTTCTAGTTTGGCTATGCTATGAAAACTTATTTATTAATTTTTTTATATAAAAAATGTTTATTAAAAGATTGGAGATCAAATTCGACTAATGAAAAGTTGAATCAAGATGAAATTATAAAAAAATTATTATTTTATAAATTATTTTAAATAAACCAAATAGTAATTAAAAGAATAAGACAAACCAGATCTTTGATTGTGAGCCATTATCTTATTAAGACACTCTTGGCAACCATAGCTGTTTTGTTTAGTTCATCAATGTAATCCTCATTCATTTTTTTGTGGCAACACCCCCCCCCCAGCCCGTTGCAGCATGGTGTCTTATCAAAATGTAATTTCAGTTTCTCAAGTAACTTACCTCATGCTCTGCATTTCAGACTTTTTAGTGTCTGCTGCTGTTGCTGAATTCAAAGGTCCAGAAATTTTTGGTGTTGTTCGCTTTGCTCAGGTGAATATGGATCTAGCTAGGATCGAAGCCAACTTTACTGGATTGTCACTTGGTAAACACGGCTGGTCTATCAATGAGTTTGGTGATCTAACAGAAGGAGCAGCAAGCACTGGGAAAGTGTTTAATCCAACAAATCAAGGAACTGAACTAGAGGTTTGCATCAGCAAATGCCTTCTCTGAATATCTTCATGCAATTATCTCTCATGCCACAAATATTCAAGTGGCAAATCAATACAGTGGTACTAAGACCAGGGATGTGAACTTAATTTAGCTTGTTTTGAAGCCAGGGATTTGTGGTTTGAACTTCATTTAGCTTATTTTGATTTTCTCTTATTATATTGAGTGCTTTTGCTTGATTATATTTGAAGTGATGTAGTAATAGCATTTTCTAACTGAGTTTCTTTTTGATAGCCTCTTGGCGACCTGGGAACATTATATGTCGATGAGAAAGGAGATGCCTTCTTCTCGGGCACCATACAGAAGCTAAGAATTGCAGATCTGATTGGGAGATCACTAGTAGTATATGGAACTGAAGATAAATCAGATAAAGGTCTAACAGCAGCAGTAATTGCTAGAAGTGCAGGAGTTGGTGAGAATTACAAAAAGATTTGTACATGTGATGGGACGACCATATGGGAATCCAGTAATAACGATTTTGTTGCCGGTAAGGTTTGATATTCAAGTATTCAAGTATACCCCGCACTAGTATCTCTGTGTTTGTTTTACTCTGTTCACTGTATATGAGCACAGACCTTTGTTGTGTAACCGTTTTGGTTATGGAATAAGATGATTTACATTGACCCAGGACAGCGACTCCCAGCTCTATATTAGGGCTTGGGTTTAGAACTTTGCAATTTGTTCGCTCCCCTAGTTGTCATTGGTGATGGACTCGTCTAATGTAGTAGTCAGTAGTGGCTGTAATATTGGATTGGTATTAATGACCATACCATGGGCTTCATGTTGCGGTTCAGAAACTACCCTGACCGCAAGAAGCTGAAATCTTTTGATGTAGCTTGAGCACCTCTTTATATGCGCTGCCATTGTACAAGGTTTATTCAGGTTTTAAATTCTGGGAAGGTTCCTTGTTTGTGTTTAGTAAATGGACGCGACCATGAAAACTGATTTTGCCAAGCCCGTTGGCAATGCCAATGTTTGTGAATTCTATCTAAAAAATCATCAATGACTTTAAACATGGAACGAATTTCGAGTACCCACAAAAGCCAATCCAGGGCAGGAATTTCGAGACAGATTCCCGTGATCTAAATGATGTATTCATGAGACCGCGTTTCCATCAGTTAACGCAGAGCTGCAAAACAAAAAAGGTCAGTTTGAAACAGGCCTTGAATACGAATCAGCTGATTGGGTCTTCAGAGGCAACATTCTGCTTCCTCCAGCCATCTCATAGAGAACAACGGCCCTTAAGTGCCCCTTTAGGAATTGGCTGCGGTTTCCATATAGGGAACTTTTGGTTTGGAAACTTCGGTGCAACGCTTTCTCCCAAACGGGGCATAAAACCTTGGCATCCGCTGTCGTTCGCCAGTGTTCCCTGTATGGAACTACGCGACCCTTGATTAGCTCGCCATGTTCGCGAGCGCCAGTCTCTTTTCCTTGCAGCTGTGTGATAATTTGTTTATCAACGCATCGTCCCCACCAAAGGAAAAGCAAGTCGTTTGAATGGTACTGGGCCAAAAACAGAGTAAATGAATGGCATCCTTGTCAAGATAATATATGATCGTTAAGCAACTTAAAGGCCGAATAAAATTTCAAAAGCATATGCTTTGACAGCTTACAAGACTCACAAACGTAGAATTTGAATTCGTTAAAAGATACAAATGCCACGATATCCAACAATTGCAATGATCATTCGAAAGACAAAAGGGCACAGAAGGGCCATAATGGAAAAGAAATATTTAGACCTGCATTATTCTAAAATGAAAGTTCCAGTTCCTTTCTTGTGGACACACAATAACTCCCAATCTCAATGAATCTGATACCTTCTTCCAATGTCACAACATAAAATGTTGGTAAATTTGTTAAAACATGGGTAATTGGTACATTTGAAACCAAATTAAAAGTGGGGTCCACTTATTTTTTAAGTTAAAATTTTATTGAAATTTAATTTTCAACATAAACTCTTTATCATGAAATATTAACGTGATTTAAATAAATTATAAATAAATTAAAAATTGATCTAAATAAGTTCTTGGTGGCATGTTTTAATGAAACTTAAAACCCCACATCCCACGTAGAAAATGTGAAAAGTTAAAATTGAAACTAAGATCCACTTAAAGCTTTTGGAGAGAAGATATTTTAAGAAAAGTGGACTTTGGTCTTAAACCCATACATATGCGTGCATTGACTCGGGCTTCGGGCCTAGATTTACTATAAAATAATATTTTGAGCCATAAAGTTTTTTCTCTAACTGAAATTTGGGCTTGAGGGTGGTCCATGAAGAATTATTTCTTCTAGTCATTGTTTTGTCCAGTCCAACTTATGATGTTAACACTTTCTTCTAGAAATATTTTTTGCAAATTCAAACAACTTTTTTCAGCTCAATTCTTCCAGCCATTTTTTTTTATCTAGTTCAACCCATGAATGTTAATAGTTTCTTCTAGAAATATTTTCTACAAATCTAGACAATTTGTTTAGCTCAAAAACTCAAATTTAGAATAGCTATGTTAATTATTTAACCTTTTAGCTTTCAACCCATTAATTCTTTAACATTTTAACTTTTAAAATCCACTTTAAAAAAAAGATTAAAGGAAGAGTTTCTTACAAGTTTTTTTTTCTCTAGATTTTTTCATACCCATAATCAAGATTGAGATCTGATCCTGGAAAGCTCAAAAAGATCTGATAGGAATGTGACACAATGAAAACATACCCCAAGAAACCAACACTATTGGAATGAAGTAGAATGACGCCACGAAGTTAGTTAATCTTCGATAAGTCAGATTTAGTTCATTTAAGAACTGAAGAATATAAAAATCACTCTCACACGTTAAAACTGAAAAATTCAGAAGTAATGTTCATCAATAGCTGCTGAAATTCTGGTTACACGTGTTTAAATAGTTCTTAAAAATAACTCTAATGGATCTACTCTAGTAGGTTGAACTGACCCAAAACCCCTAAGCTGAAAAGCCCATGGCCTGATCCAAACAAGCCTTAAATCCTAGCTGAAAAACAAAGTATTAATTAAACCCAAACATGAAAGAAAATAATAAAATTAATTAATCTGTCATTAAATACCATCAGCCCTTCTTTCCTTATGTAGCTAGGATAAATAAAGAATTCTTATAAAAAAAGGATTCTGAAACATTAATGAATCTTTATCACACTTGGAGATTATATTACAGCTCATTAAAGATCCTTATGGAACTAGAAAATTTCCAAACAAGCTCTCACATCCTTGTAGGAAAAGAATCCTTGTCAAATAGGAAGTTCACAAGTCAAAGAGAAGTAAATAACAAAATTTATAGAGCCTATTCTGACCTATATTGTAAGTCCTTCCCGAACTTCAATTCATCTGAAAATTTATCCCAACATAGAACAATACCTTTGGGATCTTCAGGTCAAGTTTCAGCTCGATCCAACGGTTGAATTTCCAGTTATGCTCAAAAGTGTAAAATTAGATAGTAAAAATTTTTACGACAAAATCTGAATCTGACCTTGCTTGGATCGTATCAAATGATATGTGTGAAGTTTATGTAGAATAAAAATTTAGAAAGACCTTTTTTTAAAATAATTAAAAGAAATAGTAAAGTTATATATATTTAATTCAATATGATATTGACAATTTAAGAATTATGCAAACTGTAATTGAGTAAAAATATTATACTACTTTTATAGATGATTATATAAGGTATTATTATACCTATTTGTTAAGAAGCAAAGATGAGAATCTTGAAATTTTTAAACATCACAAGTATGAAGTTAAAAATCAACTTAATAAAAAGATAAAAACAATAAAAAGTGATATAAGTTGAGAATATGAGGCATATTTTGATGAATTTTGATCTCAAAATATATTATCCACTAAACAACTTCTCTTTATTTACCATAATAAAATGACATTACTAATATAAAAATAAAATTCTAAAATAAATAATGAATGTCATGTTTGAAAGTTATATGAACCTTAAAACTTGAGGAGGAGGCAATTTTCTACTACAAATTATATTCTTAACAAAGTAGCTCATAAGATGTTAGAAAAGATACCATATAAATTATGGAAAAAAGAATAATCTTCCTTTAAATACCTTAAAGTATGGGACTGCCTTGAAAAAATGGCATATATATTTTTTTAAAAGTCAATATAAGACCTAAAATTATGGATCATGTATCTATTGGATATGCTTACAATAGTAGTGTATATTGGTTTATTGTACACAAGTCAAGTATTGAGTATATTCATCCCAATACAATAATGATAGAAAAGAATGATGCATTCTTTGTTATGTAGACGAAAGTTATGAGAAAAACAACAACACATAAAACACAGAAGATTTGATGAGCAAAAAAGGTTGTAGATGTAAAATCTAAATTCATAGTTGTATTCTCTGAAAAAATAAAAATAATGTGGTTTTCCTCTTTAGAGGTTTACAAGACTTTTAAATAGGCTAGAAAGACCCCACCTCTAGTAGAAAGTATTCAAATATTGAAAACATAAGGAAAATTAAAAAAAATCTAAAATAAAAAATTAAATAAAAAAAATCTAGGAAAGGTTATAAAATTAGCCCAAATACAATGATTCAATAAGCAATGAAGATTATTCTAGTTGAATCTCCTGTTAGAGTTATTTTTTAAGATGTTAACTTAGTTTGGCATGACCAGACCTTTTCTTGAACCTAAACTTAACCTATTGATCCATTAAAGAATATATTAGCTTATCCATATAGTTTGTCTAGGTTAGATCCTCATCTAGTTGCGTCAGATCCTCACTTGAATGCTCATAACCTTTAGTTTCTACAAGTCCAGCTGCATCACTTTGAAGAGATGTTGTGTTTTAAGGAAGCACAAAAAGTTCATTCATTTAAAGGATAAAGGAAGCAAATTTAAGTGGTCATCATCAAATTATATATGAAAGATTTGTAGAAGATGATGAAATTGAGCTAAGAAGGAGTAAGAGAGTGCAAATAATAAGAACATTCAGTCTTGGTTTTCTAACTTATTTGTTAGAAAATGAGCCTTGAAACTACTACAAGGTAATGTCCTGCCTTGAAGCTTCCTATTAGAAGGAGACAATAAATAGCAAGATTGAGTTCATCATGTAAAATTTTAACTACCAATTATACACTTAATAAAGTACCTTATAAAAATTTAGAAAAAAAAAACCGTCTAAGTTATGGAAAGGAAAAAGATCTTCCTGTAAATGCATCAAAGTATAAAGTGCCTTGTGAAGGTGACAATACTTTATCCTAAAAAGATCAAGATAAGACCTAAAATTATGGATCATGTATTTATTGGATATGCTTATAATAATAGTGCATATGGATTTCTTGTATACAAGTCAAGTAGTGAGAATGTTCATCCTAATACAATAAAAGAAGCAAGGAATGCAACATTTTTAGAAAAGATGTTTTTTTTTTAATGAAGCTTGAGAAATTCATTCACTTAAAGGACAAATGAAGCAAGCTTAAGTTGTCATCATCAAATTATAAATGAAAGATCTGTAGTAGACAATGAAATCCAGCCGAGAAGGAGGGAGAAGATGATAAAAACATTCGGTCTTGATTTTCTAACTTGTTAGAAAATGAGTCTTGAAGCTATTCCGAGAAAATGTTCTGCTTTGAAACTTTCTATTGGAAGGAGACATTAAATAATGAGATCGAGTTTATCATGCAAAATCATACATAAGAGCTAGTAAATCTTTCTCTTAGAAGTATGTTATTAGAATATGAAAGGATTTTTAAGTGGAAGATGGAAGTTGATAAAATCATTGAAAAATACAAGGCAAGATTTGTTGTTAAAAAATTCAAACATCAAGAAAGTATGAACTATTTTAAATCAACAAGGTTGACAAATGTGTTTATATAAAAAAACATAAATAAAGTTAAGTCATTGTATATCTCCATGCAGATAAAAAGTTAATTTTCGGTTAATTTTTGACAAAAATAAATACATGATCAGATTTACTAAGAAATTATTGATTAATACGTTTGGTTGGGTATTGTAAATGTCATATTATCATCTTAATTCATAGTATATTTGCTAATTAACCGGTTAAATTTGATGATACTTTACTAGGAAAGGTTCAAAATAAAAGGATATCTTTGATATAACAATCTACTAACTCACTTCCCGTCTATGAATATTTAAGTCTCTAGAGAAAGATCATTGAGTGCATAAAGATCTGAATTTTAAAAAAATGTAGATCCGAATTTCCTCATAAAGATCATTGAGTGCATTTTCTATAATGGTTTTTAACACTTCTCTTGAAAAGAATAAAGAAAGATTTCATATCAACATCAGTAAATGCTTTCACTCTTTTACACAAGTGTTCCAATCTATCGAGATCTTGATTGAAGTTTGAAGGTTTCTTGAGAAAATCCAAAAGCTTTGTTGCTGTGTTGAAAGTGTTCTCAGAAAAATGT
>Ga0307508_10007447_pt1 | contig 10193 bp, 9 predicted proteins | sample 9_EM_MG_FD_203089 | JGI IMG/M metagenome (GOLD analysis project Ga0307508, IMG submission 203089) | Populus trichocarpa ectomycorrhiza microbial communities from riparian zone in the Pacific Northwest, United States - 9_EM | ecosystem: Host-associated > Plants > Roots > Unclassified | place...
CAGTAGTGTAACACTCGGGTGTTTCACCAACGGCACAATCGCCCAGGTGGTCACCAACAGTCTATCACCCTTGAGCGGGCAACATGTGTATGATGGCAGCGGAGCGACTGTGTAGTTCCTAAGAATTCGCCCGGGAGCGGGTGGGAAAGTTCACTAAGAGATTCGCGTTCGAAATATCACTAGAGAGTTGATCCCAGAAACAATGTAATATTGTTAAGGCTCAACTTCCAACTTATCATTGCTGATGCCTCTCTACATAGGAAACTGGCGCTCTTTAAATGTCACGCTGACTCTTTGGCCATCCTCCGTCGGGCTGACTCGGAAAGCGCAATACCTCGGTATTACGCAGTAGCGTCTGTCCTCGTCCGAGGGAGATATGGTTGATTGGGACGTGGCACTGATTGATAGGTATGGACCCCGAAGATCTTCGATCTGAGCACTTGCGAACAATCTCCGTTTTGTGACACTGGGGTTGTATCGTAACCGGAGTGTGGGAGATTCAAAGGTAATCAGGCTACTTTCGATGATTCACAACGGAATAATCTTAGATCTTGTGTATGGGTTTCGGTGGTAGTGTCGGTGAGGATGTTCGTGCTGATGAGTCTTTCTTTCGAGGGGGAGTTCCTTCTCTTTTTATCCTCGAGAGCCCTGAGTGAGATCCGGTGAGTCGGCCTAAGGTTCCCCCGAGGCCCTTGAGCCACGGGGAGGGTTCATTGGTCCTGGCCGGGGTGTTGATAAGGGAGGCGGGGGTCTCCTGCAGCTCGGCGGGGTAACCGGAGTAAAGTTTCCCGCTTCCTGCAATCTCCCCGCGCCTCCGGGTTTAAGGTCCTAAGTCCGTACTCTTACGGCCGTAACTCTTAACCCCGTTTCTTATCTCCCGCCTAGACTCTCCGAGCCCGAGGTTCGCTTCCAAGCGGCTAGGACCGGAGTAAGGTCCTCCCGCATTCCGCTCCCCTCTCCTTCAGTCTCCTCCTCCGGGGTCTCTACGGGGTTGTCTCTTTTCATCCGACACCTATGTGTAACACTACCTCCCCTCCCCCTTAGCTTCGTCCCGAAGCATCTTCCTTCTATCTAAGTAGCCCTCCTCTTTTGATGGGTGTAGTTCTTTCAACGCTGAGTTCCCATCAGCGTCACGGACTGCAGTCCTCCTCCCCTGCAGCCCTCCCAGTCACCGGATCAGGTCATGTAGTCTGTCGAGACCCTCTGTAATCCGTCGAGATGGCCGGGCCCTCGGAGTAAGCCGGTGCGTACTCCTACTGTCGTCCAGTCCTATGCCAGACCTCGCTTCGCCCCTACCGGGATCCAGTTCTTCGGGGAGTTGGGTAGGAATTCGGTGGGCCAAGGGCTGGTAACCGGGATTTAGATAGAGGCCACAACAACTCATCCGGATGAAGCAAGCGTGTCAGAAAGTGCCCGCGCCTTCTCGGTCGTCGTCCCGTATCTTCCTTCCTGGCTCCCCAATTCCTTGTACCGGGTAGTGAGGTACCCCGCATAGGTCTGACAGGGAGGCTGGTCACTCTGGTGCTTCGGTGTCCGAGAAGCGGGTCTCGTCGTTCGGTCGGTGCCTCATTTCGGACTTCAGTTCTGGGGTCGGTTCGGTCCAGGCTCTTTGCGTACGGGGAGAGCCTATGGTGCCCTTCATGCTGATAACCGAGTTCCGGGTAGTGGCCACTCTGTAGGCGTGCCGAGGAGTGCTCGCGCGGTGGGGGGCGGGGTGCACCCGCGGCCGGGTTCCGAACCGCCGGTTCCTTATTACGAAAGTTGGCCCACCGTGCCGTGTGGGTGTGGTCCGTCGTCCCTTTCATCCCTACTACCGCTCGTGCTTCGTCGGGCCCTTTCATGGCCGTCCCGCTTAATCGTCGGAGAGCCGGTAGTCCCTAGGCGCGTCTGGGTTTCCTTGATGAAACTCTCGGAGTTTCTCCAGTCCGCCTTCCGAAAAGTTGTCGAATGGTTCTTCCGTCCAGTCTTTGCGTTCCGGATAGTCGAGCCATTTGACGAGGTAGAAGATCCTTCTGTTGTTTCCTCGGCCGCGTTCGACTGACGACATAACCTCATCCACGTCATATTCTTCTGAATGCTCGATGTCGTCCACCTCTCGCAGCACCTTCGAGGGATCCGGGGGTGCCCGGTGCTCGCTGGTTCGGTAGGGCTCCAGTAGCGACACATGGAAGACGTTGTGGATCTTCCATTTCCGGGGTAGCGTGAGGCGAACGGCCAGCGGGGAAACAATTTTCTCAATTTGGAAGGGACCATGATTTTTGTGGTCCAATTTCTTCGTGGGTCGGTGCGTTTTGATGTTGCGGCCGCTAAGCATTACCAAGTCCCCTACTTGGTATGCCGGGGGTTCCGTGCGTTCCGGGTCCGTGTGTCGCCGCATTCTTTCCCGTGCTTCTTCGAGTCCGATTCGTGCCTCGTCGTGTAGTGCCTGCATCCAGTGACCGTATGCTGTGCTAGCCGGGTTGAAGGGCTCCGAGAGCGCGGGTCCTACCGCCACGGGGTGGAAGCCATAGTTAGCGTAAAACGGGGACATACCATTCCCCGTGGTGGCCGAGTTGTTGTAGGCGAACTCTGCCATCGGCAGCAGTCGCTTCCAGTCGTCTTGTTCCTTGTTGACGAACGCCCGCAAGTAGGCCTCGATCGTCTGGTTGAGCCGTTCGGTCTGTCCGTCGGTCTGCGGGTGGAATGCGGTAGACATGCGAGGCCGGATTCCTGAAGATCACAGGAACTCCTTCCAGGTTTCCGACGTAAATCTGGAGTCTCGGTCTGACACTATGTCAGCAGGGAGGCCGTGGTACTTCCATATTTCCCTGGCGAAGATGACTGCCAGGTCAGCCGCCGTCTTCTTTTCCTTTTTTAGCGGAAGGAAATGCGCCATCTTGGTGAACCGATCGATGACCACCCATAGCTGGTCGCAGCTCCCTGAGAGGGGAAGCTCTGTAATAAAATCCATTGCTATGGATTGCCACGGGGCGTACGGTAGTTCCAGCGGGGAGGTCAGGCCGTACGGCTGGTGTCGGGAGGCCTCGTTTTGTTGGCAATCGGGGCAGCTTCTGACGAAGTCAATGATTCGTTCTTTCATTTTTGGCCACCAGAAGTTTCGTCGGATTAGCTCGATGGTTTTATCCTGTCCCATATGCCCGGCCACCTTGGTGTCGTGTTCTGATTCCATGACCCGTTGTACGATCCCTTTTGGTACCCAAAGTAGCTTCCCCCGGTAAAGCGCATCGTTTTCCCAGCTTAGTTCCTTGACCTTTCGGTCCTTCGGCGACAGTTCCTCTGCCGCCGCTTCCTGTTTCCTGGCCTGTTCGTAGGCCTCGTCCTTCTTTCCTTCCTTCCTGACTTCTGCCAGGAATTCCTCTGACCATTTCCTTGTGGGGAGCGACCTCATTCGGGCCGACGTGCATATGAGGGAGCGCCCTAGCCTTTCTTCGAAGTGATTTTTTTCCAAAACCGTCGTTATCGGCTGGTTTTCTATCCCCCCTTTCTCAGGGTGGTGCTCCGAACGCCTTGATAGCGCATCCGGCTTGCCGTTTTGGGTTCCCGGGCGGTAATAGATTTTGAAGTCTATACCCGCCAGTTCTTGCGCCCATCTCGCTTGTCGTCGGTTGAGAATTTTGGTCGTGGTGAAGTATTCCAAGTTTTGGTGATCTGAGAAGACTTCCACTTGATTAATCGCTCCTTCGCAGTAGCGTCGCCAGTGCTTGAAGGCGTCCACTATCGCCAGCAGTTCTTTGTCGTGGATTTCGTAGTTGATCTCTGCCGGGGTGAACTTTCTCGAGTGGAAGGCGACCGGGTGGAGACGGTTCTCCTCGTCTCTTTGCGACAGGATGGCTCCCAAAGCGAAGTCTGACGCATCCGATTCTATTATGACGGGTTTGGTTGCGTCGAAATGTGCGAGGATCGGGGCCGTGGTGAATCGTCTCTTCAGCTCCTGAAATGCCCCCTCCGCTTCTGGGGTCCATGACCATTCCCTTCCGTCCCCTTTTTTCGTCAGTTCCGTGAGCAGTCTTGCCACTTGGGAATAGTCCTGGATGAACCGTCGGTAAAAGTTGGCAAATCCCAGAAATGATTGCACTTCCCCGAGGGATCCCGGTGTTTTCCAGGACAGTACTGCCTCCACCTTCTCGTTCGACATTCTGATCCCGTCTCTTCCGATCATGTAGCCCAGGAATTCCACTTCCTGAGCTTTCCATACGCATTTTTCCGGCGAGACTGCTAGTCTGTTTTCTTGCAGCCTCCTCAAAACTTCTTGGACCAGCCGGTCGTGCTCCCCCTCCGTCTTGGCATAGATTAGGATGTCGTCCATATATGCCAATACCCCTATGTCCAGGACGTCAGACAGAACATGGTTCATCATGTCTTGGAAGGTGGACGGGGCGTTGGTTAGTCCGAAGGGCATTACATTGAATTCGAACAGCCCGTATCTCGTTCGAAAAGCGGTTTTCCATTCGTCGCCCTTCCGAATCCGGATCAGATTGAACCCGTTTTTAAGGTCCAACTTGGTGAACCATTGGGCGCCTTGGACGCGGTCCTGCAATTCCTGCATCAGCGGCAAGGGGTATCTATTGGGGATAGTTATTTTGTTGAGGCCTCGGTAGTCCACGCAGAGTTGTAGTCCCCTGCCGCTGGGCTTTGGGACGAACAGAATTGGGGATCCGGCTGGGGATGTGGATCGTCGAATTTTCCCCGTTCTTTCCATTTCTTTCAGCCACTCTCGGAGGGTCTGTAATTCCGTTTCGGACAGGGGGTATATCGGTCCCCACGGGGGCGTACTTCCTTCCTGAAGGTCGATTTTGCAGTCGTACGGTCGGTGCTTGGGTAGTACCTCGGCGGCTTCTTTGCTCATGATACCCAGGAACTGCTGGAATTCGGGGGGTACCTGTTCTTCGAGGCTGTCCTGAACGGTCATGACGTGCCCAATTATTCCTGCTTCTGGGTCCCCTAGTATCGTTTCGTCTCAGACTAGGGAGAATTCGTTGGTCCCGTACTTGGTGCATTTTTCCAAGCATCGGGGGCTGTTGAATCGTACTTCCTTGTTCGTCCAGGCCCCTTGTGGTGGGTGGCCCATAATCCAGTCGAACGGCAGGAATATGTCGGCCTCCGGGTCCATTACCGAGATTTCGAATTGTTCCCAAGAGTAATGTTTTCGATGTTGCAGTCTTATGGCCTCCGTGTAGTACTGCCCTGCTCCTGGAACTCTTTCCCCCGTGTAATTTTCTATCGTTCTGGGGTGCCGATGTTTTTTCTTCCCGAGTTTCAACCGTTCCACTAGGCGTTCGCTAATAAGGGCTACCGAACAGCCTGTGTCCAGTAGTACTTGTACTGAATGCTTCGCTTCTCCCTGATGTAGAAGCATGGTGATGATCGGCCTGGTGTTTTTCAGTTTTTTGGAGGTTCCCGTACTTGGTTCCTCATTTTTCCGTTTTCGTGAGGCCGCGATTATGGCTAGTGGCGTCTCGGGGTGCGGCTGTCCCCGACGTCCTAAAAATCCGAGTCGGAGTCCTCCCAGGGGCCTGTAGTGGTTTTTTCTGCCTCCATAGGTTCCACCGCTGCCACCTTCTGCTGCTTGACTAGGCGCTCGTCCGGTTCTTCCGATGCTTTCCTTTTTCCTGCCGCGATGGGTTTCTTGGCAGCCGCAGTTTTTCCCGTGAGGCTGGTTCCTTGGGATGTGGTGAAGGCGTAGCACTCGAAAGTTCTGTGTCCGGGCCTTCCGCACCTCCAGCAGTTTTCCGTTGCCCGATATTCTTCTTGTTCCTTCGGTGGAACCCCCTTTAGCGCGGCTTCCAGGTTTGGCCATACCCTTTTTCCCTTGCCTGCTGGTTTTGGCTGGGTGTTGCTGGGGCCCCTTTTTTCCCTCTCTTTTTCTTTTCCCTTCTCCTTCTTCTTTTCCTCCGTCCGGGTGCTGCCAGTGGGCCGGGCGGCTTCTCGTGCCTGCTTCAGGGCTTTCTTTTTTTCCACCTGTAGGCCGGCTTGGTGAGTGGCCTGTAGGAATCCTTCGTCGTCTGCGAAGTCTTCCAGGTAGTGGGCAAAACGCATGTCCAGGATTGTATCCGGCATTGCTAGGTCTACCTTCTCCCGGAGGGCTTCGCCTGTTGCCCTTGCGAAATTGTTGAGGGCTCGAAACTCCGTAAGGTATGCGCGAATGGACCCCTGGTACTTGAGCTGCCCCAGCTTGAGTTGTGCGTCCGCCGCTTCTCGCTCGTTTCGGTACTCCACTCGAATTGCCGCAGAGTAGTTGGCCCACGTGTCATTCTCTCCTAGTTCCCGATACCGGTGGAGGTGCCACACCAGCGCGGAGTCTGCCAGGAGGGTGCCAATCCATGCGATCTTCTGACGGTCGACGGTTTCCGGGTAAAATCCCAGGTACATGGTGACGGCCTCCCACCTTTGGTTGAAGGCGGTCGAGCTTTTGCCGTCGAAGGTTTCCGGCGTTTTCATCTTGAGTCGGGCGATGTTGCTTTGTTCCCGTCGCTCTGGTCGGTCCTGCCGGGCTTGTTCCACCCCTTCTGCTACCAATCGTATGAGGTCCTGTGTAGAGATCGTGGGTGCAGGGTTTTGCGGAGGGGACGGGGCACGGTAGGGCTGAGGAGGTGGTCGCGGTGGCGTCGTCGCTGGGTTCCCTCCACCTCCCGTTATGGAAGCAGGTGGCCTTGGAGATATGTGGCTCCTTAGTTCTTCCAGACGCCGCCTCATTTCTGGCGTCGTGGGTACCGCTGGGGGCCTTTGTCGCCGAGGCATCAGCAATGGGGCTAGTCGCAGCGGGCTTCCTAGTGCCGGTGGCGAGTGTGCTGAAGGGGCACTAGTGCTGGTTGGCCGTGGGGGGCTTCTCCACCCGTGCGGGCCGGCCGGTGCTGGTGGTGTTGCTGGTAGCGGGATCCTTGTGGCCAGGTGCTGGATTTCCACTCTTGCCGTCCGCAGTTGGTTTTCCAGGGTGCCCACGCGATCCTGATGCGCCGCCGCCCATAACTCCACGTTTCCCTGGAAATTGGCCAGGTGCTGGTTCCGGGCCGCGTTTGCTTCCGCTAGGAAGGAAAGAGTATCGTTTACCCGCGCCAACTGAGTGGCCTGGCATATCTGCCCGTCGTTGGCTTCGTTGGTGCGTTCAATAATAGCCTGCCAGAGGTTGCTGGCGATGGATTGGTACGCGTTCGCCGCGTTGGATAGCTCACTGCGTATCCATTCTTCCGCTATTTTCTCGTTAGCGTTGATTCGGTCATAGACGTACCTAGTTCCTTCGGCCAGGGTTTGGTAGGCTCGCTCGATTTCCCGCGTTCATTTGTCGGTCTTGTCGTAGGCGTCGCCGCACAGCTCCGTGAGTCGCTGGAGGTCCGTCTCGGCTTGACGTTGCTGATTTACTAAGGTTCGGACCCATACCGCGGGATTGGCGATCTCCACAGGTTGTTCCAGGCTCGGGGTTCCGTCGGTGATTTGGAGTAGATCCTGGGGGGCCTCGAGCCGGAGCATGTTGAAATCGGAGGACATCATTCCGCAGGTTCAGTACAGGTCGAGAAAGTGTCCGGTGTAGATAGTTTCGTCGTCGATAAACTCGTAATCGCAGATGTCTCGAAAGTCGAGTCCTGTGAGGTTTGCGCACTGATGGGCAAATGCGCAGTTGTACCAGTATTCGGTATACCAGTGTTGCGGTGTGCAGTCGACTGCTTCCGAGGGTATGGGTCTGTCCGTATGTGGGTCCCAAGTTTCTTGGTCAAGAAGGGAGTCAATTGAGGAGTAGGTGTAGTCGAAGTGGTAGCTTGACTGTGGTTCGAAGATCGTAGACAGTTCGAGTAAGAAGAAGTGGTCTTGTTCGAATGAGGGCATGTGCTGAAAGTAGGGTGATTTTTGAGATCAAGATTATAGTGTGACACTGGGGTTGTATCGTAACCGGAGTGTGGGAGATTCAAAGGTAATCAGGCTACTTTCGATGATTCACAACGGAATAATCTTAGATCTTGTGTGTGGGTTTCGGTGGTAGTGTCGGTGAGGATGTTCGTGCTGATGAGTCTTTCTTTCGAGGGGGAGTTCCTTCTCTTTTTATCCTCGAGAGCCCTGAGTGAGATCCGGTGAGTCGGCCTAAGGTTCCCCCGAGGCCCTTGAGCCACGGGGAGGGTTCATTGGTCCTGGCCGGGGTGTTGATAAGGGAGGCGGGGGTCTCCTGCAGCTCGGCGGGGTAACCGGAGTAAAGTTTCCCGCTTCCTGCAATCTCCCCACGCCTCCGGGTTTAAGGTCCTAAGTCCGTACTCTTACGGCCGTAACTCTTAACCCCGTTTCTTATCTCCCGCCTAGACTCTCTGAGCCCGAGGTTCGCTTCCAAGCGGCTAGGACCGGAGTAAGGTCCTCCCGCATTCCGCTCCCCTCTCCTTCGGTCTCCTCCTCCGGGGTCTCTACGGGGTTGTCTCTTTTCATCCGACACCTATGTGTAACAGTTTGCACCCCCTTGTAGGCGTCGTCACCCTCGTGCTCCTGATCGCAGCCCTTACTAGCTAAATGCTTCTCAGGTGCCTCCGTGGTCGCAATCTATGAGTCTAGATGCTTCCAGGAATGTCTGGTGACGTCGGTACAAGTGCCGCAGCAATCGCAGTTAACTGAAGAATACGTCTCTATAACTTAACAAGTTAAGGTCCGATCTTCTTCAAACAACTGACAGATGGTCTGGCTCCCCTCATATACCCACCGGACCCGTTCCGCCTCGCGCGTCCTGCACGACCGCTCGTGAGTTATATTGTACCCAGAAAAAGTTGACATTTTTGCTGGTATACAGCAACTAGTAGCTTTTAGTATGGGTCTCGCGGAGGATAACCTTGACACCTCCCAGGGATGTGACCAGACCCCCGTCTGAGGCTGCCACTCATCCCCTTTCCCTTTGGTAACCTTGAGTTACCACCTGGCTGCTGTTGGGTCGGTAATACTCCTCTCTTTCAGAGCTCGCCCCAGCCTGTGACTTTCACTCATGAAATCTCACTCGGCCTCAATCCTCAGATTGAGTCCGGCTAGTCATACTAATTGCATGTCTTGGGGTGTCACCAGCGCACTGGGTGTAACACTACCCCCTCCCTCACAAGGGTTCGTCCTCGGACCAAAGTTCATCAACCCTGACTGTTATTCCCTCCTTGTTAAAAACCAAAAAACCTCACATGTAGGAAAAAAGGAAAACCTCCTCGCAGATAAAACCAAAAAACCTTTAACCAAGGAAAACACCATTATCTGCTACATCACACCATGTCCTCGGTGTCTTGTCAGCCATTAAAAACCTGGATCCCCTTATAGCTTCACCAGGAAAAGGTACTGACTCAACCTCGCAGTCTGACCCTTGGATCCTTCGCCGCGTTGGGGTGCTTCCTGTGGAAGGCCCTAATTATCCCTTCCCGTGAGCCTAGAAAATGTTCCAAGGGTTCCTCCGTCCAATTTTCCTCTTCGGGAAACCCCACCCACTTCGTGAGGTACTTCAAGTTGCCGTCCTGATTATAGGAACTTCCCATGATCTCATCAATCTCCTATTGAGCTTCCTCGACATCGACATCCATCTCATCAGCCTCATTCCTAACTCTCTCAGGGTCAGGTGGAGCACGGCTTGCCTTGCTCGAAACATGATATGGTTCCAGCAACGAGACGTGAAATACGTTGTGGAGTCTCCACCGCCTTGGTAGCTTAAGCATTACTGCGTTCGGAGACACAACCTTTTCAATCTCGAATGGACCTTGCATCTTGTGATCGAGTTTCTTTGACGGACACTGGGTTCTGAGGTTCTTGCTGCTGAGCATCACAAGATCTCCGACCTTCATTTTGGGAGCCTCCTTGGACCTCTTGTCATAGTGACGACTCATTCGTTCCCGAGTGCGCTCTAATGTCTTTTTGCAAAACGCATGGACACTGACCATCCAATGCGCATAGTTCCTACCTGCCGGGTTCATTGCCTCTATCTCTACTGGCCATGATGTTCGTGGATGAAAACCATAGTTCACGTAGAAAGACGACAGCCCCGTGGCCATAGTCACCGAGTTGTTGTAGGCGTATTCACCCATTGGCAACATCTCACTCCAGTTGTTCTGTTCATAGTTGCAGAACGTATGGAGGTAGGGTTCAATTGACTGATTGACCCTCTCAGTTTGGCCATCTGTTTGGGGATGGAATGCAGTTGACATGCCTCTTTTTATTTTCAGGATACCGGTGATAGTCTCCCAAAACTTAGAGGTGAA
>Ga0307508_10007448_pt1 | contig 10192 bp, 9 predicted proteins | sample 9_EM_MG_FD_203089 | JGI IMG/M metagenome (GOLD analysis project Ga0307508, IMG submission 203089) | Populus trichocarpa ectomycorrhiza microbial communities from riparian zone in the Pacific Northwest, United States - 9_EM | ecosystem: Host-associated > Plants > Roots > Unclassified | place...
GTTCCTCACAACAAACCCTCCTAAATTTGCAACTGGGACATAGATGAGAGGTAGGGGTGATTTTTTTTTTGTTCGGTTAAGTTTTTATTAAAAAAAATAATTAAATTGAATTTTTTTTAAAAAAAACTGAAATCGGTTCAATTTTTAAATTGACCGGTTTCGGTTCTGTTTTTTGGACAAAAACCGGTTCAAACCGGTTTGACTTGGTTTTTTCGGTTTGGCTTGGTTTTGGCCAATTTTTTTCCGGTTTGGCTCGGTTTTTTTGGTTTGGATTCGGTTCGGTTTTTTCGGTTTCATGCTTATAAAACCAAATCGAACCGGTCGGTTTTTTCAAAATTTTAATCAATTTTTTTCACGGTTCGATTTTTCAATTATTTTTTTTTCTAATTTTCTCAGTTTTTCAATTTTTTTACTCACCTCTGACCAAAGATGTACCAGTCTCAACCTGACAAAGACAATGCCAAATTGATAGAACTTTACTGAGAATAAGTTTGTAATTTTGAGAGGTTTAACTGATTAAGTTTTGGGTTTGCTCTCTAAATATTACTAGATCGAGTGTCACAAATTTTAGAGCCACTAAAAGATTACCTTGTCGTTAATTTCAGGATATCGAGGGATTAGTCGAGGTGCGCGTAAGTTAATCTGGACACCCGTGGTTAAAAAAAATTATTTAAATAATCAGATTACCCATCAAACCACTCAAATCATTGCCTTACCAAAAGTGAATAGAAATCCCTGAGTGACTGGTATGAGTTGGTCACCATTCGCCGTTCATGGCTGAGTCTGTTGTTTATGCCTGCACTAGCAAATGTTGCCAAGAGTGAAGATAATGTAATTGGCAAAGAAAACTTCGGATTTCATTCGCCATCTTTGAATTTTGAAGAGCAAAAGGAAACTGGACACTACAAAAAATGAGTGCAGGGACTGTCAAACAAAGGACAGTTTTGGGGACTTAAAAATAATTTTAATGGTTTCTATATGCTTTTTAAATATATTTTTAATTAAAAATATATTAAAATAATTTATTTTTAATTTTTAATATCAATTCATCAGAATTATCATAAAATACTAAAAATAACATTAATATAATATTTTTTCAAGCCTAACACCCTTTTAAAACATAACTCAACTCGGTTTCAAATATAAAAACAAATATACTGAGGATGAATTTATAATTTTCAAATGACAGGTGGGTGCATAAGTGAAACCGCCGCAAAAATGGAGGAAGGGTAGTGAAATTTAGTTAATTTACTACAAGAATTTTAAAGACAGATATAACTTTTTTTTTTTTTTATCATAACTAGGACTTCAAAAAAAAAAAAAATCACGACACGAATTTTAATTAATAAAACCAAAATAGAGTTAAAAAAATCGAAGAAAGAAAAGAGAGATGAACGAAGTGTAGAAGAGAAGGAAAACAAGCGGGAGCGTACAGAAGCAAGCAAGGAAGCAAAGGGGTAGAAAGTTAAGGCACCAGAATAATAAAAAGCAATACTACTACTTAACTAATAAAACCGAGTCTCTCTCTCTCTCTCTCTCTCTTCTCTAATAGCAATATAAATTCTTCAGGGCTCCAGAGAGAGCGAAAGAGGATTGGTGCGGTTGTTGACAAATGGACCATGAGGTTGTTCAGCGAGTATTCCAAGAAGGAGGCCGCGATTACTTCCAGCAACAGCCTCCTACTTCCTCCTCCTCCTCCTCCTCCTCCATCCTCCAATCTCTCCCTCTTCACGTGGTATGCTTTTTCTTCACTTTCATTCATCCATTTCTTCTAATTTTGAATATTAGTTAGCTAGGTAATAATATCTTATTTTTTCTTAAAAAAATTAATTCCGATCAAAATTAATTGCTGGATTGGAATATGCAGTCTTTTGATCATGGATATTATTTATTGGTAAAATCTATTCAAGAGCTCAGAGAGAAAAAAGAAGGTCTTGTTACTGTTGGCATTGGTGGTCCTAGTGGTTCAGGCAAAACAAGGTTGAATATCTAATTTTTTTTTTCACTTTCAGAATTTCTATAGTTGTATTTCTGTTGCTTTATTTGATACTTTCTGATTTTACTTTTTTCTTGTTTGATGATCTGTGAAGCTTAGCAGAGAAGGTGGCTTCTGTAATTGGTTGTGTTGTTATATCAATGGAGAATTATCGCATGGGATTTGATGATGGGAGTGATTTGGATTCAATTGATTTCGATGCACTGATACAAAATCTTGAGGTTTGCATTTTCTTCTCAAATTTTGCTACTTGATTGGATTGGATTTTGCATGTGGCAATTCTGTAATATATAGTTAACTGGAAAACTGGTTTTCCAATTCTTAGAAATACCCAAGTGTAATCATTTAGAAACCTATTCTGGTCACGTGTCGAAAAAATTTCTCTGAAGTAAAAGTTATGCCAATGCGTTCTATATAAATTTGGTTTTGTCTATCTTTACACAGTTGTTTGTGTTGGCAATAGGATTTGACCAAAGGAAAAGATACTTTGACACCAATGTTTGATTACCAACAGAAAAGACGTATTGGTTCCAAAGGAATAAAGAGCGCATCATCTGGAGTGGTAAGCCAGGGGAACTAACAGTTACTGTGATTTTCCCTGCTTCCATGGAGTTAATTTCTTTAATGTTTCTTTGTTCTTAGGTAGTAATTGATGGTGCCTATGCTCTGCATGCAAGACTGCGCTCCTTACTGGATATCCGGGTTGCTGTGGTAACTTATGCTCTGAAGTTATATATCTTGATTTGAATAAGGGGCTGTGAAGCTGTCATTTTCTTTACAGCTTCAAATACGATGATTTCTAAACATGGTTGGTGGATCAGGTTGGCGGAGTTCATTTCAGTCTTCTTTCTAAAGTTCAATACGACATTGGGGATTCTTGTTCATTGGATTACCTTATTGACAGCATATTCCCACTGTTTAGGAAACACATTGAGCCAGACCTTCACCATGCACAGGTTGGGGCTTTTGTCCTTATCTTATACAATTTTTAAAATGCTGGTTTTCATCTCGGGTTTTATTCTGCAGATTAGAATAAACAACAGCTTTGTCTCATCATTTAGAGAAGCAATCTACAAGCTGAAATGTAGAAGTGAGGTATGTACATCTTTCCATGGTTCATTGCTAAGTTAAATAGTTGAGAACTAGTTTATTTCCTGTGCTATGCTGCGGGTTGGACTAAAATCATTTTGAACGTAAAAAAATTATTCAAGTTACAGGGAATTCTTTGATATTGCCATTAAACCTGGTCTAATGAGTCAAACTTGAAACTCCCGACTCGAGTCCTTGCCAAGCCCGAGTTTCCAATTAAATCATGTGAGAGTTGCCTCGATGTGATTCAGTCAATTTGCGGGTTCCAAGGCAAAAGAATCAAAGGACAAAAAAATGACATAAAAAATAGAGACCAGACATGCGAATTTAAAAGCAACTTGGATGACCGTTCAAAAGGGGTTTGACTTTTAAAAAAAAATTAAAGTCAACATCTTTTATTTTTTAATATTGAGATGATGGTATATTGGATCGATTCCGGTCAACCTGGTTAACTCTTCAAACCCGTGACCTGAGATCTGGATTCCAATGGGTTCAATAACATTTTTATTTTATTTTATTATATGGTAAAAAAATAAAGACTAATTCAAAATCAACACAATATTATAAGATGAAATTGAAAAAAAAAAACAATAAAAAAATTCATCAAAAATCCAATGCTAAAGGTTTTTTTTTCTTAAAAAAAGTTAGGCTAGGCGCGCGAGCTTGAGTGGTTCAGCGTATCAGGGCCTTTAAAAAGCCACCACCATTGAAATCCCATCGTTGATTGGAACCCATCAACACCAAGTTTGACCATTTTTTGCCGTCAGTATCGCGACAATTAATTATTTTCTCATGCAACTTTCTCTTTCCTCTCTAAATAAGGGATTGAAAAAAAAAAAGAATCAAAATAAAAATTGTCGCAAATTTAGGGTGTGCCATGTATTTTATTCGTGTTTTAATTTGGCTCTTAATTTCATATAATTAGAATGTAAAAGTATGCAATTGAAAAAAGAAGTTTGGAAATTAAAAAAAAAAACTGGGCAGTGGGTTCACAGTTGTTCATGTGCACAATGGCTGACCTTATACCTTTTTAGTTCTTGTTAATTGCCTATGTCCTTCATGTTCACTACGTGAGTGAGATAGTTGTGAAAATTCTTTTGAAGGATGAGGATTTCTTGTAATCTTCAATTTTTGTTTTAATGGTAAAGAAAATCTGCATATGGTGCAGACCATGACAAAACACTGCTTCTTAACAGTGGATGGGTGCGTAATCAATAACAAGTGTGTAATTTAAAGCATTGACCAGTGCATATGTTGTCTTGTTGATTTTGAATGATATTGAATGTCAATTATCAAATGCTTCTCAGGAATTACGTTGAGTTGCACTTCTTGTTATTGCTCATGGAATTACCTTTCCCTCACCTTTTTTTTTTGCTGTATAGTTCATTATTAGCTAGTAAATTAATATGCATCACCTGCACCCTTTGATTGAATGTTACTTAAATGCTAACTTGTTGCGACAGTCACCAGATGGACATCCTGCTTATGCCTTCCAAGGAACAGCACATACAGATAAGCTAGTGATTCTTCACTCTCTGTTTCTTACCATAATATCAGTGCAAAACCAAGTGGTTTATTCTCTGAGCTTTGAGTGTGAATAATTGTGATTGGAACTTTATCTTGGTTGCAGTTTTATTGAGATGTACCTTAGGCCTCCTTCAGCAAGTGAAGAAGCACTGACAAATGATTGGATCAAGGTGCGGCAGTCTGGCATCAAATATTATCTATCACTTGGGGACCAGAGAATTGTTGACAAAAATTTTATTATCAGGCCAAAAGCTGAGTTTGAGGTAAGGGTCTTCCGAGATTGCAATTATAGCATAAACGTGGACTTTGAAAGCAAAGTTTATTATCAAAATCGAATTCTAGCTTCCAGAAAGAAATTAACACCCGTGGCCAATATAGAGGAATAAATTCTTAGCATTACTTTTCAGATGGAAATGAATGCAAGTAGGCAATTTTCTGAAAATGTAATGGTTCATTTCTCAGCCTACACAAAATGTTAAATTACTGCTCTACAACTTTCCAGAAAAGCTGCAAGACTAATGTCAGTCATCTTTAAAGTACAAGGGAATTCATGGACCTTCATTGCAGTGCGTGATCATTAGGACCATGGATAGGTAGGTACCTGTGAAATAATCATTCTTCCTCACATCTGCATATGACTGGGCACACTATTCAGGCATCTTATCAATCAATCAATCAATCAATCAATCAATGAACGTGAACTCGTGATAAACAAATAAAAGGGAAAGAATTCCTAGGGAAATGGAACCTTTGGCAAGGTTCTTCCCCACACCCGTCCAGTAGTCTACTGCAGTTACTAACAAGGACATTTTGTTGCTTCTGGAAGCTTCAGCACAAGATCCATACTATCTAGACAATTGTATTTGAGACATGGTCCCTACATTCAAGATGCATAGGCTGCTTCCATTTCCAATATATACTGTAATCCTATCCATTATTGGAACTGGTAGCTTAGAGGTCTTAAATGCATCTTTTCTTATGTTGTTTGGAATCTGTAGTCTCTTTATTTTATATGGTGTCTGTTTTTATAGGACAACATTAGTACAACTTGAAATGTAAGTTCAATTCTTTTAAAAACTAGACTCTAATATTTCACAGAATTTGTAATCTTTGGTGGTTTTGCTTACCTATTTTATCATTTAATGTTGAGACAGGTTGGGAGAATGACACTTGGTGGGTTGCTGGCTTTAGGGTACAATGTTGTAGTGAGTTATAAACGGGCATCTTCATCTGTTAGCAATGGAAATCTTTCACTGTCGTTAGAGACCATCGATACTCTTGGTGAGACATTCGTGGTGCTGAGGGGCATGAATAGGAAAGTATGGATCCATCTTTTTGATTAAGATAACATGTAGGAGGCTTCACAATCATTTATTTGTTGTGCTCTTATATTTTTCCAAGCAATTGAGTAAGGTACTGGATAATTAGTAGAACAAGATAGCTATTTACCTTTATTATTATTATCATTACCCACCCGCCAGCTCACCCACCCACCCACCCACCCACACATTTTGTGGGATAGAAAATTTTTAATTGGAAAGAATAGAATCTGCAAAAACCTGAGGGTGAGTAACATATCCACCAGCAAGTGACAGGAAGAAAGTGAAGGGGAAAATGCGACGAACAATAAGAGTGCTCCAATTCTAAGTTAGTGATTTTCCCTAAATGCCCCTGGATTGTTACATCACAAAAATGCAGGAAACACGATCTTATTCCAGAATTGTTTCTACAAAAAAGTTATGCAAATAACGATTCTTGATAACTTTTTGCACGAGTGCATGAAGCATCTAGTTTTTCAGTTGGCTTTAGGGAGATTGAATGAATGGAAATTTTTTCTTCATGATGAGTGTTGTGCATGGGGGACATTAGCACACAAGTTCATGGATCTTCTGATTGCCAAATGTTAGTAGAAATTTCCTAATAATCATGATGGAGATTTCTTATTTTGTTATGCTGTGTACATGATTAGCATGTAACTGAACAGGCTGATTCTAGTTCTGTATCTTCACTCATTACTCCAGCTGTTGGACGGCATGTTTCATGACTCAGCTTGAGTGTCCACTAAATCATATCATCCAATTTTTGTTACGTATTTTCCTCAATCTATATGATACATATGATAGTAGCTGGGCCAACACTTTCCATTCTCGTAGTAAATAGCTGATCTTTTATGTGCTATTTTTTGTTCAGTACCAGAAATTAGATTGGTCCTTGGACTTCCACTTGGGAACTATGGCCAAAGCTTTCATTTATCTTGGCTATTCTACTTTTATGTAGACTGTTGGAGCAGAGGCAACGAGGATGGGTGTTAATGGACCTTGGATCACCAAGTCATATCTGGAAATGATTCTTCAGAGAAAAGGTTGGAACTGGCATGATAACTATCAATACTCTCTGTCTAAGCATTTTGGTTGGTTTGTCTGGTATAGATCAAAAGTTCTCCTTTCTACAATTTGCTACTTCACTTGCAGGTGTACCACGTCTTAACACACCACCACTATTGCCTAATACTTCAATGACAAGCAATCAAGAAAGGGTCATTGTTGCCCCAAGGCCAATCCGTACCTCTCCAAACCTTGTTAATCGGCTTGAGGATTTATCTCAACCATGGACTCGGTCTCCAACAAAATCTAAAATGGAGCCTATAGTAGCAACATGGCATTTTATATCATCAGATACGTCACATGGGAGTTCAGTCATAGGTAAGTGTCCTCTACCTGGAAGATTGTTACAAATGTTCATTAAGTGTTCTTGGTGATGAACTACATTGTCGGAGTGTTATCATTACGTTTCGTGAATTCTCTCATGAAGCAACCACAGATTCTTCCTCTTTCAGGGATAACATGAAGATTGCTCCTATGCCTGATTCATATGATTTGGATAGAGGGTTGCTTCTTGCTGTTCAAGCAATACAGGTAATGAGTTAAAAAAAAAATTGAATGTGAGATTAATGTAATTATACACGTTCAAGTTTAAGAAGCTTACCAGTACAATCAGTCTGGTTAAAAATTATGCAATTTTACATATTTTTTCAGGCTTTGTTGGAGAATAAAGGCCCCCCTGTCATTGTTGGAATTGGTAATACATGCTTTAAAAGTCTCTCTCTCTCACAGGCATAGACATTTCAAAAAAAGAATTTTTGACCACGTGTTAACTATGGAATATTCTTGAAAGTAATCCAGTTGTTGATGCAAAGTGTTGTGTCATTCAAGTTCATAAATGTCATGGGCAAGTGCACAATTAAATCTCCTTATGTCAATGTTTTCAGAAGCGTGATCATAGTAATATGTTTGTAATTGATTTGATTTGATTGTAATTTTAATTGCAGACACATATTTGTGCACAAAATAAAGAATTTTAATCTCCTTGTGTAATTTTTTGTCATTATGGTTTCAAAGAAGGCCATGGCATTTCCTATTACGGTGCTCAAATGAAAAAAAAAAAAAAAAACTTCTGGAACCATAAAATTCCTCTTGGAAGAGAAAATTTCTTTGAGGAATCAATTTCCTGTGACATTGTGGTGTTTGCTTTTAGCAATTTACTTTGTTTAAGTTCATAAATATTGCCTTTTCTAATCTCATTGTTGTTACAGGAGGCCCAAGTGGATCCGGAAAAACTAGTCTGGCCCACAAAATGGCTAACATTGTTGGGTGCGAAGTAGTTTCCCTTGAAAGCTATTTTAAATCTGAACAAGTGAAAGATTTTAAGTATGACGACTTTAGCTCTCTAGATCTGTCTTTGCTTTCAAAGGTAGGGAGATGCCAATTTTATTCATCTTATGCAGATCTTTTCTACATCAATAATGCTATCATTTGTTAGATGGCTGTTCAGATAAGATTGCTTGGAAATATTAAAATATGGTAGAGCAAAGAGTTGGAGTAAAATGTAAAAAGGCGTTTGTTTGGTCAAGCATTTGTTTCATACTTTCACTGTTTAGTAGAGATTTATACACCAGCTTCCATCTCCATCATCCAATCATGACATGTGAGAATTCTTCAAATTCTTGTATTCCTGATCTCCATTTTTTATTAAACATTTCTTGACCTCCCTTATCGTCTCAGCAGTTAAGCATTTATCAGAACCCTTTTGGTTTGAAAATAATTCTGTTTTCTCATGCTACAATCCTTTTCTTTCCCTCTAAATGGTTTGACTTGGGGAAAAGAAGGGTATTTTTAAAGAAACTGTTATGTTTACTACTTTGAGATTCTCTTAGAAGATTATTGCCAGATTCCTCATTCATTGGGGTTTTTTAATTGTCAAGAATATACATCAAACGGTCTGATCCTTAGCTGGCCCCTTTGCAATATTTAAATCCTTCATCAGAGCAACCTGACATATTCTTGTTTGTGAATCCTTCCATGCATGCAACAAACTTCTGTTCCTTTTGATTTGTCAATTTTTCTTCATTTAATGCGTCGGGTTCAAAATGCTATATCATTTACTTACTTTGTTATGTACAGTATATCTTCTGTAAATAGGCTTATTATAGATACCGTGACATCAATTCTACATTTGCTGGTAATAATTGCAGATTATTGCTTTGAAGAAAAGTCACATTCATTTCACTTGGTTTGCCTTTTAAGTTCCTGGAAAAAATATTTGCATTTGACATACAGTCATTGTTCCATCATTCTTTTACAGAATATCGGTAACATAAGGAATGGTAGAAGAACAAAAGTACCCATGTTTGATTTGGAGACTGGTGCTCGTAGTGGATTTAAAGAACTTGAAGTTTCTGAAGATTGCGGCGTGGTTTGTTATCATACTTGCTTATACAGCTCCTGGAACTTGCTATCATGGGTTTATTTTTTATTTTGCAGTGATGTATTACACAATTACATTTATCTGTCTTTATTTTAATCAAACTTCTATAAAGAAGAAAAGAAAGATATCACTTGATAATATTCTGACATAAAGCCCAAAAGGTTAATGGGGAGGCAGAGATGGGCTTAAGGTACAGTCCTACTTAAGTCATTTAATTGTTTGAGTGTTGTTTCAATTAGGAACCTTATCCTGTGATTCAGGGTATCACGATAAAATTTAGCTTATGGTAAGCTAGAGATCCACTAGATTCCTTTACAGGACAATTTATCCCTTTAGTGTGGCTTTAAGGATTCATGTTATTCTGCAAGTAGGCATATATATACAAGACAATTTATCTCTAGTGGAGCCTAGTATGATGTGTTAAGCAAATTGCTGGTGCTAGGGTGCTAACCTTTTCAAAGTAAGAAATAATGAAAATTTTCCTTTACAGAGATGGTGCTGTCGGTGAAGTTTTTTTTGGTGCACTTGGATGGAAGAAAATGCAAGGATTTTTTATAATCACTTCACATGTAGGCTGGTTTTGTGGGATAAGATAGTTTTCTTCGCTTCTTTGTGATGTCATCTGGCAGGTGCATTTAGGTGCTCTTCTCTAGTGGATATTCAAAGGGATTGGTCTGCTTCATTGTTTAGATCAAGATTGTTCCTTATCCCTTTTTGGGAGGATGTCTTGTCCTCATTTTGTGCTGTACAATTCTTTCTTTCTAATAACAGTTTCTCCTTTTTTTCTGAAAATTAGAATAACGATAACAACAACAA
>Ga0307508_10007449_pt1 | contig 10192 bp, 4 predicted proteins | sample 9_EM_MG_FD_203089 | JGI IMG/M metagenome (GOLD analysis project Ga0307508, IMG submission 203089) | Populus trichocarpa ectomycorrhiza microbial communities from riparian zone in the Pacific Northwest, United States - 9_EM | ecosystem: Host-associated > Plants > Roots > Unclassified | place...
CGTCGGAGGTGATCGAAGTGCGGGTCACCTGGCCGGATGGAAAAGTCGAAGTCTTCCCACCGCCGCCGTTGCGCGCGTATACGACGTTGGTGGAAGGGAGCGCCCACCCGTGATCGGTCTTGTCCTCGCCGCGGTCCTCGCCGTCGCGCTCGGCGATCCCCCCATCTCCTTTCCCGATCTCGCACCGCTCGAAAAAACGGTGGGGGAGCAGATCGCCCAGGCGCAGGAGCGGCTGACCGGTCTCGCCGCGGCCCCCACCGATCCAGCCACGCTGTCCGCGGCTTACGGCGACCTCGGCATGCTCTACCACGCCTATGGGCTGCGAGAGCCGGCGGAGGCCTGTTACCGCAACGAGGCCCGGAGCGCCCCGGCCGATCCCCGCTGGCCACATGCGCTGGGAGTCCTGCTCCAGGACGCCGGCCGCTTGGACGAAGCATCCGCGGCCTATCGGCACTCTGTGGAGCTGGCGCCGAAGAACGTCGCGGCGCTCGTCCATCTCGGCGAGATCGCACGGCTGCAGGGAAAGACCGAGGACGCTGAATCCTTCGCCCGGCAAGCCCTCGCCGCCGATCCCGCCTGCGCCGCGGCGCAAGCTCTCCTCGGACAGACAGAGCTCGACCGGCGGGACTATTCCGCCGCTGCCAGCCATCTGGAAGCGGCCCTCGCCGCGCTCCCCGGCGCGAACCGGCTGCACTACCTCCTTGCCCAGGCCTACCGCGGCCTCGGTGACACCGCGAAAGCCGGAGAGCATCTCGCCAAGGCGGGCCAGGTAGGAGTCCGTCCGCCCGATCCGCTGCTCGACGCGCTCGACGCACTGCGCAGCGGCGAACGAATCCGCCTGGCGCGGGCGAAAACGGCCTATCAGAACGCCCGCTACGCCGAAGCGGCCGATCTCTACCGGGCCCTCCTCGCCGACCGTCCGGACAGCGTCGAGGCAAGGATCAATCTCGCGGCCTCGCTGGTGAATCTCGGCGACCGCGCCGCCGCCATCGAAGAGCTGCGCCAGGCCCTCCGCCGCGATCCGGCGAACCCGACCGCCCATTTCAATCTGGGGACTCTCCTCGCTCTCGACGGTCCGTCCCCCGAAGCCCGCGACCACCTCGCCGCCGCGGCCGCCGCGCTGCCGCAGGACGCCGAGGCCCACCGAGCCCTCGCCCAGGTCCTGCGCGACGGCGGCAAACCGGAAGAAGCCCTCCCTGAATACACCCGTGCCGTTGCGCTCGCGCCCGCCGACGAACGAGCCCGCGTCGGAGAAGCCGAAACCCTGGTCCGCCTGGAGCGCTACGGTCCGGCAAAAGAAAAGCTCGAAGAAGGATTGCGCGCCCTGCCGCAGGGCGGCCTCCTCACCTATGCCCTCGCGCGCCTCCTCGCTGCCTGTCCGGACCGCACCCTCCGCAATGGAGCCCGCGCCCGCACCCTTGCCTTCGCCGTCTGGCAAGCCCAACCCACCGCCGGCCACGCCGAAACCGTGGCCCTCGCCAACGCCGAATCCGGCGACTGCGCCGAAGCCGCCCGCTGGCAGCGCATCGCGCTGGAGGCGGCGGCTGCCGGCCCGCCGGCGCAGATCGAAAAGATGAAGGCGCGGCTCGCGGGATATGAGAACGGTGGGGCGTGCCGGCCGTAGGGCTTGTTCAACTGTGACAGCACTGTGCACGACCATGACCGCACCGCGTGCGACTGTGACTGCACTGCGCACGACCGTGCCAGCACTACCTACGACCACGACAGCACTACGTACGACCATGACAGCACCACGCACGACCGTGACTGCACCACGTGCGACCGTGACTGCACTGCGTACGACCATGACTGCACTGCGTACGACCACGACTGCACTACGTACGACTGTGACTGCACTACGCACGACCGTCACGCCACTGCGTACGGCTGTGGTGCCACTCTGTGCGGCTGTGATGCCACTTTGCGCGACGGTCACGCCACTCCGGCTTCGCACCGCGGCATCCCCCTCGGGATACAATCCCCCTCCTATGTCTTTGACCCCTACCGTCGCCATCGTCGGCCGTCCCAACGTGGGCAAGTCGACTCTCTTCAATCGCCTGGTGGGGAAGCGGCAGGCCATCGTCCACGACATGCCGGGCGTGACCCGCGACCGCATCACCGGAATCGCCGACCTGGTCGGCGAGCGCCACATTCAGGTGATCGACACCGGCGGCCTGATGAAGGAGGCGGATGATCCGCTTGGATTGAGCCAGCAGGTGTTCCTCGCCGTCGAGGAGAGCGACCTCCTGCTCTTCGTGGTCGACGGCAAGGTAGGGCTGGTGTCCGCGGACGAAGAAGTGTGGGAGCGGCTGCGGCGCGTCAACAAGCCGGTCCTTCTGGTGGTCAACAAGGCGGACACCCGCGAGGCGCGGGAGCGCTTTCCCGAGTTCTACCGCCTGGGGATCGGCCAGCAGCTCCTCCTCTCGGCCGAGCATGGCAGCGGCGTCGAAGACCTCCGCGAGGCGCTCGCTCTCGCTCTCCCCGAGCAGCCGGAGGGACCGCAGCCGGAAGCGCCCACGGTCGCCATCGTCGGCCGGCCGAACGTCGGCAAGTCGTCGCTTCTCAACAAGATCTCCGGCCTGCCACGGGCGCTGGTCTCGCCGGTCGCCGGCACCACCCGAGATCCGGTCGACACCCTGGTCGAGCGCGACGGCAAGTCCTATCTTCTGGTCGACACCGCGGGCATCAGGCGGCGCAGCCAGACCTCCGGCCAGCCGGAAGAGCTGGCGGTGATGATGGCGCGGCGGCAGATCGAGCGCGCGCAGGTGGCGGTGCTGGTGATCGACGCCTCGCAGGGAGTGACCAGCGGCGACATGGCGATCGCCGGCACCATCTGGGAGCTCGGCCGCGCCGCGGTCGTCGCGATGAACAAGTGGGATCTGCTCGACGAAGAGGCGCGCGAGAACCTGGAGCGCTCCACCGAGAAGCTCAACGAGCTGCTCGCCGATCCCGGCCGCGTCAACGTCTCGGCCCTCTCCGGCCGCGGCATCGAAAAGCTCTGGAAGCCGATCGATCAGGCGCTCGAAGGCTACAACCTGCGGCTCTCCACCGGCCAGCTCAACCGCATCTTCGAGAACGCCATCAAAAAGGTCAGCCCGCCCTCGCTGAGTGGAGCGCCCTGGAAGCTCTACTACACCACCCAGGTCGCCGCGGCGCCGCCGACCTTCATGCTCTTCTGCAACCGCATGCTGCCGAGAAACCATCACTACCGGCGGTATCTGGAGAACCGCATGCGCGAAGAGCTGAACCTTCCCGGCGTGCCGGTCCGCCTCGTGGTGCGCAAGCGGACGGAGTGACCCGCATGGCGCGGGGCATCGGCACTGTCCTTCTCCTGGCGCTCGTCCTCGCCGCCTGCCACCGCGCACCGGCAGACGACGACGCGACGATCCGCAAGCGCCTGAGCCAGAAGAGCACCGCCGTCCTGCTGCAGGAAGTGGCGAAGGCCGAGTTCAAGCCCCCCGCCGACGGCCATCTCACCGAGCCCGAAATCCGGAGCTATCTGAAGCTGGAGGAGCGCTCACGCCGCATCCGCTCCGTAGCCGCCCAAGGCGCCGCGCCCGAGCTGGGAGCCACCGCCGATCTGCGGGCGGCGCAGGATCTCGGCCTCAACCCCAAGGAGATGACCTGGGTCCGCGACCGAATCCGCGAAGCCAGAGCCGCCCGCCTCACCGAGCGCCTCGACCACCGCATCGCGGACAGCCGCCTCGCCTACATCCGCCGCTTGCAGGCCGAAGAAGCACAGACCACCGATCCGGCGCACAAGAAAGACATCGAACGGCAGATCGCGGACTTCAGCCGGGCGCCGCGGGGCGGCGGATCGGCGGCGGCGCCATGGGTGAGTTTCAATGCGGAGTTGTTGGGGCGCTCTGAGGCGGAGCGGTAGAGAGTCCGCTCAAAGCCGGTCACGGCTGCCCGGTCGTATTGAGGAAAATGGAGATGGTTCCTGCCATGTGATTGGCAACGACAAGGTCAAGCCACCCATCGCCGTCCACGTCTCCGAGCACCACATTGATCGGAGTGAGCCCAGTCGAGAGAGATGTCTGAAGTGGGGTCAGGTTGATCGCGGCTCCCGCCGACGCGGTCGTGTTATGGAACAGGATCAGCGCGTTGTTGTTCGGATCGGCGACCACCACATCTTGGAGGCCGTCCCGGTCGAGATCACCGATCGCGGCAGACTCAGGGTTCGTTCCCATGGTCACGTCGGTCCGCGGCAGGTTGAACACGCCTGGGCTGCTCCCGTTGGTGAAGATCCCCAGGCCACCGTTGACCGTCACTACCACGTCGGGCAACTGGTCGTTGTTCAGATCGCCGGCCGCAATCCCTTTGGGAGAGGTGCCGGTCGCAAGCAGTGGCAAGGTAGAGGCTTGGACGTTCCCCGGGCTGCTGGTGTTCTGAAACAGGGTCAGGTGGCCTGTGTCCCCAATGGGCACGAGGATGTCGGGTCTCCCGCCACGATCGAGGTCGGCGGTGGTCAGCAAATTCAAATAGCCTTCGGTCGGGAAGTCCGTCCGGGAGTCGAACGCGATCGTGTTGGGATCGGAAGCGTGGTGGAACACCGACACGATGCGTCCGTTGTTCGACGTCACGATCAGATCGGGCTTGCCGTCACTATCAAAATCGGCGATGACGACCTGATGTGGGGTGGGCGGACTGGAGAGGGAGAGCGAGACCGACTGAAAGTCGATGAACCCCGGTGTGCTGAGATTACGGAGCACGGAGATTGAGCTGTTGCCCGGGTTCATGGTGACAATGTCGACTTTCCCGTCATTGTCGAGATCGCCGACCGCAAGCCCCTCCGGCCCTGTGCCCGTCGGCACATCGACCGAATCAAACTGTAAATGTCCGCTCGTCCCGGTATTGCGGAAGATGGTCAGGTGATTCCCCGCGCCGTTGTTGTAGATGGTCACAGCAATGTCTTTCTTGCCATCGCCGTCAAAATCCGCCACTCCCAGGCCAAGCGGCTCGGCGCCGGTCGTCAAATCGACTCTGGAGGCGAAGGTGGGGAGCGACGGAGTATCTGCGGCGAAGTATCCGGAAACGTCCAGCACGACGTCGACTTGGCCGCCGGCGGCAGGTCCCAGAATGGCCGCCAGCTTGCCGTCCACCGAGAGCGGCAGAATCGCGTTGTTGGAGCGGATCTGTCCCGCCTGGAAGTTCAGCGTGCTGGTCGCCGGCAGTCCCTGGTCGGCTGGGAACAGCGTCACATATCCTGCCTGGGTCGCGTTGACGACAGTGATGTTGGCTGCCACGGCCCGCGCCGTCGCCGGTATTCCGCAGGCCCCGGTGATCTGGAACAGGCGAGGCGATGCGGCTCCCGATAGAATTGGTGATTGCGAGGTGCGCGTATCGACTACCCGGCAGGGAGCGAGCGTATACAAGCTGGTTCCCAGATTGGGCGGTGCCAGGCCAAAAACAGCAGTACAGCCCGTGGGAGAGGTCATTGTCGGCACGCCGCCGTTGCAGGCGCTGCCGCTCCACCCCAGGAAAGTAGAGCCCGGGTCAGGAGTCGCCGTAAGGGTCACTGTGGTTCCATAGGGATAGGAAGCGCTGCAGGTCGCACCGCAGTCGATCCCTGGGATATCGCTCGTTATGGTCCCGCTGCCATTCCCGATTTTTGACACAGTCAACAGGTACGGAATGGGAGTGTATTCTACAAGCGCGGTGGTGCTGTTCTGTGGCATCAGAATGAAATTATGGTCGAGCTGGCTATAGTCGTATTCCGTGCCGCTCCAACCGCCGATTTGCCATCCGGTCGCGGGAGCCGCCCCGCTCCCGTCCACCTCGTAGCCCCAGGGGAAGTAGTCTTGCGGGCACGAAACCACCGGGTTGGTTGCAACCGGTGCGCTCCCCTGACCGGTGTATCCAAGGCTCAGGTGGTAGCAGATGTGTTGTTCGATGACATACACGGCACGGTTATACGGCTGGCTCATCGTTACCGTATTGGTAGAGGCTGTACTCGCGTCGTTATCGGTCCCGCCCCAGCCGGTCACCACGTCTCCGGCCACGGAGGCAGCCGTCAAGGCAATGTGGTCGCCGTCGTGGTACTGCCCGTTCGGGCATCCAGAGGCATTTGCCGGGGACGGAACCGGTGCGGGGGCATCCCCGTTCGCGATGAGGTTCAGGGCATAGCAGGGGGCGGGGGGGCAATTCGCGGTCGTGAACGTGTTGTTGCTCGCGCGGTAATCGCCTCCGGAGCTTACGCCGACGGCGCGGAAACGGTAGGTTGTCGCACACGCCAGGCCAGTGACAGGCTGAGCATAGGAGAAGAAAGAATTATTCCCGGCGCCAAAGGGAACGCCTGGCGTGGCGTTCCCGAGAAAGGGATCGGGGCCGTATTCAAAGAAAGCAGTCGCCGCAAGGTTTTCCGGATTGATCGTACCGTTCAGGGTCGCGCTGGATGCGGTGACGCTGGTCGCTGCGCCCGTTGTGGTCACCGGCGTCGGCTGCGTGTTCTGGATGAAGGTTGCCGTGCAATTCTTGGTCCCGGTCATTCCGAGTTGAACGACCGGTCCGCCGGAGCACGACCCGGACCAGGACGAGAAAGACCAGCCAGAGGCAGCGGATGCTACGAGAGTAACCGTCGTGCCACCTACGTAAGTATGGCTACAGACTGCGCCGCAATTGATGCCGCCGTCGCTGCTGCTCACAGTTCCCGAGCCGGCCTTGGATACGGTGAGCGTATACGCGGGAGCGCTCGCTGTGAACGTTGCGGTGCACGCATGGTTTGCGCTCATAGTGAGAGAGCCGCTCGAACAGACTGGGTCACCCGACCAGCCGGCAAAGACCGAGCCAGGCGCTGCGAGCGGGGAGAGGAGAACCTGGGTACCAAGCGAGAACATCGTGGCACAGGTACCAGGGCAGTCGATCCCTGCCGGATTGCTGACAATCCTTCCTGTTCCCGTTCCGGCAAGACCCACGGAGAGCGCGGCTCCCCCACAGGCCCCCGTCAAAGTTGTTCCGCTCGGCCCGCAAGAAGTTGATACTTGAAAGTCGGTCGCCGAGTCAATGTTGTTTCCGAAGGAAACCCATGGGCCGACGTTTTCGTTCGCATTCCCGTCAGCGAGCCGAGCACGCCAGTGGTATGTCCCGTCAATCAATCCGAAAACGGAAATTTCTTCTATGGTTCTGGCGGCCAAGCCGCCGACCTGAGTAGGAGTTCCCTGGAAGCTGCCACCATATTCGTCAAGCCGCCGCAGTTCCGTTTCCCGCCGCAGCTCTCCCGTGCTTTGAAAAGGCACATATCCATGGAGCTTGACCTCGGACAGGGTCACTCCCCCAACGGGGAGGGCCGTACCATCCCCATTGTACTGCGCTAGGGCAACATAGTAGTTGTTATAGAAGCAGGTGTTTCCGCCGCAGGTCTTGCTGACGAGAGTATCGCTCCGCATGCATTGCTGCGAAAGATTGGTCGTCGGGCAGGTTCCGGTCGTGCCGAAGTTGAACAGGGCACCGCTCAGCGAGTAACTCTGCAGATCATTGCCATTGCATCTCGTGGCGGGGTCACAATTGTCGGAGCCGATCGCGTAACCGCCGGGACAGAGCTGGCCCACCGGATCAGGTTCGTTCCCGTAGTAGACAGCCATCGCTACGTCTTTCGATTCTTGAGACGGTGTTGTTGCGCAGGGGCTTCCGTTATTGCACCAGGCAGAGCAAAGCCCTTGAAATCGATTGGGGTAGCACATCGCCGAGATGTATTGGTCCGGAGTGGTGCTCCCCGAATTTGTAGCGCCTGGGCAGTTTAGGGTCGTGTTCTGACGCTGAACCGCTCCGCGCAAAACGCTGTTGCGTACTTCCCAGCCCACGCCACGCTTCACTCCGCGGTTCTCGTTGCCTGCTTCGCCGCTGATCAAAAATGCGAACCCTGTGAGGGCTGTGCCGACGGAGGCGGCCTTGATGGGCGCTTTGTCATCGAACCGAATCTCTGCATTCGCTTGCGCTTGGCTCCCCGGGATGCGGAAACGCGCGGGCGCCGGGAAAGCCTCACTGAAGGGGATCCGTATGCCTACTGCATCTTGATATTTCCGATACTCAACTCTCGCCTTCTCCGCCTCGCCGAGCCTTTCTAGAGCTACGCCCAATACGAAGTGTGCATAGTGACCCAGCGCGCCTGAGGGAATCAGCGCCAAGACCTCGCGCTCGCGGTTGTGATCTAGCAGCCACTCCCCCAAAGGCTCCATCCCGATCTCCGGATTCAGCGCCAGCGCCCGCCGGAGCATGGTTTCGGCACTGGAATCGCCCAACTTCGCCAGCGCTTCCGCGTAGTCCACGTACGTCTGGGAGTTTTCGTGTTTGGCGAGCACCTCCGAATAAATCCGTGCCAATGTGTGACGATCGCCTAACCCGACGCTGGCCTGCCCCAAAAGCCATAGGCTGTTCCTACTGACCTCATGGCGCGCCAACGCTGCTTCAACGGCCGAGAGGGACTCAACCTGGGCTGCCAAGATTGCTGCGTGATCTTTATCGTCGTGGACATCAGACCAATACAGATAGGCTAGCTTCTCATGCAGCAGGTCGCAGTCCGAACAGGCGGCGATACCAATCTCGAGGGCAGCACGGGCTCCATTACGGTCGCCCTCAGCGAGGCGCTGTTCGTAATCTGTAGAGAATCTGCTGGTCAGCTCGACGATATTACTGGAGGACGCTCGGGCCGGAACCACGAGGAATTGGAGAGCGATCGCGAATGCCAGATGCCGCCGAAGGCATGGTGAGTCCCAGTTTCTCATTTCAAATGAACCTCATAGCTCGCCAGATAAACGGCGGGAGTCAAGTGCCTGCGAGGCATCCACACTCCCCCCTCTACTTACTTAGGCGCGAATGCGGGTGGTTTTGGTTAGAGGAGTGTTTGCTCCCGGTTGGCTGGCGTGGGAGCCGCAGGCGCTTTGTGCGGCCCTTGAATGAGCGGGAGGGGGGGTATAGTATTTCTCTATCTCCCTGAACGCGAAGGCGTTAAGGAGCTCGGGGGAAGCAGGCCATGGACGAGGACGACCGGCCCATCACCGCACTGCTCAGCCGGCTCGGTCAAGGCGACCGCGAGGGGCTTGACCAGCTCATGGAGCTGGTCAAGACGACCCTCCTGGGCATGTGCCGCTCCCGGCTCCGAAGGTTGCCCCAGGGAGCCCTGACTCCAACGGCGCTTCTGACCGAGCTCTACATAGACCTTGCCGGCAGGCTTCCCGATCTCGCGAACCGGAGCAAGTTCTTCGCCTATGCCCATGAAGCGATCAAGCACTTGGCCCTGGACTTGCGCCGCAAGGAGAGAGCAAAGAAACGAGGCGGCCATCTGAAGCAGGTGCCTCTGGACGACCTGGAGCTTGCCGACGAGCGGCCTGATCAAGGGCTGGTTGAGATCTTCGAGGTTCTGGAGCGGGTTGAAGAGCAGGACCCCCGGTTCGCGGCGATGATCAAGCTGCGCATCTTCGACGGTCTGAGCGAGCGGAAAGCGGCTGAGGAGCTCCAGATGTCTCGCTATGAGCTCAGAAGAGAGTGGACGACGGCTCTCCGGCTCTTGACTCACCTTCTCGGGCGTGACCAAAGGAAGAGCGATGGCGCGCTTTGAGCGCTGGCTTGAGGTGAAACGAGTCGTCGAGCAAGCCCTCGACGTGGACCTCGCGCACCGGAAAGCCTTCCTGGACCTCGCCTGTGCGGGTGATGAGGATCTGCGCCGAGAGGTCGAGGCTCTCCTCGACACCCCGGCCGCATCAACCTCTTCGGTCGCGGGTCTCTTCGGCTGGGAGCCGCGGGGCGAGCCCGACTATGAGGTGGGGGACCGCATCGACCACTTCACGATCGTCCGCCGGATCGGCGGTGGCGGCATGGGTGTCGTATATGAGGCACGGGACACGAAGAATAACGATCGACAGGTTGCTCTGAAGATCCTCTTGTCCCGCGCTGTGACGCTCTCCCAGGACAAGCGTCTCGCCGGCCTCTCGCATCCGGCAATCGTCGTCTTCCATGACAGCGGCGAGACCCTGGAGGGTCTTCCCTATTTCGTGTTTGAGCTCCTCGAGGGGCAGCCGATCACTGAATTCTGCGAGCACCGCCGGTTCGGAGTGCGGGATCGCCTCCACCTTTTCCTGAAGGTCTGTGAGGCGGTCGGCCACGCCCACCAGCGCGGCTTGATCCACTGCGACTTGAAGCCGGAGAACATTCTCGTCACTGCGGCCGGTGAGCCAAAGCTCCTGGATTTCGGAAT
>Ga0307508_10007450_pt1 | contig 10190 bp, 10 predicted proteins | sample 9_EM_MG_FD_203089 | JGI IMG/M metagenome (GOLD analysis project Ga0307508, IMG submission 203089) | Populus trichocarpa ectomycorrhiza microbial communities from riparian zone in the Pacific Northwest, United States - 9_EM | ecosystem: Host-associated > Plants > Roots > Unclassified | place...
GTCCAGCTCGGTATTAGGCAAATTCATCCAACGCTCCCCGCGTTCCGACGCGATACGCTTGTTCCCATCCCCGACTCCCTGCACGCCCAACATTCGGCGGAGCGTCTCAGTAGCCTCAGGAATCTCCCCGCGCGCGACCTGCAAACAACGAACCATTTGCACGTCATTGTGCGCATCCAGTGCTCCCGCCAATGTCCCTCGAAGGGAAGCCTCATCCGCAGCCGCATCCACAGAGTCTTGGGCACGATGCACCTCTTTGAGCGCGCGAATCAACATTGGTGATGCTGGTTGTGGGGCTATCGTCCCCGTCTTCGTGGTCGTCGTCCTTGACGTTCTTGTCTTTGTCTCTTCCGAGACGAACGTGGCTTTGGTCGGCGTCGGCGTCGGCGGTACAGACACATTGGAATTTGTCACGTTAGGCGGGTACGCCGTCGACAACATAAACGATGTCCGCGCGTTCCGTCCAGATCCAGACCCAAACCCTATCGGCCTCGGCATTATCATGGTTGATGGATCAACCATTGAAGGTAGCAGCTGCTCCGGCTGTCCACACGCAGGCAGAGACGTTGCTAGATGGCTGCCACGGTCGTCATTGTCATCTTCGCCCACTGGCCCATTCAAGTTCCCGTTTGCGCTGACTGGTGCGCCATCCGTCGTAATGCCCAGAGCATTCTCGCCTGATAACTCCGCCACTACTCCTTCTCGACATGTCTGCACTTGCTGCCCACACAACATTGCATACTGCCTTTGCATAATCCGATGGTCCAACGACAGCAGCGCGTGCGCTTCCTGTGCGAACCGCATCGATTCATTCGCCACCGAGCACACCTCGTGATACGTGCGAATCTGAACAGACACCTATCGATGACAAGTCAACGAGCAAGACAACTTAAGGGAATACGGGCTACCCACCCCAAACCTTGCAGCGGCGTCCGTGATTGCGTCATTACATGCTTGGAGTTCCCTCGTAATTTCTTCTCTCCGCACGTACCGCTTCAAAAACGGACGGTGGAGTTGCGTCTCCAGAAACGTCTGGATCTGAAAGACAACATCAGTTGAGCAAGAATGGACAGCCCAAGTCTACCTCAACACACCTGTGCAAGTGCACCGCACAACCGCTCGACAGGCATATCGAGGGTAGTTCCAACTCCAGCTTCGTTAATGTCGCATCGAACAGAATAGAGGAGTGCCGCACAGCGTTCGGCGAGGCGCAAGCAAGACAGACGGTTCGTCTTTTTGGAAAGAAATATTAGAGGGAGAGTATATACAGGTCCGAAACCAACGGGCCACTCACGTCCACCTTTTGACATGCGTCCCATACGCTCAACAATGCTTTGGCTGCTTCTTCGAGGCCAGGGAGAGGAGCCAATGAAAGAATGTCTGTGGATACGGAGAGCGTATCCTTGACCACTGGTGCGAGTTCGTGACCGACAAACCTCGCTAGGATAGGTTCAGCGACAGAAACAAACCCATGGATTAGCTCAACGACATACCCGATTCTCTCACCTTGACAAGTGCCTCGCCGACAGGCGATAGCATCGTAATGGTCGCGGCCGGCAAGATAGACGTGATCGCCAGCGAAACGCACTGTAACCATTGTTCCTCAATGGCTGAGAGAACACAACAGCGGAGAAAGACATACCTTTTCTGCCCTGCTATACCCCACTCGTTGTTGCACTTGCTCGTCCGACACGCCTCCGTGCTTTGATACACTACGCGCAAAGAAAGATCCATGTTTCACAGTGTCTTTCTCGTGAGTGAGTGTGGCAGACTTCTTCGGATTCATATCTGGGGACACCATTGCGACGTTCCCATCATTCAGGCCGTCCACACGTTCTCCTTGCAGACTGTCTGCATGTGCCGACCCACACTCTCCGCTGCTCTGCACCAAATGAGAACATCGGTACCCCTCACCGACATTATTTTCGCTACGTCCACGGGTATCATGGCTCACATCCTTTCTCTGTCGTTTCAGAGTGCTCTCCGAGTTCCTCCGCCCCCAAAACGTCCTTGAACGGCGGCTCTCGCGTTCCGCTTCCTCGATCCCGATTCCGAGCGAGCACAAGGAAGGACAGGTGCTCGTGTGCGATTGCGACGAGGACACCAACAGTGATTGTGACTGTGACTGGGATGGGCCAGACATGCACGAGACGTACGATATCGACGAGCGTGTCGACGCAATGCTGAATCGACGACTGCGCCCACCAATGTGTTCGTACCCATACCCGCTGTGTCCGAGCTCCTGACCCTGTACAAACATCTGCACAGTAAAGTTGCATCAACTACAAGAGCCACAGCAAGAAAGCATCCACTCACTGTGCCATCGGGCGTAACCCTACTTGCGCTCCCCTGGAAATGACACGAGTGGCGGCGCGTCAAATTATCCGGCCTTTTCTGCATAACAAAGGCCCCGTCAACAGGCAGTGGTCCGACGTCCACCCCACAGCACCCAGGACTATCGTCCAGTACCTTTGACCCTGTGGATCCGAATGCTATGGTCATGGGTACGGCCCGAGAGACAGGAATGCCCTCCATCTTGTAACCAGCCTTGACACCCGTCGGCGCATAAACAAAGCCAGGTGTTGACGAATCCGCAAGCCCAGCACCCACACTTCCGACGCCATCAAAGGACGCGTAAATCTCCTCATCTAAAAATGTGCCAGGACCACTCCCGCCTCGACCAAATGGTTTTCGAAACGCCAATGAATTTCCGCACTGGGCTAGTCTCATTCCCATCGCACCATATGGCTCATCACGGCCAGAGAAATTGCCAGCGTAGGAATCACTTGTGCCGCCCTGGGACTTCTCCACAACATAGTCCCAGTCGTCGAGCCAGCCTTTTCGTCCACCCCACCAGCGGATAGGGGCTTCGTTCAGCGGGGTTGAGTCTCCCTTGACCACGGTCGGCGTGCCCTGGATAAATGATTGGCCAACGGGTACGGGACTTCCGCGGGCGGACAGTTGCGGACGCGATTCCGAGATCCATATGTTACGCGGATCATCAGGAGACGAAGGGACCTGTGTGGCATACGGGTTTCCAAAGGATTGTTGAATAAGCGATTGGGTGCGATGGAAGCGAGAAGAAGGCGAGGGTATTATTTGAACTGGGGAGCCTTGAGCAAGGTGGAAGTGGGATTGAGCGGCGTGATGTGGTGAACAGAGAAGACGGGATTGAAATTGAGAACGGGACTATGTTTCATGGAGAAGTCAGGGAGCATGCACGCACGGTCGAGCGGTGAGCAACGTACATTATGGATCGAAGCAGGCGAACTTTGACCTTGTCTTAGACCATTGGAAGAAGGTGAAAGGGGACGTGGACTGTAGGAGATGGGGGACCGAGATGGACCTGCGAGGGGAGACGATGAAAGGGGAGAAGTAGGGAATGGCATTTCCTGCGCGAACGGACTGCTACTTGGGCTGGTATGGCGTCCATACGCACGATGTGATTGGAGGGGTGTAGAGACCATGACGGGGGATCGCTCAGGAGACGTACCTGAGCGGGGAGAACGAGAGAAGGAAGCGGTTCGAGTTCGGGAGATACCAGGAGGGGGCCATGGAGAGGTCAGCCCCGAGTCGAGATGCTCCCTGAGTGGGGAGAGGGTATCTGATATCTCACCGATGGGCGAGTTTCGGGGAGTATGTCCTGCGGGAGGAGAGAACTCGGAATTGGGTGAGGGATTTAGAGGAGAGGGAAGACGAGGGGAAGAACTTTGATAGGTACCCGCACTCGTCGGGCGGGGCGAGCGTATGGATGAGACAGACATCGTCATATGGTGAATCTGGGAGGAGTGTACAGGAAACGAATGAAAAGAATACCAACCATCTCTGACGGGTTTTTATGCGCCGAGGAATACATGTCAGTAGCCGAGGTAACATGACGTCGACTCAGACTAGCCCAAACGCAAAGTACTACTAGTCCGAGCGCTCACCAGGTTTAAACGCCAGCACTCCGCACCAATCATACTGCATTTGCCAACTGATTCACTCAGTTGGTGCAAAACCTGGGCCTGAACCAACAGCAAGCTCGCCTAGTGCGACCGCAACGCTCGCAGTGACGCAGTCCCCGCCTGAAAAGGGTGCACTGGCAGTGGGTTCGGTTTGGAATTCTGATGTCATGCCAACATGCACTCCCACTCGTCGTTTTAGTATAGCCACTTCTTTGTACCTCTGGCCCGAGGCGCTCAGGCCGACGCACCTAGTCGACAAAGTACTGTTCTTGCAAGGCGGCGGATCTAGCAAACCCCATGGCCACGTCAGCACCAGCTGTGAACGTCTCTCAAACTGAAAGAATTCCCATACTTAGATATGTCCTCACCCGATATGCCCTCTCCAGGCTCTTGTGCCAGCGTACCCTATCATCTTGGAGCGTTCTGGCGTGTCACACAAACATTTGGCCTCGGACGAGGTGCCAAACGCGCGACTCGATCCATCCGAGTCAGAGACTCAGGCTAAGGCTCCAACAGCTAGTACTTTCCCCCGAAGCTCCGCTGAATGGCTCTATATCAAAGATCCTGTATAGAAATCTCTTTTGATGCAAGTGGGCAGGTATGCTTTGTTAAATCCAGAGTTATGGATGACGAGCGAGAAGGCGGTCGTAGACATTGAATAGGTCATCCATACTGCTCAGTCGTCTACCTAAGTTTCAGGAGTCGGTCCATGTGCGGTGACTCGTTCCCACGGCTTGGTGACCTCGCGGCGCGACGATGTACTCCCCATCGGACGCAACGGAAAGAACGAAGAGGTCAGCGCGACCCCGGGTTCCAGCCACCCCGCCGCTGCTTCTGTTGGCAGCCATGGGGAATTAGCACGGGTGAATTCCAAATTCCCGGAGCACTATCAATAATCAATGACAAGGAGCCACTCTCAGTGAATTCTATCCGTCAACTCTTTCAGCGAATTGTATTCGACTAGAACAAGCAAGTTCTTTAACGTTTTACTACTATCCTTTTATACTGACCCGCTCGTATACTCGTCTAGTGATTTCTTCGACATTCCTCCAAGAGTGTATCGCCCTTGCCAGGCTGAAGAGCCAGGGCCCTACCCTCTCCCCCACCGACACGGACTTCTCTGACCCCAGTCTCTACGACGAATGCGCCTCGAGCGTCTCTTCCGGCTCCCCTCCCCACGTTATCTCCAAGGTCGAGGCCACCTTCTACTATGCGGGGATCTCCCGTTCCCCTCCCAAGCTAGTCTACCGCACGTCGGGGGATCCCTTCGTCATGCCCAAGGGACCAGAGGCGTACCGTCACTTGAAGTACCTCTATCCAGTCTACGACCACGAGCTTGGCGACAAGTGGGAGGACATCGGTCCCAAGGTTCGTGACCTTCTCGACAAGCAGCAGGTCCGCTTTTCGACCATCGACCTTGTCCGTTTCCGCACGGTCCCGGACCAACAAACGCCTGTTGTTATCAGTCCCGTCGTGATCTGGGTCGGCGTTCTTCCCGATAGTCTCACCGGTGAGGATGCGTTCAACTCAGCCAACGCCATACTCGCACTCCTCGAGGACGAGGACATTACAGCCGTCGACATCGAATTCCGAGAATCGGTGTTCAGGCGCTCAGCTGGTGCAAAGCTCTATGGACCCGCCTCCGCCCTGGATGCAACAAGGCACGTCATTGATCCTCTTACTACTGCGCTTGGACTTCCTATCGCTGCCGCGAAGATGCCTCACTTCCAGGGCACTATGGGCTTCTACTTCAAGGACGGCGACGACCTCTACGGTGTTACGGCCCGCCACGTTCTCTTCCCGGCAGATGAGGACAGTTCCAACTACACCTACAACCCCAGCAGGTCTCGTAAGGAAGTCCTCCTCATTGGCACCAAGGCGTGGGACGACTACCTCAAGTCCACCCGGATCAAGATCGGAAACCTTGGTACTGCGGCGGAGATCCACAGGGAGTCGATCGAAAGGTTGGAGGCGAGGGCGGAAGGCGATACCCCTGCCGCTGAGAAGGCGAAGAGGGAGCTGAAGAAGACTCGGGAACTGCTGGCGGAGACGACCGACGCGATCAACGAGCTTCAGGAGTTCTACGAGCGGACGAAGAAGGACTTCGGTAAGCCGAGTCAGCGTGTGATCGGTCACGTTGTCTGGTCGCCTGCTATCACTGTCGGTACCGCTCCGCATGGTTTCACCAAGGACGTTTGCGTCGTCAAGCTCGATAAGTCCAGGTTTTTGCCTAACTTTAAGGGGAACGTTATCGACTTAGGTGCGTGCTGATATTTTTCACTAAAGGCGTCTGGTCTAACTGTTTATATTCAGGGACGGAGATCGAGGCCCCCGAGTTCGTAAACAAGATGTATCCTCGCACGGACGCGCAGTCCGGCTTCAAGTACCCACCAGAACGCCTCCTAGAGCTCAGGGGCATTCTCACTGAGGATCGCATGCGCCATCCCGACGCGAAGGACCACAACGGCGAAAACTGCCTTTACGTGATCAAGCGCGGCCTTAGCACTCTCACCACGATTGGTCGTGCTACTGGATCCTTCTCTTATGCGCGCGAGTACTTCGCCAACCAGACTCACCAGGACTCAATTCAATGGGCAATCCTCGCATACGACAACGACTCAGGCACGTTCTCCAAGGGCGGGGACTCCGGGTCGATGATCGCCTCCGGTACTAGCGAATTCGGTGGCCTTCTTACTGGCAGGTCTGGCAAGACGGAGTCGTCGGATATCACTTATGCCACCCCGATGTTCTGGCTCTGGCCCATCGTCAAGGCCAAGTTCCCCAATGCCAACCTCTACCCGGTCTTCCACTAGGTTCGTCTCTTTTTTCTGTCCCATTCTTTCACACTGACAACTCACGACCTTAACGTCTAGGCCTTGGTTCAGTGGACTCCTCATTTAGGTTCGTCTGGTCTCGTTTGTTTCCCCTTCGCGCAAACTGACGGCCTTAGTGTCTAGGTTCCATACGACTTTACACGATTCGCTGGACTGTCGGACATGCTTGCGACCTTCGAGCGGTGTCGAATAGGTATTTGCAGCATCGTCATGTCCTGTAATGTAGCTTCTTATTATTGGACACTCGCAACCTCACCGTGTACTATCTATTCTCCTTCCCACTTGTATGTTCTCCTTCGTCTTTCTCCGTTGCTCCCCCATCCCCACTTGCTCGTCTATCCCACTCATATAAACCCCATTCAGTTGTCACTACCTCTATGTCGAATGGACATTGTTGGTGTTGTCTTAAACCGCGCGCGATGAGCTGAAGTTCGGTGCCCAGGTGACGTTTGAGTTAAGCGTTTGACCTCTGACGCTTTGAAACTCCACGAACCAACTTCTTACGACTTTGCTCTTACGACTTACGACTTCACTCCCGTGTACGCACCGTTGTCTGACGATGTTGACAACGTTGCTTCCTAGGTCTCAGCAGATATACGTCGTCCAACCTTGCTGAAGACGATGATCGACACGGGAGCATATTCCTTCGAGTTTGATAGCACGTTCGTCGCCTTCTGCACTAAACACGACGCTCTCACTATGATCATGAACGAATTGGTGACTTTGGATGCATCGGGTGTCTTCTCACTGACGGTGTTGGGGTTACAGCCATCTTGGATGCTGGTTCTAACGGTGACGTCCTCTATCCTTGTTGACACAAACGTTGCATGGGGGAAGATTAAGGTTTGACTGAGTTTAAAACCTCGGAATTATCCGTCACTAGTCTAGGAGCGGCCAGGAGTACGACCCTCAACAACGGCTTCTTTGCCTCAATATACGGACTGGTCACCAGTGTAGAGCACGAAGAATCACTGCGGAAACGAGAAAATAAGCTGTGACAAAACGGATGTAGATACCTGATTATTCCTACCTCGGAATTGTGTTTGGCTTAAATCCAATCCTAATCCGAGGGTTTGGACTTGGGCCCTTTGAGCTGAAATTCGCACCACCTAATCAAAGCTCTGTTTACTCGGAGCAAGCAAATCCAAACCTAATCGCATCCGTAAACGCTGGTCATCCCACCTCCGCCTACGGTGTCATATAGACATCTAACCACATCCTTATCCACATCCGTTTTCCTCGTATTCTTCTTATTCGCACCTCAGGTTTCCTCCTTGCTTTAGGTGAGCGTCCTTTAGCTTTTTTTTCTCTTAAGTCCCTACAGCTATGAGCCTGACCAAGGACACCGATACCCTCAAGCTCACCTTGCCGCCGCAGCTCAAAACCTTCACCTTCTCGGTTGAACGGGATGTTAAAAAGTCTCTGGTAAGTTTATTCTTTTGTAGTTTGAGTCACAACTTGAAGAACACAGACCGTTGACATCAACCTCGTGTCCCCACAAATCCCTTCCAAGCGTTCGATCGGTGTTCAAGCGACCAGCGACACTGAGTCAGAGAGTGAGCCGGATCCAGTTCTTGTTCCCCTTGTAAGTTTCCTTGAGCTATGACTGATCCACCAACCAATTCGTCTTTTTAGAAGCCTGCATTGGAGAGAAAGCCCAAGCTCATTTCCTCGCCCGTAAAGCACGCCCGTAAAAAGCGCATTAAAACTAACTAGCTTATACTCTGTATTTTTTGCTCTCGTTTGAGAATTCTGTGTCAAGTTGTTATCGATCGTATCACGCGTCTGATGATCTCTGATCTCAACCCACGTTGATCACCACCACCATGCCCCTCGTCCGTTGCAACTGCAAATCCCACAAGTGCGGTGGCAAGTACGTCGATTACAACACCTGGCGCACCCACGATAAGAAGGATTTACGACTGAGAACGACCACCTCGCAAGCTCAGCTTCAAAATGTGTGCCGAGTCGTCCCCACAGCCAAACCTGATCAGGGCCCTGTCTCTCGAACTTTTCCGATCCTTCTGAATCCCTCTAAGGTTCTATCTCCGGATGCAGAGTTTCCCGATCCCCCAAGGTCCTCGGACTGTGCAGTTGAGCAACAAATGCTAGACCACGGAACGCTCACGGGCGAAGACCTCGACATCATGACCTTCGGTAGCGATTTACCAAATCTCGGACCTAATTTCCACAGCCCGGAAGCACTTCTCGCTGCCGTCGACCATTTCAGCGCGTACAACCAAGCTGCATCGACGAATGCACGATCGCTCAACTCCTACGAAGCATATACCCTGAAGGACCCGGAAGCGCGTCAATTACAACAGCAGCTCGACAAGCTACTTGACGAAGTACCAGATAATCAAGAGGACATACCATTTGACCAGCCTGGTGACGACGAGGGATTAGGGGACCCCGAGCTTGATTATGAAAATGACAAGCCCGAACATGAAGATGAACCTGAACTCGAACCCGCACAAACGGATATACCCTCAAACGACTCAGAAGACGACCCGGATCCTTTCCTGGTCAATGATAACTTCGATGGCAATGACCGGGACCGATCTGATGTCGACCCACTCCACATGACACTTTATGTCCTCGTCTCTTGGCTACATCTCCAGTTTCATCTCCCTCGCGTCGCTTGCAATGCACTCCTTGCTGTCCTCAACTGTATTCTCCTCGCAATTTCACCTTCTCTGGTCCTTCCATTTATCACCCTTCAGTCGACCAATCGTGTCCTCGCTGTTGATAGACCGGTTCTTCTCCTTGCCGTGTGTCCGTCTTGTCTTGAAGTCTTTCCTCCAGCTGGTTCCTTGCATTGCCAGGACACGTGTACAAGCTGCAACATCCCTCTGTTCAAATCCGATCAAACTGCTCGTGGCAATGTACGTACAACCAAAACACCTGTTCTGAAGTACCCATATCTTCCTCTGTCATCCCAAATCCGTTCGATCCTCAAAATACCCGGGCTCGAAGCTTTACTCGACCAATGGCATCAAAAGCCCCGACAAAGCGGTGTATATACAGATATTTTTGATGGGGAAATATGTCGCAACCATCTCAAGGACCCAGCAGGTAAACTATTCTTCTCGAACTCCCCACATGAACATCATGGACCCAATGGCGAGCTCCGGATTGGAGTGAACCTTGGAGTCGACTGGTGAGTTCTCCAATTATATTTTCAGCGTCAATCTAAGATACGCGTCTTTCATCCAGGTTCTCATATACACGAAGCAACATTGCCCCCTCTCACTCCACTTGTCCGACATCGTTCTCTGTATGTAATCTACCTCCCGAGTACCGGTAAGTCGAGTTCTATCACATCATTGATACGTTTTCTCATGATGTTTAGATATCGTACTTCAAACTTGATGTGTACGAGCATACTCCCAGGACCAAAAGAGCAAAA
>Ga0307508_10007451_pt1 | contig 10190 bp, 8 predicted proteins | sample 9_EM_MG_FD_203089 | JGI IMG/M metagenome (GOLD analysis project Ga0307508, IMG submission 203089) | Populus trichocarpa ectomycorrhiza microbial communities from riparian zone in the Pacific Northwest, United States - 9_EM | ecosystem: Host-associated > Plants > Roots > Unclassified | place...
GCTTACGCATCCTAAAGTCAACCCCACCCACCCCCCCCCCCCCCCCAAATACTACCCCCCCCCGCCATACCACCGCCACTACGGATTTCTTCAGGACGCCATCTCTCAGTCCTTGTCGCTCCGACGAGAGCTCTTCCGCAATACCTTGTATCGCTACCCCACCACCACAGTCCTTCGATCGTCGCGCGCAGGAATCCGACACCCAGCGCTCGTACACGATGCCGGCACCGATTGACATCACGTCTCGACCTCAGCAGTCGGGACAGCCAAAGTCCAATCTCACAAGCCAGCTGCGCGCTGCCGGTGGAATGCCGATGCCGATGCAGATGCTCCAGGAGCCGTACGGCGCGAGACCGGGAAGCATCTCGCATGGCAACGGCATTCCAATGTCCAGCTCGCGACTGCGACGGGAGAGCATGGTCGACGGGGGTCTAGCTAGGAGTCTCATGAGCGGCGGCGGAGCGAGCTGGAGCGCAGTCAGCGTAGGCAGCTGGATCAGGGACGAGTAAGTTTCCGTTCTAGTTCGTGCGATTTTGATTTTCGATCCCAATGGGGGGAAGGCGGTGGGGCCCGATGAACAAGTATACGGCTGCAAATCTGCTCCCTACGACTGTGGACCTCATTCCTCCCGCAACGGAAGAAAAATCAAAAAAGAAAGAAAGAAACAAAGAAAGAAGCATATTTACTCTATCCATACCCAACCGGCGCCAGTCTGTTGGAGTAACAAAGCTGATTTTTCTTCCTCCAGCATCATCATGACTGGAACTTCGCCCTTCACACTCCAAACACCCTCGTATCATTCGTCGTCGTACCTTCCTAAGTTGGAGGCCGAATTCTGTCGCGACTTCTCTTGCTGCGGTCTTCCGCTGCCGTCGTTGCACGACCTGCTCCGACACTACGAAGAGCACCACGCCCAGCAGATACCGATCAGCGACGAGAGCGATACCCAGGAGGGGCATGGCGCCCATGGCGCCCATGACGTCAACGGGCGGCAATCCCGGCACCCCCAACAGCAGAACTCTGGGATAACAAGTCCCATCGGTGGAATTGGCGGCATCCAGTACGAAATGATGCGCCAGCAGCAGATACAGCGTCAGAGGCAGCAGAAAGAGGAGCGGGGCAACCACCAGCAGGACGATCAGCCGGAAGGCGAGATCGCCGGAGACATGGAAATGGATGACGACATGACACCTCCACCGAATAACGCTGCCCCGCCATTAACGCCTCAGGCACACCTTGGCCAGCAGCAGCACTACTCCCTTCCCCAAACTCCCGCAGCCCTGACCATGCCCCCCTACCAAAACACCCCGAACATGGCATCCGCCCAGCTGCCACACGTGACCAAACAACCAACGCACTTCTCGCCCGAGTCGTCCGTCCCCGGCACGCCGCTGGCCACCGACACCATGGAGTATGCCTTCCCGCAAGGTCTCGGCGGATTCCAGACCCAACAGTTTGGCACGAACCTGAACTACGGCACCCGCATGGAGACGGCGGGCGAGATGCCTTTGAACCTGTGCATCGACGAACCCGCGAAGCGTCTCTACAGTCCCGGGGGACAGGCCCTCGGCTACTCCCAGGCGCAGATGCAGCAGTACGTGGCCGGCAACGGAAGCAACGACATGAACAAGAGGCTCGCCGACGCCGGAGCAGCCCAGAGTCCCACGATGCCGCTGCAGGCCGAGGACAAGCCGTTCAAGTGCCCTGTCATTGGGTGCGAGAAGGCTTACAAGAACCAGAACGGACTCAAGTATCACAAGGCGGTAAGTCCTTTCCCGTCCACATGCAAACGGGGTTTGGTCACTGATTGGATTCGCTGCAGCACGGCCACACGAACCAGCAGCTTCACGACAACGCCGACGGCACTTTCTCGATTGTGAATCCGGAGACGTCTGCGCCGTACCCCGGCACGCTTGGCATGGAGAAGGAGAAGCCGTATCGATGCGAGTACTGCGGCAAGCGATACAAGAACCTCAACGGACTCAAGTACCACCGCTCTCACTCGACGCACCCGAACGCCACTGGTCTGTCCGGAAACGTGGCGATACCGTCAATGTCACAGCAGCCGGTCCCCGGCGGCGTGGTTGCTATCGCAGGCGGCATGGGAGACACCGGAATTGGCATGCCATGAACGGCCAGCAGGGATAGTTGTATTCAACATATGTGCGGCACGCTTGATACATCTCGTACATCTCCTTTCTCTCTCCTTTTTTTTTCTTTCTTTTCTTTCTCTTTTCTTCTGTCGACCTGGGGATACAACGCTTCGATTTACGGGGGTTTCCGCGGCACTTACGGGGGACCTGGCTGGCAACTTGGAAGGGGGCGGCGGCTTTCGTGCGAGTCTGTTGGGTGCTTGCTTTTCTTCTCTTGCTGTCACGGGGCTTCACTCGGGTCTGCTCTGCGGACCGCCCTCAACATGCTGGGATCGCGCTGGGCCTTGTTGTGCTCCCTAGCAGCGGCGTATATTCTTCTGATGATTTCATGACTGCGCGCTTTCTTTTCCTGCTTGTACTTTGGGGCCACCGGTAGACGGGAGTGGGTTTGCTATCTACTTACATTGTTCGGTTTTTTTTTTCTCGGTTCATTTTTTGCGTGTTGCTGATCCACCGCTGGATCTACCACCGCGTGCTTTACTGGTCACGGTTCTCTCTCCCGCTCGCTGTTATGCGTGTGGGCGTTTACCTTTTGTTTCCTTTCTTTTGCGGGTGCTGAGGGAGGGGGGGATGCGAGGTTGGGCTGAGCACGGGGGGGTGGCTGGGGTCACGGAAAAGTTCATGATTATCTTTTTCTTTCTTTCTTTTTGGTCGCCATACTTCCTTATTCTCGGTGGATGTGGGATTTTTTTTATTATAGGTAAACCACACATCACGGGTTTCATCCCCCTCTCTCCACTTGTTTCCTTTTCCTTTCTTCCTCCTGGGGGTGTGCTGCTAGCGGTTCGTTTGCATATTTGTCTTCTTTTTCCTATACATTTCGGGGGGTATACACAAAAGTTCTTTTTCGCTACGATTTATTTTTTCCTATCTCTATTCGGCGTGGAGGTTTATGTGGTTTGCGGGTTTGATCGGCTGGGCTGGGCTGGAAGCTCATCGGGTGGGGGTGGGGAGGGGATCTCTTGTTTCTAAAATGTATTCTTTTAGCTGGAACGAATGAATTGGACCTTGCATTTTTATTTTTTTTCCGAAGTCATCACGCGATCTCACTCGTCCCGGAGAATCCGCTCACTCCCACTTGACGTCCTGCGCCCGGGCGGCGAGCGCCATCAGCGCGTCGTCGGTCACGCGCATGACCTGCCACTCGAGCCCCAGATTCTGCGCGCCGATGGACTCGTAGAACCTGATGCTGGGTTCATTCCCTGTCTCTCCGACGTCAGCCCGCGCACTCACTCTACCCACGTATTATTAAAAAAAAAACCCCGCACACTTGAGCACGCTCCACTCGAGCCTCTCGCCGCCGAGTGCGCGCGTCTCGCGGGCGAGCGCGGCGAGCAGCGCCGTGCCGACGCCGCGGCCGCGCGCGGGCTCGCGCACGAACAGGTCCTCGAGGTAGACGCCGGGCGCGGCGCGCCACGTTGAGTAGCTGGCGAAGTATATGGCCATGCCGGCGGGCGCACCGCTGCTGTCGCCGTCGTCGTCGTCGTCGTCGTCGTCGAGGAACGCGAGGAGCACGCGCGCGTACGGCGGCGCGAACCCGGCGGGGGAGGCCGCCGCGGCCGCCGGGAACAGCGTTGCGCGCAGACTCGCCTCCGTCGCGCGCACCGTCGTCGCCGGCTCGCGCTCGTACGCCGCCAGCTGCCGGATCAGCGACAGGATCTGCGCCGTGTCTGCCAAGCCGTCGCCGTTGCCGTGTCAGCCCTGATATGTATGTATGATACCAGACGACGGGGGGGGGGGGGGGAATGCACCGCTCGCGCGCGCGTGCCGCAGCGTGATCGTTGCGCTCATCTGCTTTGCCGCTGCGGATGGAGACGTCGGTGTCAGTGGCTGTGGATGTGTGCGTGAGTTGGTGCGTGCGTGCAACGCCTGCCAGGTCGAGAGTGTAGATACGGACTGCGGACTGCGGACTGCGGTTGGCGGCTGCTTATGCCCCACCCCCCGCTGGTACATAGATAGCGGCTGCACGGTGATGTAAGCCAGGCTGTCGGGAGGTGGGTGATCGGCGGTGATTGCCACTGGACGGGAGGGCCATGCCAGCGAGAGGCTGTGGCGATGGGAGGGATGCTGGGATGGGTTGAATGCGCCGGGCGCGTTGCATCATACACAGCAAAAGGTGCCACAGCCACTGGCCTCGAACCCGTGAGATCCTGCTCCGCTGGTTCGTCTGGGGGGCACCGAGTCGCTAGTTATCACCAAGATCAGTCCTGTGGCTGCATACATACTTAGGTAGGTACGTCTATAATTACTAGTTACGGCCAGCGGTCTTTTGGCTTTTGCTGCAATATCTCACTCGCTCTGCTTAGTCATGTAGAATGCACGCCACAAACACTCAGACCACGATCTCAAAACCAGTTTCTGGGTTGCTTTGGTGGGAGTGACTGCGCATGAGTCGGTGCGCTGCTTAGGTAAGTACTTTTTATCTGTAACCATCCCAGAGCACAACGTTTGCCCCGCGACGGCGCTAGTAGGTTGCACGGCACGTCCGAATTGCTACCTTTGCGTGCCTCTGACAATCCCCAACGGAACCCCACGGACGGAAAATGGAATCGCTCACGGATCCCGTCAAGCACGCAGCCGTCGACGCCGAGCCGGAGGCGCAGCCCGCCGCCAAGCGTGCCAGGACCACCGATGCGCGAGACTCGCAGCACGGCGTTGCGCCGGTGAAGCCAGAGTGCGTGGGCGCTCACCCCGCGGCTCGATCGTGTCGTGGCGCTCTTGGACTGACTCAATGCCCGGGCACGCGCAGGTTCATCGTCCAGCACAAGCCGCTCTCGGCGCCCGCACCCGCCGCCACCGACGACGCGGCGGAGATCTCGCACCGCGCCGACACCGAGGTCGGCGGCGACAGGAGGAACCGCAAGCGTGGCCAGAACAAGGCGCGCCAGTTCCACTTCGCCAACGACGACGTCAAGCTGTGCCAATCGCTCACCCACATCCCGCGCGAGAGCCTGTTCGATGCCGCGCCGTGCGAGTATGCCGTCAATGCCGCGAGGGAGGGGAAGAGCATCAGCCACAAGTGGCAGCGAGGCGGCAGGGGCGGCAGGAGGGGCGGCCGGGGCGGCAGGCCCGTCATCGTCGAGAGCGAGCCGGCGGAGCCGGGGGCGGCGGCCGAGCCCGAGCCGGAGACGGCGTCCACCGGTAATCCGAAGTGCGCTTTTGCCCATAACCTGCGGGAGTACCTGCACCACAAGGCGAAGGACATCGACGGTGTCTGCCCGCTGTTCGAGGAGCGTGGATACTGCGCGACCGGTTGGAAGTGCAGATGGCTCGGGTCGCATACCAGGGAAGTGGACGGCGAGCTGTTCCTCGTCGTGGACGGGGAGAAGAAGAAAGCGTCGGAGGAGCGGACTGCCAAGCTGAGGGAAGACAAGACCAAGAGCAGTAGGGCTGCCGTTGGCGAGGCGTCCGTCCCGGAATGGGAGAAGGATCTCGGCGAGCGCGGATTCGACGATCCTTACGGCGAGATCGTCAACAACGTGCCCGTAGGAATCAAGATCGCCATCAGGAAGAGCCAATTCCCCCTCAAGAAGAGCATCGTCTTCAACGAGTGGGCCAGGAAGGAGCAGCAGGAGCAGAAAGGTGACGACAGGGCCGCGTATGTGGAGCCCCCGCCCAAGCCGGAAGAGAAGCGGAAGCTGTACATCGGAAGGGAAACGCCCATACTGGCTCCTCTGACGTTCGTCACCCTAACCCCCTGCCGCTCACCGAGTGATCGTCTGACAGGAATAGCACGACCGGCAACATGCCCTTCCGCCGCCTGTGTGTTGGCCTTGGAGCCGGATTGACCTACTCGGAGATGGCCATGTCGTCGTCCATCCTCCAGGGCCAGAAGCCGGAATGGGCGTTGATGCGCGCGCACGTCTCGGAGCTTCCTCACTTCGGAGCCCAGATCTGTGCCAACAAGATCGACCAGGCCATCCGAACAACGGAGGCGATTACCAGACTCTTCCCAACCGCTGGCTCGGGCCGCCATGGACTCGCGTTCGTCGACCTGAACTGCGGTTGTCCCATCGACCTCGTCTACCAGGCTGGAGGCGGCAGCGCGCTGCTGGATCAGCAGAACAAGCTGATCAAGATGCTCAAGGGCATGAACTATGTCTCGGGCGAGACCCCCATCACCGCCAAGATCCGCATGGGAACCAGAGATAGCCATCCCACCGCCCAGAAGCTCATCAACAAGGTGATCGATCACGGCGACGTCCAGTCCATCACACTGCACGGTCGAAGCAGGCAGCAGCGATACACCAGGAGCGCGAACTGGGAATACATCGCGGAGACCTCGGCCCTCATCAAGTCCGTCAAGGCCCAGATGGACGCGACCGCTGACACGGCCGCCGACAAAGAACGCCCCGAGAAACCTAACGTCTACTTTGTGGGCAATGGCGACTGCTACTCGCACATCGACTACTACAATGCCGTCGACATCTCCGGGGTCGACGGCGTCATGCTCGCTCGAGGTGCCCTGATCAAACCGTGGCTCTTCGAGGAGATCCAGACCGGACAGTACCTGGATAAGTCCGCAGCGGAGCGCCTGGACCTCGTGCGGGACTACTGCAAGTACGGGCTGGAGGTTTGGGGGGCGGATGAGTTGGGTGTGGCCACGACCCGGCGGTTTTTGCTGGAGTGGCTCAGTTTCACGTGCCGGTTCGGTTCCCCACCCACGCATCCACCCATCCCCGCGTGCTGCGACTCACTGCGATTACAGATATGTCCCGATCGGTATACTGGAGAGGCTCCCACCCAAGATCAACGACAGGCCGCCGTTCTGGAAGGGCAGAAACGAGATGGAGACTCTGCTTGGCAGCAGTGACTACCGGTGGGATTTCACTCGGGCTCCGTGGGGAAGCCGACACTGACGACTCGTTTTCCTGCAGAGACTGGATCAAGATCAGCGAGATGTTCCTCGGCCCGTGCCCTAAAGAGTTCTTCTTCACGCCGAAACACAAGGTTAGTCTGAATGAGTTTTTTTTTTTTTTTTTTACCGGCGCGTGCCCTAGCTAATATGGTTTAACCTTGATATAGAGTAACAGCTATGATGACGAGGCTGAAGGTTGAATGTTGGCAGGATTACCGGGGAGCCGAACGCCGAGTGTTTTCCCGAGTAGTTAGACTCCAATCACATGCCAACCCGTCGCGATCCTTAGAAGTTGGATACTGTAACTTGCGGAAAATAGAATCAAGTGTCAACACCACGAAAATCCAATCGGGAATAGAAAACATAGAGTCGTGTGAGATGCTGTGAGGCGTACCAATCCTGGCTTTTCTTATTGGTGACGTATGCGGGAACTGGTTACGGGCTGCCAAGGTGGCTTGTGCGACAAACAGGACACCAGTTCCATCATCCGACCCCCAGCGACACAGCAGCAGCAACTCCCATACCCTTCCCCCCACCACGTCACAGCGCACAAATACTTCATCCCTCCTTCTCTTCTTTCCTCCCTTCACACATCCCACGAACAAAGCAATTCAAACATATCGAAACGCCCATCCATCACTGTCGACCCATCCTCTCCTCGCTTACACAGCACCACCCCTTTGATATAGCCATTTCAAGATGACACTGTATTACTCACTTGTAAGTCGTTGTGCTCCCCCTCACAGCTGTTCGATACTGTCACGAGTCGTCGCGTTCGAACACCTGGCGAGGACCTAAGCGAGGGATCGGATGCTAATCAGATCTTCGGCTGCGATATAGGTGTTCTTCCTCCTTGTGCTGGAGATGTCTATCTTCCTGCTCCTCGTGTTCCCGTTGCCCTTCACCTGGCGCAAGAAGACTTTCGAATTCATTTCGAACAGTCCGTTGATAGCGAAGCTGCAGTATGGAATGAAGGTATGTTTTTTTTTTGTTTTTTTTGACCGCCCAACGTGTGTAGCGGAGGATGCGGACCAGCTGACGATCGCAAGATTACGTTCATCTTCATCCTGATCCTCTTCGTCGACTCCGTCAACCGCGTCTACCGTGTCCAGCGCGAGCTGTCCGAGCACGCAAATGCTGGCCCTTACGGACAGGCTGGTGGCGACAGGATGGAGGTCCAGGCGCGCAAGTTCTACTCTCAGCGCAACATGTTCGTGTTCCCTCGCAATGCTCCGCACGTGTTCTTCCGGTGTCTGATATTCACCCCGCCAGGTACCTTTGCGGCTTCACTCTCTTCCTCTCCTTGATCTTGAACCGCACGTACACCTTCATCCTCGACATCCTCAGACTCGAGTCGACCGTCAGGGAGCTCCGTGCCATCTCCAACGCCGGCAACAAGGACGGCGCCACCGCTGAGATTATTGCCCAGAAGGATAGAGAGATCCAGGCCATCAAGGACCAGGCCGAGGGTCTGGCTAGGGAGTACGCGGGGCTTTCGGATCTCTACGACGCCGCTACCGGAACCCAGTCGTCGTCCAAGTCTAGGAAGGACATGTAAATGGGGTTTCAGTCAGACGCCTTGAGTTGCGACGCAGGATGAGGACGAATGGTGGGGGCCGAGTACGGGAGAAGGGGGGGGGGTAAGAGAGCCCTAGCATGATCGATTGAATGAGTTGAGCTGGGTGTGCTTTTCCGTTTCATATTCGGGTCGTTTCTTTACAATTGTCGTGGGCTCGGATGATGTTTTGTCGCTATTCCCCTTAAAATTAAGAGTGTTCCGTTCGTCCTGTGTCGCATCCGATAAGCCGCTCACGACGAGCTCTGTCGATCTCTTCCGTTCTTCCACAAAATGACGTTTTCGGTGGGGGACGGATAGATAGATGTGACACGTCGGAATGACATCAGCACTTGGCAGTAACCACGGAGCCAGTGCTATCTATCTAGCCCCCGCCATTTGGCGCATAGGTGATTGACGTAGGACATCACCTCGCACGGAGGCTTCGTTAATTGCAGCCCGCAACACACCCACCGACGACTGAAGCCGTATCCAAATGTCGCACGTTCCTCCAGCACCAGTAACCTAGAGTGGCCGCCGGCTCACACGTGCGCCGTACAGGAAGCTCGCCCTCGTACCGTCGTCCAGCAACTCCTCGGCAGCCGAACGCAAGCCGCAGCTCGACCTCCTCCGCGGACACCCCTCAACGGACCTGCTGCCCACGCACGCCATCTACGAGGCCGCCGGCGTGGCGCTGTACTCGCCGTCGCTGCTGCCGCAGGACTCGTACGCCGAGAACCGCCATCCGCTGGCCTACGGCCCCGACAACGGCAACGGCAATGTCCGCGAGGAGATCGGGCGGTGGTGCGCGGAGCGGTACCGGCTGCGGGAGGCGATCCCATCGTACGTGGTTTTCTCTTTCCCCTTTCGGGGGCTGAGGGGAGCTGGGAGCTGGGCTGAGCAAGACCGACAACACAAAGGGAGCGGATATACCTCACCAGCGGCGCCTCGTACGGGCTGCAGTCGGCGCTGCTGCTGTTCACGTCGCCGGTCACGGGCTACACCAAGTGCGCGTTCGTGATTAGCCCCACGTACTTCCTTGCCAGCCGCACGTTCGAGGACGCCGGGTTCGCCGACAAGATGATCGCCGTGCGGTCGTCGCGCACGACCATCGATTTCGACGGCCTGCTCGCGCACCTGCAGCGCGTCGACAGCGAGCGGCCCGACGTCTCGCTCGCCGACGGCCTGCGCCCGCTGCTGCGCCGCGGCGCTGCCCCCGCCTCCAAGAGGCTGTACAGGTTCGTCCTCTACTGCGTCCCCACCTACTCCAATCCGACCGGCGAAACCATGGACCTCGACACCCGCCGCCGCCTGGTCTGCCTCGCCCGCGAGTGGGACATCCTGCTCATCAGCGACGACGTCTACGACTTCCTCGGGAACGACGACCAGCCCGCCGTCCCCCCGCCGCGGCTGGTCACCATCGATGCCGAGACCCTGCCGCGCGGCAAGCGGGACGGCATCTCGGGGAACACCGTCAGCAATTGCTCGTTCTCGAAGCTGGTCGGCCCCGGCCTGAGGGCGGGCTGGATCGAGACTGCGACGGGCGTGCTGGCGAAGCAGCTCGGCGACGGAGGGGCAGACCACAGCGTACGCCACACCTGCTCGCGCTCCGCTTATATCCCCA
>Ga0307508_10007452_pt1 | contig 10190 bp, 7 predicted proteins | sample 9_EM_MG_FD_203089 | JGI IMG/M metagenome (GOLD analysis project Ga0307508, IMG submission 203089) | Populus trichocarpa ectomycorrhiza microbial communities from riparian zone in the Pacific Northwest, United States - 9_EM | ecosystem: Host-associated > Plants > Roots > Unclassified | place...
GACATATCCCATTATGATCGAGACATCCTTTTGGTCCCTGTGTAACAGGTTTCGAATTTTTTGATGTTACTGGTATTATATCGTTGTCGGTCGTTCGCGTCTGTCGAGCAGCTGAAGATGTTGTGCAGCGATGAATATTTGATTTCAAAAGCAGGTCGTCGACGGTTTTATGATAGCTCTTCCACCAGTCACCACTGCATTTGCACGACGGACTGCAAGTGGACGAGCACTTACAGAGAGGGGCAGGCTTTGGAAGAGTCTGCGTTGGATCCTTGTAGTCCAACGCAGTTGGGACAGTAGGGGCCGCCAGTTGCTCTTGCAACACTGCGTGAATACCGCCACGGGATTCGTTCTGCACTGGAACAGATGCACGAACGGAGTCTATCGAGCCAGTGAGGAACTCGCCTCGATGCACGCTCTCAAGGTATTGGACCAATTCCTGTTGAAAAAGAGAATCCTTGGACACAAGTCTGTCGCGGACCTCTTGTGGAGAAAGGGAACCTGAAATCCACAATAGCAAATGAAGATGCAGAGTGAGTCGACCCTGCTGCTCAACAGTACCATAGTAACCTGACGTTTTCCCATAAAGACCAGGGTGTTCGTGATCTACGCCAAGGACGTTTTTTATGAAAGAGCGAACCATCACGTCAAAAAATCGGGCTGCCGCAACTGGGTTGCTCGCTACGAGTCGATTTCGTTCTGCAGAAGATCTCAATTCGGGACTGAATTTCTCTCCTGTATCTGCAAAGTACAGACATATTGGATGTCGGTTATCTGCAGGTGAAAGAGTAATAAACCAGGAGGGTGCCCCAAGAAACGAGATTAGGGACCAGAGCTCGTTGCGCATATACTTTTTGCTTGTAAGAGACCCTTTGACATGCCCGCCAACGTGATCCAAATCTTCTAAGACAGCGAAACACGCTTTCTCTGCCTCTGTCTCTGGACGGACGTGCTCTCCATCGGTCAAGCGTGCAACCAATCCCGACAAAACAGTTTGATCCAGGGACACCAATCTCTGTGATATTTCATCAAATTTTTGCCTTTTAGCGAGCAGGTGACTGCCAGTAATCCCCGCTTTCAGCTGCTCGTGATTGAAGGCAACAATAGGAAAATACAAGTCAGTCTGGAAGCGCTTATCGTGGTACATGAGCAAATGTCTCTTATGTTCTGCTTCTGATATCTTCCTCTTAAGCCGTGCTTGTCCTATGCCGCCATAACCGTATGGAAATAGCCACGGGAACATCTGAGGGTACGCCTGTGGATTATCATACATAGATTGAGGGTTGTCGTCTTGACCGATGCCCAGCACCTTTCCCTGATCCTGGAGATGCTTGAGAGCACGGGCCTTTAAAGCCGTCATAGAGAGCTTGGTGTATTCGTCACCAGTTATGCCGTGGACAGTGAAGGGGCAAATGCCTTCTTCTGTTCCCTCCTCCTCTTCCATATCGTGGTTGCTCATCGCAGCTGGTAGCTTATTTGATTCATCTAGATGAGTCTTTTTGTAATCGACGACAACAGGAACGCCAGAGAGCGGATATGAAGCCAGGTTCTCGCTAGATATCTCAAGATCCCTGTAATCGCGATGATTTAGTTTCAACCAGTCCAGCGCCCTGCTGACCTTCTCTCGGCGAACCAGAAAGGGTGTCCTCTTGAAATCCTCCTCCGTAGGCTGTGCACTCCCTGTGAATATGAAGGCAAGGACCTCTTTCATCTCATCTCGGCTGGGAGGTAGCATACGATAGACTGCAAGCGTTGGATTTGAAAACATGATAACATTTGCCACCATTTTGGCTCTACCAGATGAGACCCGAACGACCGCCCGATTGTGGCGAATGCGGGCGATCATCATACTTTCGGCAAATGTAAGGCCTTTCAGTGCATCTGGTACGGGGCCTAACCAAAGGCCATTGGAAAGGGCAAGCTTTGGAGCTTTGCCCTTCTGGAGCGATGTCAGACAAGCGCGACAGACACCCTTACACGACCTGTCAATGATGGGCCCTTCCAGCTCTTCTATTGGATCCTTGGATGCTAAGCGCTCTTTCCTTGTCACCCCATCGGAAATTAGAGACGATAGATCACATCCGATGTCTTGGATGGGAGTCAGATCGGTACGGAGTTTCAGCTCGCCACAGACTGCACAACCCGACTCTTCGAAGGCAGAGGGACTAGTGTCAGCACAGAAATCATTCACGATCTGTTCAATCTGGGGAGAGGAAGGAGGACGAGGGGGAAACTTAGTAGGGGCCCCACTATTTGACTTGGGCATTTCAGGGGCCCTGTTGTTCCACTCTGAATCTGATTCAAGTCCGGACTTCCCAGCATCATGAGGTCCAAAAAGGCATACGTACTGGTCGCAAACATGACACTTGTGATCAGTGAACAGGGCTGCCAGTGCTGGTTTGCGATCTGTTGACCGAAACCGAATCGCGTGTAACGACGCCATATTTCGAAGTTCTTTCCGAGTTAAGGAGTTTGCAAAATGCCGAATAGGCAAGCGGAGTGGGATTATGCTGCCGTCTTGCTTGCACAAAGTCATCGCCTCGGTAAGCAGAGCATATTTGTAGAATTTCCAATCCGAGTTGTCAGATGCCTCTGGGCCATGGCCATCGACGCGGTACGACCTCAGAAACGACATCTTTAAAATCCGGGGTGAATAGGTTTGTGTCGGTGTTGCACCCGTCTCCGTGGTCTTGTCGTTGATCGAGGAGGACGTGGGCTGCCGCAGTTCGAAGGAATTGTCGTCTTTTGAAGCCTCTGCTTTCAGACGGCTTTTTTTCTTATAATAACGATTTTGTTCGCGGTTGGCGAACAGAACATCGCGAGAACGAAATAGGGAAACATGCTGATCACAGACATCACAGCTGTGATTCTTTAACAGGGCTTTGAGAGCAGGTTTGCGATCCCTCGAAGTAGAACGAATGTTGTGCAGGGATGCCATATTGCGAAGTTCCTCACGGGTCAACCATTCTGATATACAATGAACGGGCAAACCGAAGGGGATAATGCTGCTGTCTTGGTTGCATAAAACAGATGCTTCAGCAAGGGTCGCGTATTGAACAAAGCTAAAATCGGCGTCATGGAGTCCGTCCATATCGCGAACATTCGGGCAGTATGACGACAGGAAACTCCCCTTCAATGTGTGCGACCCGGGTGCGCCACCTCCCATGAATCGAGTACGAGCACCAACTTGCAATTTTGACGGTTTGGGGCCGCCTGAACGCACACGAGATGCCCAGTGCGATACCCGCCGGTGCAAAAAAGTTAGAGGGGTAGTGTCCAAGAGGATAGCCAGTGAGTGCAAGCGATAGCAGGGTCGACGGTTGTGCAGTAGTTTCAGGCGGTTTGAAAAGTCGTGGCGCCGACAACAAAATCTCTGCAAATATAATTCAATTCTTCTTACTAAAAAATACACATCATCAACTGAGTAAGGCATGATGAAAGGCACAAGAAGTGGAAAACTCCTGCCTAGAGGCCTAACCCTCTGAGAAGATTTGCATCCTGCACAACAGGCGGATGAAATGGTTTGCACCACCATAACCTGTGAGAAGCAAGGAAGCCCAGACGTAGAGGCAAGCTGATTGGCTTTCACTGCCAGTATAACACGAGACAAGCTCGGAAACGTAGACATGGACGTAGTTTGCTCAGCAAAAAAGCACTGAAACGTAGATGGGGATGGATCAGCTTGAACAGAAAATGTAGAAGGATAGAGACATGGAAATACACAGGGTCCTCTATCTGCTTCAGGGAAGTACAGGCCGTCGATGGGGGAGGGAATGGCAGCTGGTAATACATATAATGACATGGAACAGCCATGATCTGGCAATACCATCAGTGCTGGGTTACAAAAAATAAAAGAAGCTTACCTATAGATTTGAGGAGGAGATAAGCATATACCACGCACAGATACGACGCAAAAATATCGAGCAACATTGGTTGAAGTGGAAGCCTCGGCCCTCAACTTCAACGTTCGAAAGGGAATGTCACGTGTGCTTACCCAACGCGGACGATGACAAATGCAAGGCATTATAACCAATTTACAGGTCTGGTTCTTTACCTCGGCTGACGCGACAGGGACGTCCTAAATTTGGGACATTGACTGGTCTACAGCGTCGCCAGGAGCGATCGAGGACGAGAGGACAAGACTCCTCTCGATGGACGAAATTATCGACGACCTTCACCAACATCGTGATAAACGACATCCCGCGGAGACTAAAGTACGTTTTTCCTCTCAAGCATGCGCTCGTATTGACTCTTCAATTTTAGCCGACGGATTTTACTTTTCCGGCAGAACACCACCGTGTTTCCTCCGGGATACTCCCAAATTCGCAAAGCTGACCTAGATCCTGCCCAGAACTCCTGTACAACGCGACATATACGATAGAGATCCAGTGGGGAGGGTCATAAGGTCAAGGAACATATCAGACCTAAGAAACGGTCGTCTTTTGAAGGTGCGTTGACCTTTATTGGCTCGCTGTTCACTACGTTAACGTGTTATCTAAGGCGTTCCTATTACACTAGGACTACAGTCGTTGCAAGTTTGGTGCCATTGCTATCAAGAGCTTGATTACGCGTGGAAAACATTTAGAATTTTGGTGGCCACCTATTTTTCGTTTGCTTTGAGAATTGATTCTTCTTTAGATGCTAGAGGTTGACATTGCTTGCTCCACTGCACATCAAAGAGTCACTGTCCCACCCTGGCAATTTGGATTAATCTGCACCAGAACTCTCCCATATTGTGAGCATTGCTCAGTCAATCTTATTGATGTCACCTTTCTGTAGACGAAAAAAAAAAACGGTTCTGCCCCTTTGAGACTGGGTAATGGAGTTGCCAGGAACGATTGGAGCCGCTTTCAACGCTCATGGGACTCCGTGCATGATTTTTCCATGTCAAAAATCAAGGTACCTGGAAAACTTGCGATCCAGGGCTTTAAAACTCGAACCCGAAACCTGACATGCAGCAGGCCTCCAAATCCTGACCGTAAAGCCTGCCACAGTTTTGGATGAAACGGCGGCCTATGGTCATTTTGCAAGGTCATGCAGATCACTCATACTACTCGAAAATATACTAAGCTTGTGACCCCAAGACGTCACTTTCACGACCGTTCGAAGTCGACATCATCGAGGAGCCAAGTGACCAGCGTGACGTTCCTCCAAGTCACGTGCCCCAAACATCTAAACAAACACTGTGACAGGCGTCCTACTACTTCTTGACCATCGACCATTCGCAAATACAATGACCAATCCCGAAGCGAAGATACCGTACGTCACACCATATTGTTCGGAGGGGCGTACTGAGCGGATGATAGCGAGATACGCACCGTGTCGGCGGTTTTGTCTGCGTTTCCGTGGACTTCTGATTTCGTGCTGCAGCCAGAACGAGAAATATCCGAAGACCCAACTCACGGCGTTCGTTTCCACTAGATTCACCGCACATTTCACTTCCTGACATTAGAAACAGATTTTCCTCAACACAATGCATAAACTGGAAATGCAACTTTACGATGGATCTCATTCGATGGAAGCGCTAGACGTGCACCAGGCCATGACCGTAGTCAAGCCGGGAACGGTCTCCTTTCCGTCTGCTGTCGACATATCGCCGTCCACTGCAAGAAAGCTGTGCGGTGTGATGTCGGCCTACAGGTTGATGGACGTCATGTATGCCCTGCGGTCTTCTGCTGCCCAGCAGTCTCTTCCTGCGCCGTTTAGAAATCCGCGATATGGTAAACTGCCCCGACGGGGCTTGGTCCCGGACGGCAAGGTGAGTATGCCATCGGGTCTACGCCACCGCGGTCTTAAAACCCCCTGGTTAGAATTGGCCGCTGGAAGATTGGGTCCAGGCATTGAATGAAGGCGCGAGGAACTTGGACGGATTGGAAAGGTTCCTCGCGCCAGCACGACCCCCAGCTGCCACATCTACAGATCTATTCGCTGCAGATTCCGACGATTTCACGTTGCAAGCAGCCCTGTTCAAGGCTTTGCATGGGTTCTCGAAACAAGCGAAGGGATCGAACATGCTCTACAACCTACAGGCTGCAGCTTTCCACCTGTCCGTCATGCTAAAAGGATTTACCGCGAGCGATAAACTCGTAAGTCTCTTTAGTTTATCCGAAACGTCGTATCTTGACGGTTGTCAGGCGGTTCCAAACATACCAGACAACAGTGCTCTATACAACTCGTGCGTTAAACCGACAACATTATAAACGGAACTCTAATATTTTGCTCCGACACAGGACAATCCTAAAATCAGCCTTACTGACGGAAGAAGAAAAAGAGCACCTCGACAATTTCCGAGAGGGCAAGGACCTTTTCAAGATGCGACACCCTCTCTATGCCTCCTTGCTTTTTAGCCCATTGTATTTGCTGAGTGGCAGAAAGGTCCACAACAACGCGTGGGACCAGTCCAACATGTTGCAGGTGGGTCACAATCCATTTTCCCTGGGCGAGTCGATAACTCGGCACAGTTGTCCAAGGCGTTCGGGAACGAAAAGCCCAACCTTCTCGTTCGTATAGAGCTCGACTTGTGGAGGGCATTGTTTAATGTGGCAACTGGTCGAGAGACGATTTTCCGGGCCATGCAGGCCTTCTTTGCCAATACCCCAATGGACGAAATTGATGGCCTCTCAACAGAAGATCAAGAATTCTATTCCTGTATGTCGTGTTAATGGCCGTCTTGATGGGAAACTGACTCCTCTAAGTAAAATCCCGGAAAATTAAGGAAGGCAGTCTCACATCTTTCCTGCTTTGCGTCGAAGGGGAAACCGCTCTCAGGGAAGGTTGGCCGCTCTCTCATCTTCGTCAGTCGAGCGCGGCATCAACCCCTGCAAACGAACACGGTCCGCAGGACACTTCTCCAGGAGACGGCGGCCCTGGTGGCTCCCCGAACGAAGACGAGCAGATGCCATCCGATCGAGGCGAGCGAACGGCAACAGACGAAGACGACCAAGAGCAAGATGACCCGGATGCGGATGGGGAAGCTCGGGCCAAGAAGAGGCCTCGCGGAAGCAAGGCTGTCGACTCTGGTAACCATAATGTAGCCGCACATAAGGCCGCACTTACAAAAATACGTTTAGGCACGCCGAGGCGCTCGGATCGGCTGCGGACGCACACAAGGAAGGGATCGCAATCGCATACAAGCGCGGGTGAGTCGAGTAAGCCCTTGGTCGCCTGTTTTGGCTGACGAACTGTTTCAGCTGGGCGCAGGACAAACCGCAGCAAGAAGTCGAAATTGTTCGTTCCTTTCCAGCAAATAGGCGATGGCACATATTTGCAGCCAATCCTGGTTGAGGTACGTTTGCTCCATGCGATGGTTCTGCTGTTGACTTTCGTGCTAGGACGAATTAGAAGTCAATTTTAACCCTTCGGTAGACAGACGCCGGGTGAAGGGTGAAGAATTTTCCATTATGGACACTTCGGGCCTGCCTCATCTGCTGCGGCCAGAATTCCACGTGGGTAGTTTATACGTGCTCGATCCCTACCACACTTATAGGCTCTGCTTGTAGTTCCAGGATGACCTGGACAAATTCGAGGCTTTCAAAGCCTTCATCAAGTCTCGCGAGGCACCCTATGGTCGACCCCGGTATCTCGAGGCGGCGTATCAGTCGTCGATCGAAGTCATCCCGTATGGACAATACCAGCAATTGTCCACATCTGAGGTCCAAGACAAGCTTCGTCTTCGGCACCTTGTAATCACCGGCATGCCAACCGAGGAGATCGAATTTGACGAATCGGGTGTTCAAGAATTGACAAATCTAGATTCCAAGGTCCACTTCCAAGGTGAGTCTTCGGTAGTCGATATCATTCTTCTCATCAAGTCTTGTGAAGACCAATCGATCCCCACCGTAAACGGCGACATGTCTGCTCAGCTTCGTATCGGTACTCTCGAGGACATCCTCGATATGGCCAAGGACCCCGACGGGGCGATCGTTAACGCACTCTCCTTTCCTCTTCCCCTCAGTGCCATCAAGAGGGACAAGCTCAGCGGCGAGATTGAGGCATGGCGCCTCACGGAAGGCCTCCCGTTTTGCAACAACAAGGCTTTGTATCCAACTTCGGACATGCGGTGGGGACTGGCCGCGACGGCATGGGCAAGGCACTGGGTGCACCTCGATTGCGACGGCTTGGGGACCACCGTCGACATGTTGTGCGGTTTGAAATTGTGGGCGCTTTTCAAGCCCCACTTGCATGGCGAACCAGATTCCACCTCGCACGTAGACCTGTTCCTGGACGACTTCGATCCTGCCGTAGTCGTGAAGACCTGGGACGTGGAGGCGGTACTCTTGACGCCAGGAACTCGACTGTGAGCATTCAGAATTCATGATTGGAGACGTTCGAGCTGACGGCGAGTAGTATTATGAAACCCAACACTCCACACGCGGTTTTCACCACCGAGCACGCGATTGCGCTGGGCGGACACTTTTATTCATTCACCAATCTCCAAGATACGGTTTCGGCGATCATTCACTGTTTCGCCACTGACAACATCGTGACGAATACCGAGCATCCGGAGACGAGGGTGCTTCTATTCAGGATGATGCAATACCTCTACAAGTTTTACGTCAAGGGGGCTGACGCGCGGAGTGAGCTATTTTCCTTCACAAGTGATCCTGCTCTGATTTTTACATAGAAAATAAGGCCGAGCATCTTCCTGACTTGACGAAAATCATGTCGCTCATTGACGTCCTTTCGTTGTGCAACTATTGCATTATGGCGAACGTTTTGGATTACAACACATACCAATTTCCCCTTTCAAAGGGGCGCAAGCCAACCGCCCGCGAACTCCATCTGCGCGATTGGTATGACTACAATGCTCTTAGCCCTCTCAAGCGTCGATACTTCGCTTATATTCGAGGGCTCGCTCTAAACCTCCTCGTCTGGATTGCATGTAACTACGATATCGCCCCTGCTACCCAAGAAGAGCCGCCTGTCGAAAGTGCGCCCTGCGAGGTCATGATAGAAGTGATGACACCGTTCCTGACCAATCAGGCTTGTGCTATCCTCAACTACAAGCGTCGAGCGGAGGCTCAAGACATACCTGGTGTTCCAAACTGTACGGCAGCAGACGTTCAGCGCCAGCTCGAGCTCCTCTTTTACGACAATCCCAACATCATCAACGACATCGACTTTGACAGCGATCTATCCTTATACGAAACCTTCGCGTTTGGGGACTGTTCCTGGCGTGTGAGGAAACGGGTCGCACCTATGCGTCTACCAGGTATTTTTAAAACCTTCGTCGTTTATGTTCTATCGTGTTTACGGCTTGCAGAGGATGATCCTCATACCGTAGGAACCACCAAAGGCGACAGAATGTTCGAGAGGGGCGCCACTCTCGGTTTCCCTTCGTCCAAGGGGCAGGGTGCTCCCAAACAGACAGTAAACGACGACGGCGGCCCGGAGCAGGAGTCTGACGAGGATGGGGAGAACCGGGATCCCGTCAACGGTAGCGAGGGACAGACCGCGGGTCGCAAGCGGAAGCGGGCCTCTTGATTGCCTCGTCGTTTATCGCCCTCCAATATTTTACATACATGCCAAACTCTGTACAGTGTCGCGCTATTTTGTCCTATATTGTATATCAACGATTCTCTGTCTCATTCTCATTCCTAGCCGGCGGAAGGACCGGCCCCTAAATTTTGGAAGACTGCGAATATGAAGATCGTGAATATATATTGTTTATTATATTATTTCAATAACCATCCATATTTCCATCACATATTATATATATGAACAAAATAAATTCATAGGTGAGTGGATCAGGGTTAGGGTTAGCCCAGCACATGCTCAAAAATATCCGGGGAAAAATCAACACCAGCTCAATGAATCAACTCCCCAGTTGTCGCCTAGGTGCCGTATGCCTTGCTCCCTTGATTTAGAATAAGGTGCAGAATGTGCCACCGTGGAGTGCTGGAGCACTCCCTAGTATTAAAAGGAGTTCGTGGCAGCCACCAGTAACCAAGGCCGACGCCCGCCGGGACGTGCTACTGACCTGGTTACCAGTGTAAGCCCCCACTGTTCAATGCCGACGCCCGCTGAGGCGCACTTGGCCAGTGGTATGGTTCCTACAGTACAATGGATCAAGATCAGTCAGTTAGCGATAAAGTGACCCGTGTGGCCCAACCAAAGGTAGGATTGTACAGCAGCCACTAGTAACCAGGTCGACGCCCGCTGGGACGCACTACTGACCCAGTTACGTAGTG
>Ga0307508_10007453_pt1 | contig 10189 bp, 6 predicted proteins | sample 9_EM_MG_FD_203089 | JGI IMG/M metagenome (GOLD analysis project Ga0307508, IMG submission 203089) | Populus trichocarpa ectomycorrhiza microbial communities from riparian zone in the Pacific Northwest, United States - 9_EM | ecosystem: Host-associated > Plants > Roots > Unclassified | place...
GACGGCCTGGCCGGTTATGTCCGCGACATGGGCGGGACGCCGGCGCCTGTCCTCGCGGAGTCGGAGCTTCTCGACCAGCTGCTGCCCACGTTACGCGCCGATCTGACCGTGCTGAGCACCCACGGCTTCCGGCCGCGGCGGCCACTGGACGTCCCGATCCGGGCATTCGCCGGAACCGACGACCCGGAAGCCTCCCCGGAGCGGATGGACCGGTGGCGGGTGGAGACCCGAGCGGAGTTCGCGCTCGAAAAGGTGCCGGGCGGCCACTTTTTCGACGCGGCTGGCCTGCGGCAGGTCGTCGACCGGGTCGGTGCCGAGCTGACGGCCTTGGCCCAGGTCACCTGACCGGGGCGTCGGTGAGATCCTCGCCAAGGTCCGCCTCACCTGAGACATGCCAAGACCACGAAAGCACTCTCCAGCAGCGCGCCCGACCAGTTCACTCGTCGGCGGGCCGGACGTCGGTCCCGAAGTACCGGTCGCCGAAGTCGCCGATCCCCGGGATCATGTAGGCGTCCTCGTTCAGTCGCTCGTCGACGGCCGACGTCACCATCCGCAGGTCAGGATGGTGTCGGTGGACGGCGTCGATGCCCTCGGGCGCGCTGATCAGGTTCACCATGATGATCTTCTCTTCGGGGACGCCCCGGTCGCGCAGCACCCGGACGGCGGCTAGCGCCGTGCCGCCGGTGGCCAGCATCGGGTCCAGGAGCAGCACGTGCCGCTGCGCGATGTCGGCGGGCAGGGCCGAGTAGTACAGCTTCGGGAGCTTGGTGGTCTTGTCACGCTGGATCAGGATCTTGCCGATCCGGATCGATGGGCAGACGACTCGCAGGCCGGCCTCCATGCTCTCGCCGGCGCGGGCGATGGAGACGCCGCAGAGCCGCGGGGCGAACCGCAGGCCGTCGTAGGTCCGCCCGACCGGCGTGCGCACCTCGTACGGTTCGAAGGGCAGCAGGTCGAGCGCGGACTCGACGAGCAACCGGATGATGCGTCCGGAGTAGAAGACCAGGTCTTCCCGCCGCGCGGTCCGGTCGCGGATCACGGTGTGTAGCGCGCGGAGCTGGTTCGTCTGCGGCAGCAGCTGGACAGGTGTCGTGGTGGTGGGCATCGTGCGGCCTCTCTACTCGGTGGGCGGTTCGTCGAAGGACGGGGGTAGTTGCGGCGTCGTCGTGAACCCGGCGGCCGCGGCACGGTAGATCGAGCGGCCCCCGCTGCGGCGCCAGATCTGCCGCAGCACGAAGACGAGCTTCGGGTTGTGCTCTTCTTCCTCCTCGATCGCCCGGGCGACGATGCCCGCCCAGTCCGCCGCCGCCGCGGTGGCGTCGGCGTCGACCGCGGTGTCGTAGGTCGCATGCAGGTCGGTCAGCGCGGCGAGACTCGGCACGTTCCCCTCGGAGAGGATCACGGAGAACATGCCGATCCAGAAACACTTCACGACGTACGCCCGCAGGTCCGCCGGAAGCCGTTCGGCGATCTTCTCCATCGCGTACAGGGACGTGATCAGATGCAGCAGGATGAAGTCGCCGGGCGCGCTGAGGTACAGCAGGGTCACCACGTAGTACAGCCGGTCCCAGTCGGCGGCGCTCCCGGCCGGGGTCTCGTAGAACGTCGGGTGGCCCTCGGCGAGCAGCCGGGAGATCCGGAACTGCAGCCCCGACCGGGCGAGCTCGGGATGCACCTGTTGGGCCGACGCGGATTCGGTGTCGGCGATCACCGACCGGACCCAGCTTTCGAACCTGTCCCGCTCGCCCTCCCAGGCGCCGGCGACGTGCAACAGCGACCGCACCGGATCGCCGCCAGGGCCGGCCGGGCCGGACCTCTCCGGATGGCACGACACGTACGAGAAGGCCAGGTAGGCCAGGCCCTCCACGGCCATCCAGCGGCTGCCCGCGTCCAGCGCCCAGCCCAGGTGGATGACGGCGTGGGTGAAGGAGCCGACCCAACCGGCCAGCAGCGTCGGCAGGTAGCGGCGCAGGACCTCGTCGAGGCCGAGCTCCTTCTCCATCCGGTCGAAGAACTCGCAGTACGCCGAGAAGCTGGTGCGTTTGCCGAGGTGGTCGGTCCAGTCGGCGGCGGAGACGACGTTCGTCGCGGGGCGGGCCGGCTCGAGGCCGAATCCGTAGGGGGTGAGCTTCGCGTAGTTCTCGTAGTATTCCTTGATCCGCGTGTCGGGTGCGCCGAGACCGGCGAAGGCGACCACCGCGTGTTTGGCGTGGTTGGTCAGGTGCCCGTTGAATTCGATGTGGTAGGTCCGGTCGTCCAGCAGTTCGGCGACCAGGGCGGAATAGTTCATGGCGCACTCTCCTGAAGCGGGACGATAGATTTGCGGCGCAGCGCCCGCACGGAGGTCACCACGTCGGCGAACAAGTCGGCCACAGCGGTCGGCGCGGCCGGCAGCAGCTCCGCCAGGCCGTGCACGCCGTAGGTGACCGCGATCGAGCGCATCCCGGCCGCGCCGGCCATCGCGATGTCGTGGACGGTGTCACCGACCATGACCGCGTCGCCGGCCGCCAGCCCCGACCGCCGCAGGACCAGGTGGCCCATCTCCGGATCCGGCTTCGGCCGGGTCACCTGGTCGGCCCCGATCACGTGGTGGAACAGGTGCCGCAGTCCGGCGGCTGCGAGCAGCGCCTCCGCGCTCGGGGTGACCTTGCTCGTCGCCACGGCGAGGACCATCCCGTCGCCGCGCAGGGCCGCGAGCCCCTCGGCCACGCCGGGAAAGACCAGCGCTCGCGCCCGCGGCAGGATGTGCTCCCGGAAGTGCGCCTGATACCTCCGCACCGCGTCGGCGACCGCGCCGTCGTCGGGCGGGACGCCCAGCAGCCCGGCGAACGCCCGCTCGAGGGGCATCCCGATGGTGGCCCGGATGGCGGGTGCGGCCGGGGCCGGCACGCCTGTCGCCGCGAAGACGGCGGTGAACGTCTCGACGATCGCGCCCGGGGTGTCGACCAGGGTGCCGTCGAGGTCGAAGGCGGCGACGAAGTCAGCGCGCGTCGAGGTCATCGCCGCGCTCCTCCCGGTGCCGGGCGTGCGCCGCGGCGAGGCGGCCGGCTAGCTCCGCGGTACTGATCAGGACCGACATGTTCGCCTGCGCGGACCGGCCGGCGGTGGCGTCGTCGACGGCGCGCATCAGGTACTTGGTGATGGCGTTGCCGCTGACCCCGTCCCGTTCGGCGGCGGCCGCGGCGTCGACGAGCGCCGCGTCCACCTCGGCGGCGTCGATGGCGTCCCCGGCCCGGATCGGGCTGGTGACCAGGACGCCGCCCGGGTTGCCCAGTGCCCAGTGGCATTCGATCGCGCGGGCGATCGTCGCCTCGTCGTCGAGCCGTTGCGGGCTGCGGATCCCGCTCGACCGGCAGTAGAAGGCCGGGAAGTCGTCGGACCGGTAAGCGATGACCGGCACGCTGTGCGTCTCGAGGAACTCCATGGTCAGGCGCAGGTCGAGAATGCTTTTGGCGCCGGCGCACACGACCGCCACCCGCGAGCGGGTGAACTGGATGAGGTCGGGCGAGATGTCCATGGTGGCCTGCGCCCCCCGGTGCACCCCGCCGATACCGGCGGAGGCGAAGAACGGCAGGCCCGCCAGCCGTGCCGCGACCAGCGAGGAGGCGACCGTGGTGGCGCCGGTGCCGCCGCCGGCCAGCACGGCGGCCATCTCGCGGCTGCTCACCTTGGGGATGCCGGGCGTCGAGGCGAAGCGCTCGACGTCGGCCTCGGTCAGCCCGATCATGATCCGGCCGCGGTCGATGCCGATCGTCGCGGGCACCGCGCCGCCCGCCCGCACGGCGTCCTCCACCTTCCGGGCGGTGGCCGCGTTCTCCGGGTAGGGCAGGCCGTGCGTGATGACGTTCGACTCGAGTGCCACCACTGGCTTGCCGGCGTCGAGAGCCTCGGCAACCTCGTCGCCGATCGTCAGTAGTTCGGTGATTTGCACAGCAACTCCTTGCGGTCGACCACCTCGGGGACGTAAACGCGCTCGTTCCACAGCTCCTTCGCCACCGGTTCGAGTGCGATCGAGATGACGTCCTCGTCGCAGTCGAAGGCGTTCCGGACGGCGTCGGTGATCGCGGTGACCAGCACGGTCCGCTGCTCTCCGGTGAGCGGGACCGGGAAATGCTTGATGTTGACGTGGGGCATGGGTCTTTCCTCCGTTTCGGTGCGAAGTCGCCGGCGGACAGCGTCGGCGAGTTCCTCGATTCCCGACTCCCTGATCAGGCCGTAGTGGTCGGCCTCGAGGTCGACGACGGTCGGCGCCGCCGATGAGTAGCCGCTCGCCTTCTCGACGAAGGAGTAGTCGTCCCCCCGCGCCTTGAAGATCGTCACGGGGGCGGTGACGCGCCGCCGGGCGAGCTCGTGGAAGGCGTACTCGAACTGGAACGTGCAGCGGACCACCCGCACGATCCGGCCGATGAGGTCCCGGTCGAGGCGCGGGAATCGCTCACCGACGAACGCCGCGAAGCTGGCGTCGTCCTTCGCGACCGCCAGGCACTCGGCGAGCGCCGGGTCGGCGAGGCCGCCGGCGAAGACCGAGAAGAGGATCGAGACGTACGCGTCGTCGTCGTACTCCGGCTCGCGGTCGCGGGTCCGGTCGCGGGCCCCGGTCGGCGGCTGCCCCGGGGCGATGAGAAACAGGTTCTCCACCCGCTCGCCGGCCCGTTCCAGCTGGTAGGCGGCCTCGAAGGCGACCCGCGCGCCGAACGAGTAGCCCCAGAGCGTGTACGGTCCGGCCGGCTGGTGTCGCCTGATCAGCTCGACGTCCTCGGCCGCCATCCGGCCGATCGTCGCGTACGGCTGTTCACCGGGGTTGACCCCGTGCGCCTGCAGGCCGAACACCGGCCGGTCGAGTCGCACCCGGTCGGCCAGCAGCTTCAGGTTCATGGCGTAGCCGCCCAGCCCCGGCCAGCAGTAGACGGGAGCGCGCGAGCCTGCGGCGTGCAGCGGCACCAGCCGGGAACACGGTTCGGCAGCGTCGGCGTCGACCCGGCGGGCGAGTCGCTCGACGGTCGGGTGCTCGAAGAGGACCTGCAGCGGCAGGGCCGTCCCCAGCCGCCGGTTGATGCTGTTGATCAGGCCTACCGCGATCAGCGAGTTGCCACCGCAGGCGAAGAAGTCATCGTGCATCGAGACGGCCTCGTGCTTCATCGCCTCCGTCCAGAGCCGCGCGATCCGCTCCTCGGTGGGGGTCCGCGGGGGCACGAACGGGCGGTCGGCGTGCGCAGCCGCCGCCTCGTCGCGGGCCCGCAGCGCCTGGACGTCGACCTTGCCGTTGGCGGTCAGCGGCAGCGCGTCCAGCAGCACGACCCGGTTCGGGATCATGTAGTCGGGAAGCAAGCCGGCCAGGTCGTCCCTGATCAGCTCGGCCGGGCCCTTCATGTGGACGATGTCCTCGGCCATGCCCTCGCCGGCGCGCTGCTCGGCGCTGACCAGTCCGCCGACGGCGAAGTACGACGGGTGGCGGCGCCCCAGGATGCCCGCGATCCGCTCGGCCGAGGCCAGGTCATTGCCGGATTTCGAGCTGTATCCGGACGACATGAAGCCGAAGCCGAGGTCGTTCATCTGCAGGTGTTGCAGCTTTCGCCCCAGGCCGAGATAGTGCAGCCACCCGTCCCGGGCCCGGCTGACGATCGTGACCCCGAGGCTCGACCGCTCGTAGACGCGCTGGTTGATGGCGATGACGTGGCGCTTCTGGACCAGGTCGGCGGAGACCGGCCGCAGGTGGCCATCCTGGTAGCGGTACAGGCCCGCCGGCAGGTCCGCCACCCGGCCGGGATGCGCCTGGAGGTAGACGTCGACGTCGTCCGCCGGTCGCTCGGCGGCGCCGGCGACCACGTCGAACGTGCCGAGGTAGTGGTCCTCGTCGGCGCAGTCCAAATCGTCCTTGACCTCGCTCAGGTAGCCGTGTGCCCGGATAGCCAGGCCGTACGCGGGCAGGACCCGGTCGAACAGGCCGACCATGTGCCCGGCCTCGATCTCGAGGACCTCCCGGATGTTGTTGCGGTAGACAGGCTCGATGGCCCGCCGCTTGCCGAGGAAGTGGACTCGCATCCGCGGCCCGCCCGGTTCGGGCTGCCGCCGCCGGATCAGCACCAGTTGGTGGTGTACGGGGTGGTAGTAGTAGCAGCCGGGCTCGACCCCGCCGACCCCGTCGACGTCGAGGTACATCTGGGTCGCGTAGAGCGCGCCGGGCGACGCGTATCCGTACTTCGGCAGCAGCCGGTCGTCGCTGAGGTACTGCCCGAAGTACCGGAGGATCTCGCCGAGCTCGGCCGGCGAGAGCGTGCCGGGTTCGCGGGGCTCGGCCCCGGTGCCGGTCACCTCGCCGGCGAGCAGCCCGCGGACGCGGTCCGCGGTCACGTCGCCGCCGTCGAAGAAGCGGTACGTCTTGCGGGCGAAGACGACCCGGCGCTGATCCGGCGTCGGGATCCGCCCGGGCAGGTCGATACAGGGCCGGCCGGCGATCTCGTCGCGGTCGCGGCAGCCGCCGTTGGACAGCTGTGCCCTGGTCTGGAGCCGGCTCTCCTTCGTCTGGTGGTGGGCACCATGGTTGCCCTGGTCCATCAGGGCCGCTTCCTTCGGGTTCAGCTCCGCGAACGCGACCAGGTGCTGGAACCCGGTGCGCGGGTCGTCCCGGACGACGACCGCCGCCCGCCGCACCCATCCGTGCGCCTCGATGGCGGCGCGGATCTCGTCCAGCTCAACCCGAAAGCCGCGCAGCTTCACCTGGTTGTCGGTCCGGCCGACGAACTGGACCGTGCCGTCGGCGTTCCAGGAGGCGAGATCACCCGTCCGGTAGAGCCTCGCGTGCTGGTAGTCGGCCGAGAAGGGATTGTCGATGAACCGCTCGGCGGTCAGGCCGGGCCGGTGCAGGTAACCGCGGGCCAGCTGCGCCCCGGAGATGTGCAGCTCGCCGGTCTCCCCGGCGGTGACCGGCGACCGGTCCGCACCGAGGATGTGGTAGAGCGTGTTGTCCACCGGGGTGCCGATCGAGATGGTGAGCGGCCCGTCGTGGACGGTCCCGCGGTCGACCGTGCAGGCGGACGAGTTGATGGTGCACTCGCTCGGCCCGTAGAGGTTGACCAGCTGGCAGTCGGGCAGCGCCGCGAAGAACCGGACCGCCAGGCTCCGGGAGAGCGCCTCGCCGCCGCTGAAGACCTGGGTGAGAGTGCCGCACCGGGGCAGCTCGCCGGTGTCGACCAGCGCCTGGAGCAGAGTCGGCACGCACTGCAGGGTGGTCACCGCGTGCCCGGTGATCAGGTCGACCAGCCGTTCCGGGTCGCGATAGGAGCCGGGGTCGGCCATGACGACCCGGCTGCCGCAGCCCGGGGCCAGGATCTCCCACTGTGCCGCGTCGAAGCTCAGCGGTGTCTTCTGCAGGACGGTCCGGTTGTGGTCGAGGCTGTACGCCGTACGCAGCCACCGCATCTGATTGACGATGCCGCGATGTTCGATCATTATGCCCTTCGGCTTGCCGGTGCTGCCCGACGTGTAGATGACGTACGCCAGGTTTCCCGGGCACGGGCCGCTGTCGGAGGTGTGCCGCATCCGCGCGGTGTCCCGGCCGGACCCCTCGGCGTCCGCGATCGTCACGATCCTGGTCCCGGGCGGCGCGAGCTCGGCCGCCCGGCCCGCGAGGTCGCCCTGGGTGAGGATCACCTTGGCCCGGGAGTCCTCGACCATGAAGCGCAGGCGCTCCTCCGGGTACTCCGGCGACAGCGGCAGATAGGCGCCGCCGGAGCAGAGAACTCCCCAGACGCCCACCATGAGGTCGATCGCCGGATCCAGGAAGATGCCGACGCAGTCGTCGGGGAGCACACCGTGGCGGCGCAGATAACCGGCGACCGCGGCGCTGCGCTCGGCGAGCAGGCGGAAGCTGAGCCGCTCGGCGCCGGCGACCACCGCCACCCGGTCGGGATGCGCGGAAGCCTGCTCCCAGAGCAGATCCGGCAGGCACTTCTCGCGCGGGGACGTGTATCTCTCGGTAGCCACTTTCGTCTCTTTCGATCAGTGGCCGGCGGCCTCGGCCGCCGGCAGGTCGGGGCGGGCGACTGCGGGTGCCGCACGCGCGGCCAGCCGGGAGCAGAGCAGCCCGGTCAGCCCGAACAGGGCCCCGAGCAGCAGCCACCCGGGCACACCCACGCCCACCAGCAGCGCGGTCACCAGGCCGGGACCGAGGAACTGCTGGACGCCTCGGCCGAGTGCGAAGACACCCTGGTACTCGCCCTGCCGCCCGGGCGGCGCGAGCGCGAACGACAGGCCCCACCCGCCGGCGGCCTGCGCGATCTCGCCCAGTGCGAGCAGGACCACGCCGGCGGCCAGCAGCGCCGCGGCGACGACCGGTCCCGTGTCCCGGCTGGTCGCGCAGACCGCGCAGCCGGCCGCGAGCAGCAGCCCCGCCCGGCGCAGCAGCCGAGCCGATCCCGGTACCGTCTCGGCGCCGCGGCTGGCCCGCACCTGCAGCAGCAGGACCACCACGGCATTCGTGATCATCAGGGCGGACGCGAGGCTGGCCGGGGCGTCCGTGTGGCTGACGATCCACAGCGGAGCGCCCACCGTGAGCACGGTGAGGTGCAGCTCCAGCAGGCCGTTGCCGACGGTCAGGCCGACGAACCGGTAGTCCCGCAGGGCCGAGCCGATCGGTGGCCGGGAGCGGGCCTCGGCGGCCCGGGGCACGGGTACCCGCAGGCTCAGCACCACGGCGACGCACACCGCCTGCGCCACCGCGGTCGTGCCGCAGACCGCCCAGAACGCCGGGTAGCCCGTGGAGCCGAGGGCCAGCCCGGCAACCGCCGCGCCGGCTAGGAAGCCGGCGTTGTACGCGCTGCGCACCTGGGCGCGGGTCCGGACCGTCTCCTCCGGCGGGAGCAGGGCGTGCATCACCGCCGCGCGCAGCGGGCTGCCGGTGATCTCGCCGATCGAGATCAGGCTCGCCGTCACCACGAACGGCGCGAACCCCCGGACCAGCGGATACCCGGCGAAGAGCAGCGCGAGTGCCGCGTAGCCGAGGGCGAGGAGGCGGCCGGCGCCGTACCGGTCAGCGAGCCGGCCAGCCGGCACGGTGGCCAGGAAACCGGCGAGCCCCGCCACCGAGAGCCCGAACCCGACCTCGCCGGCCGTCAACCCGACCACCTTGACGAAGAAGACGGCGCTCGAGGTGAGGAACAGGCCGTTGGCGGCCGACTGGACGACGGTCAGGCCGACGAGCCGTCGCGCGGGTCCTCGCGCGGGGATCAGATCGAGGAACATGGCCGTGACCTCATCGCCAGCCGGTGCGGTGGGCCAGCCAGGCACGGGTGACCGCGGCGTTGCGGGCCTGGAACCGGCGCAGGTACGGCGATCGCGGCCGCTCCGGGCCCCGGCACTGCTGCTCCCAGAGGCCGGCGAGGGCGCAGACGAAGGCGTCGATGGCTGCCGGGTCCACGTCCCGGGTGACGGGGTGGTCGCGGACGACCGCCTCGGCGTCCACGCCGGCGACCGAGCCGAGCAGCACCACGAGGTCGACCCAGGCGGCGCCGGTGCAGGCACAGGCCCAGTCCACGACAACGATCTCGCCCGTACTGGTGCGGAGCATGTTGTCCGGGCGCAGGTCCGCGTGCAGCAGGGTGTCCCCGGCGGTCGCCGCGGTCCAGCCGCTCTCGAGCCGGGCAAGCCGATCGAGGTGGCGCAGCGACCAGCCGTCGAGGTCGGCCGGCGGGCCGTCCGCGGCGAACGTGCGCCAGGCGTGCATCAGCGGCGCGAGCTCCTGCTCCGCGAGCGGGACGCCGGGCAGCGGGTTGGGCGTGAGCACCGTGGCGAGGGTGCGCACGGTGTCGAGGACCGCCGCCAGGTCGCCCGGGTCGGTGACATCCGGGGTGCGGCCCTCGACGTCGGCGAAGACGAGCACAATCCAGTTGTGCGTCTCGACGCTGAACCGCAGCCTCGGCGCGGGAACCCGCTCCGGCAACCGTTCGGCGCACCACGCCTCCGCCCGGTAGTTCGCGGCCAGCGGGTCGTCCACCGGCATGGCCTTGGCGAAGACCCGCGACCTGTCGGCGAGCGTCAGGCGGGAAGCCACGCCGGGGGTGAACCCGCCGGTCTGGCCGACGCTGGCCACCACGCGCGACCCGAGCCGCTCCTCGACCGACGCGCGCAGCTCCGCCGGGAGGGCGGTCCACTCCGGACGCACGGCCGTGTCGGCGGTCAGCACGACGCCGCC
>Ga0307508_10007454_pt1 | contig 10188 bp, 6 predicted proteins | sample 9_EM_MG_FD_203089 | JGI IMG/M metagenome (GOLD analysis project Ga0307508, IMG submission 203089) | Populus trichocarpa ectomycorrhiza microbial communities from riparian zone in the Pacific Northwest, United States - 9_EM | ecosystem: Host-associated > Plants > Roots > Unclassified | place...
GGCCGTTGTGGAGCTTCAACGGGCCATTGTCGAGGTTCAACGAGCCGTTGTGGAGCTTCAACGCGCCATTGTCGAGGTTCAACGGGCCGTTGTGAAGCTTCAACGGGCCGTTGTCGAGGTTCAACGGGCTGTTGTGGAGCTTCAACGGTCCGTTGTCGAGGTTCAACGGGCCATTGTGGAGCTTCAACGGTCCGTCGTCGAGGTTCAACGGGCCGTTGTCGAGCTTCAATGGGCCGTTGTGGAGGTTCAACGGTCCGTCGTGGAGTCGAAGACCAGGAAGAGAACAAGACTGTTGACGACCGTCGCGAACGTGATGACGATGTTCTCGAGCGGGACGTCCAACACGTAGATCCCCAGAAGCTGCGGGAACCGCCACAGAAGCCTGCTCTCCGCCACGCCGTCGAAGATGCACAGCATCAGGGTGACGCCGATCACCGTGCGGACCACGGGCTGCCAATGTCCCTTGACTCTGCCCTTGCAAAGCACGAGGCAGACCAGCGCGACGACGGCGTAGGCGAACGAGAAGCCAGGCCACGTCATTGGAGCTTCCTCAGGACCGACCACGTCGAGGCGGTCGACAGATGAATCAGCGCAAAGATGATGTACTCCTCGAGCGGCACCGTCGCGAAGAACACCCCGCAGATCTTGTTCGGCGAAAAGACCCAGAAGTGGCTGCGCAGCGCGTAGATCTCGATCAGCGCCCAGGTCAGGCAGAAGATGGCACCCGAAAGCCAGAAAGAGCGCTTTCGCACCACCTGCATCGCCGGCTCCCGCAGGAACGTCACGATGAGCAGGAAGAAGAGCAGGAGCAGGAAGAGATACTCGAAGTGCTCGGGGATCATGGCAGTCCCAAAGTATACGGGAGCACCCCGGCCGCCGGATGAAGGGAATTCCATTGCAGCAACTTGCCATTTCGGGTAAGTTGGCGCCATGAGATTCGAAGACCTGCTCGGCATCGTCGAGAAAGAGCCCGTCTTCGAACCGGGCCTGCTGCTGGCGGGAAACGTCGAGCCCGCGGCCCTGCAGCGGCAGCTCACCCGCTGGGTCTCCGCCGGCCGCCTCTACCAACTCCGTCGCGGCCTCTACGCCCTCGCGCCGCCCTTCCAGAAGCGCCGGCCGGATCCCTTCCTCATCGCCAACCGCCTCGTCCGAGGCTCCTACGTAAGCCTGCACTCGGCGCTCGCCCACTACAGCCTGATCCCAGAATACGTCCCCCTCACCACCAGTGTCACCACCGGCCGCCCCGGCCTCTGGGACACACCCCTCGGCCGTTACGACTACCGCCACGTGAGAAAAGACCTCCTCACCGGCTACCGCCGCACCGCGCTCGCCGATGACCAGGAAGCCTTCCTCGCTACTCCGGAAAAAGCGCTCCTCGATCTCATCTACCTGACCCCCGACGCCGACAGTCCCGAATACCTCCAGGAGTTGCGCCTCCAGCACCTGGACCGGCTGGATCTCGCGGAGCTCCACCGCCAGGCTGCGGCGATGGCCAAGCCCAAGCTCGTGCGCGCCGCGGAACGAGTCGAGCGATTGGCGCAGATCGAGGCGGAGGAGTACGAGCCGCTATGAAAGAAGACCTGAAACGTATTGTAGGTGAAAGCCGCGGCGCGCAGGAATCGCGAAACCGTGTGAGGGAATATCTCCAGGCCCAGATCCTGGGATCGCTCCAGCGTGCTGGTGCTTTCGTGCCGCTCGCTTTCCAGGGCGGAACCGCATTGCGTTTCCTCTTCGCGATCCGCCGCTACTCCGAAGACCTCGACTTCGCGCTCGAGCGCCGAGACCGGGGCTACGACTTCAGAGTTTTCCTGAAGGCAATCGAAGGAGACCTCGTGCGTGAGGGCTACGACGTTGGGGTCAAGGCAAACGATCGCAAAGTCGTGCACAGCGCCTTCATCAGCTTCCCCGGTCTCCTCTTCGAGATGGGCCTGTCGCCGCATCGCAACGAATCGCTTTCGGTCAAGGTCGAGGTGGACACCAATCCGCCGGGGGGAGCGATCCTCGAAACAACCCTCGTGCGGCGTCATCTGACGCTGCGCCTCCAACATCATGATCGATCCTCCCTGCTGGCCGGAAAGATCCACGCCATTCTGCAGCGCACCTATCCAAAGGGAAGAGACGTCTACGACCTGATCTGGTATCTGAGCGATCCGACCTGGCCTGCTCCCAATCTGATCTTGCTCAGCAACGCGCTTCAGCAGTCGGGCTGGCAGGAGGGAGAGGTCAACGAGGCGACGTGGCGTGGTCTTGTTCGGCGGCGTGTCGAGACGTTCGACTGGGAACGGATTATGGCGGATGTTCAGCCGTTCTTGGAGTCGCCTTCAGAGATCGATCTGGTATCGCGAGAGAATGCGGCCCGGGTGCTGCGCGACTGAACCGGCGCGAACGACGCCAGCGATCGAAGCATGTCAGGCTCTCCGTCGCTCTACCGAGAATTAGATCTGTAGAATTTGGTGTTCCGAGCGAGACTTGTACGCCCTCGTGCCGCCTGCGAGACCTTCAGCTCAAGGCTGCGCAAAACGCTGGCAATCGATATTTTGGACGGCATCAGATAACTCGGGACTTTATCTGCATCCCCTCGCTGCCGCTGGTCAATCGGCCTGGTGCGGGCGGACTCGCACCCCTCGCGTCCTTCGCGGCGGCCTGCCACTTCTGCGGGTCCTCGCCCTTGATGTCGAGGACGAGAGCGCGAGCCCTCCCGTCTCGCCGGCTCGCGGTTCCAGCCATCAGCTCATTTCCGAAACTTCTTTCCTCGCTTGCTCACAGACCTAAGGCCATATCCCTAACTTTAGATATCGTCGAAGCGTCCAGCTTCTCGCCTTTGAAGACGATCTGTCGGCTCGCTTTCTGACCATCAGGACGCCTCTTTAAATAGGTTGTCACATTCATCCATCGAATCGTCTCCTTGGCATCGCGGATCACCAGATAAACGTCAACCGGTTGGCTTATCCAGTAGCCAAGATGCCGAGGGTTCTTTACATCAAAAACTTCCTTACCATCCGCCTTTCTGGTCCGAAGGTAAGAAGCACCGCTCTTGAGCTGCACGTAAATCTTCTTTCCACTTGCCCTTCCGTCGTTGTCTTTGAACTCGACCTCGCCATCGATACCAAAATCAAATTTCGTCAGCTCTCGAAAGATCTGATTCGCCTCCCCGCAGATAGCCATCATGTGCCCGGTCAAGATCTGTTCCAACGCCTGCGAATCGAACTCGCGGGCCACCTGCTCGATCTGGTCAATGAGCCATGATGTTGACGTGTCAGATAATTGCCGACGCTCAGAGGCTATCGACTCAGCCAGGATCTCGAAAGCCACTGACCTTACATCCCAGTCGTCATCGCTGAGCAGGGCCAAGAGAGCCTCTCGAACATGCACGTCACCGGCAACCCCTCTGAGCGAATCAGCCGCGGAAAATCTCACCCCAGCTTCATCATCCGTCAAACGAAGCACAAGTCCCCTGCGCACGTCGTCATAGCCTGTCGCACCGGAAAGAGCACCGGCCACCGCACTGCGCATTCCAGCGTCCTCAGCCCCTAACTGTTCAATCAGGTGGTCTCGAATTTTCTTTCTATCGGTCACCACCGATAAGGCTTCAGCCGCGCGATATTGGACAATGCGAGCAGAAACGCGGAGACATGCCAGGACGCCTTTCGCAACATCCCGATGCCCCACAAGCGATGACAAAGACTCTATTGCTACAATCACGACCCATACATTCGGGTCATTCAGCAAGGAAATGAGAGCCCTACGAGTATCGCCATCTTCACCAGCCAGTGAAGAGAGAGCCTGGGCCGCTGCGGCACGAACAAACGGTCTTTTGCTGCCGAGGAGAGCGGTAATTGCAGAGCGTACCTGGAGATCTCCTAACGCCGATGACAACGCAGCGACCGATGCAACGATCACCTCTGGGCTTTTGTCACGAAGCCGAGAGAGGAGCGCCTCGCCCACATCTGCCTCTCCTGACACCCGGGCCAGAGCAGAGGCAGCCGCGCGACGCACCTGGGCACTCTCATCTCGAAGGTGCGCGAGGAGCTCCCGCCAGACATCCTCCGATTCCGCCTCGCTCGCCAGGGCCTCGGCCACAGCTGCTCGCACATCAGGCTCTTCGTCGTCTAACCGAGCCAGCAGCTTCTGGCGTATCTCCGCCTCACCGGCAGCGGCCGATAGCGCTGTGACGACCGCGCTCCTGACGAGAGGCATCCTGTCATCTAACCGAGCGAGAAGCTCTTGACGAATTCCGCCGTCCACCGGCACCGCGGCAGCCAACGCCTGCACACCGATAAGCCGCTCATTCTCATGCGGCTCTTCGAGGAGGGACATGAATTTTCGGCGTACCTCCTCGTCACCGACCCAAGCGGACAAAACTGAACCCACCGATCTTCTGACAGCCGCATGGGGGTCCTCAAAATGAGCGAGAACCGTGCGGCGCACCTCTTTTACCGACAGGATGGCAGAGAACGCGAAGACCGCAGCACTTCGAACCTCCGGTTTCTCGTCATCAAGTCGCGCGATCACCTCTCGGCGCACGTCGTTACCAGCAATCGCTGGCGAGAGCGCCACCACGGCACTCGCTCGCACGGGCGAGGAGTCATCGGAGATCAAGCGAAGCAGAACGGCCTGCAGGCGATCGGGAAATGAGACACGGTTCCAGCCTTCAAGCGTATGCAGCACCTGATCTCGTAAGATCTCCGGTCCGCCTTCTAGCACCTGTGTAGCCCATTGCACCACTCCGAGAGCCGGCTCCGGCAGGGGCGCTGCACCAAGACCAGCAAGGCGAAGGCAGGCGAGCCGGTGGCGCTGAAGTTGTGTATCGAGAGGGTGCGCGTGGTCAAGAATTCCCTGGAAGAGCTGAGCATGGCGGGTGGGGGCCGCCTGAACAGCGAGGGCATAGAGCGACCAGACCTCCTGCCAATCGGGGTGGTCCCAGAGGCGGCCGAGGAGCCCAGAGACCTGATCAGCATGATGGCTGAGGTATCGCGCCGCCAGGAACTCCTGGAAGGTAAGGTGGAGGAAGCCAAAGGAGGCGGGCCCTTGAGCAACGAGGATGCCGATTAGATCCTCTGCGGCACGTAGGAAGAGTTGGATTTCACGGTCCTGCGCTGCCCCGTCGTAGTCACGAGAGGCTAAGACGGCGCGGCACTCTTTCTCGAGGTCCTCTGTCGTGAAGAGAACGTGCCCCGCCAACATACCCGAAAACGCCAAGCGCTCCAGAATCTCAGGCAGGTAGGCGCCTGGGATGAGCTCGGCGGCATGACGGAGGCGATGATGCAGCCAGGAGTCGCGGAGTACTTGCTCCGCCACCTCGTAAAACTCCCAGCGGTCCTGCGGCAGGCGATGCCGCGTCTTATAAAAGAGAACTGCAAGAGTCAGGAGGAGGGAGTTGCCCCGCAGGCGTTGGAGGCCACGGTCGCGCTCCATGCTGCGGTGGAGCTCGTCGGCATCAAGTCGAAGCCCTTCCTTGCGCTCCAAGACCCGCGCCCAGCGTGCGATGACTTGCCGCACGCCGGAATCGCTGAATGAAGGCATCTCCGCCCGCCGCCAGCCCGCCGCAAAGCCACCCGGAGGCTCGCCGGCTGGCCGGGTGGCGACCACCCAGTGATCGTTGGGACGAAGCGCGGCAGTCGCCGTTACTTCCTCGCGCAAGCGTTCGCGCTCGAAGCGGTCCCGGATCTCGTCGACTCCGTCGAGGAGCCAGAGAACCGAGCTCGAGGTCCAGGCCCGGACTGCGTCGGAGCCGATCTCGCCGAGCAGCGGCAATTCGGCCAAGGCATAGCCGAGCAGGCTAGGAGCCCCCCCCTCAGCGCGCGTTTCCCAGTCGCTCAGGCGAATGTAGATGGGCAATGGCTCCGCTGACGGCCGCTCTCGCCAGCGGCGAGCCGCGGTGAGTAGCCGATGACGCAGGAGGGTGGACTTGCCTTGCCCCGGAGCAGCGACCACCACCAGCCGGGACTCTCGCTCGAGCACGCGTGACGCCCGTTCTCGACGCTCGGCCGGCCCCTCTCTTGAGTCCCGACCGCCCTTGCCCGGCGCGAAGATCTCGCGTTTCGCGTCCACTGGCCCATCGCCTTCGGCGCATACGAGGTCCGGCTCGACATAGATCTCCTCAAATGTTACGTCGCCCCGGGCGTACCCAGCACCCCAGGTATAAAGACCCTGGAGATTTGCTGCGCCATACCTCACTTCCAGTGCCTGAGAATACTGGACGCGCTCATAGGCGGAGGTATCACTGACCGTCGGCGGGTCGCCTTCTCCAGTCTCCTGTAAATCTCGCAAGATCTCTGCGAGCTGAGTGAACGCTTGCGACCAGCCGTCCTCCTCCTCGATCGAAACAACCTCGATCTTGTCTCGGCGGTCGAGAAGCTTGATCTGAGCCTCAGGCGCTCGCCACATCCAGGCAAAAATCCGCTTTTCGCGCCCGCGGGTGACCTTACGCACCGTCGCAAGTAGCGAGTCAAGGTGTGGGTCGGAAAGAGAGTAGCCGACGAAGAGGATCGTGCCGTTGAGAAGAATCGACTCGAGATGGCGATAAGCCCGAGGATGGGTCTCTTCCCAAAGACGGTAATCCTCCCGCGTAAGGGTATGAGGTGTATCAAGCGTGCCATGGATTTGGAAGAGGCGAGGCTTCGAGCGTCCAACGAGGCGATCGTAGCCATCCTCGTTCGCGATGGGCCTCTCGTCAAAAACACGGGCGAGGAGGCCGTCGTAGTTGGTGGTGAGTACTGCACTCCAGGGGAGCGAGGCGAGTGCCCGGTGTGCGTCTGACAGGGCGTAAGATCGGTCGTCAAGAGCTTCACGCACCGCCTCCTCCAGCGCGGCGCGCTCTTGGCCGTAAGCTATCGCATCAAAGAGATCAAGCACTTCATCGCGGTATGCCGCAGGATCCTCGTGGCAACGGTCGGCGACGAGTCGAGCGAGATCCTTCCACAGCGGCAGCCGTTGCGCACCCCCGTCGCAGCGTGGCGCGAGTCGCGAGATACCAGCACCAACGAAGAGGGCGAGTTGCCCATCGTAGAGGCGCTGCGCGAGCTGCTGCATGTGATCGGGTTTAATCATTGCCCTTCGCGCAGCCGTTCATCCATGGTACGAAACGCCAGGCTCTCGTCTTCGCACGTGCAGGCGAGCCGGCTCAGACCTTTATCTCCCGTGCTTGACCGAGAAGCTTTCGTATTTTGTGCGTAACGTCATCAAATTTAAATGGCTTCTCCAGGATCACTGTGCGCTCCAATCCGCGTACATGCTCCTCCATCTCCTTGAAATAAGCGGTAACAAAGAGAACTGGGACGTTCTTGAAGGGCCCACCACGCCGGAGATTCTTCACCCACTGCAAAACCTCAAGACGATCGTCCCCAACCACCAAGTCGAGAAGCAAAAGATCCGGGTTCAGATCGCTAATCGCCTGCTGGGCCGCAGCGAGACTATCCACCCTCGTGACGTCGAAGTCATAGTAGTCCTCGAGTCCCTCAGCTAACAAACCTCGGTGAAACACGTCGTCATCAAGCAATAGGATCTTCAGCTTCTGGCTCACGCTGGCGTTCTCCTTCGGACTTAGGCAAATCAATTATAAACCGAGATCCCACGAGGGCCTCTCCGTCTCCTGGCAGACTTCCAACCTCTAGAATAGGTTCACAGCACAGACTACCGCCCATCGCCTCGATGTATCGTCGAGAGATATATAAGCCTAACCCCAGCCCCTCCCGACTACTAGCGCCAAGGCGAGTGCCCTGATAAAAGAGGTCAAAGATCCTATCGCGCTCGCCTTCCGGCACACCTGGCCCTGTATCCGCCACTGAGATGCGGACGCTTGTGAGCAAATCCTGGGTCTGAACAGAGATTGTCCCACTAGGGGTATACTTCAACGCATTGTCGACCAGATTATTGAGCACAATGTGCAGAAGCTCTGCATCAGCTTCGGCGCGTAGGTCACTCGAGATGCTCTCTTCGAGCAAAAGACCCCTCGCCTTTGCTCTCTCTCGGGCTGCCGTCAAAACCTTTCGCACTACCCTTGCCACGTTGACAGCCGACTTGTCAACGCTAATTTCTTTGATGTCCAACGTAGAGAACCGAAGAACGTTATCGGTCAACCTAGTGAATTCCTGAACTTTCTGCTCCATCTGAGAATAGTAGTAATCAAATTTCGGCAAGGCGTTCTTGCGGCGAAAGAGATCCGCAATCAAAATGATGCTATGCACAGGGCTCTTGAGGGCATGAGAGAAGATATTCAAAAACTTCCTTGCTATAGTCTGCTCTAGGCGACCAGAATCAATCAAGATGAGCATGCGTCTGTTTGGTTTCTCGCGAAACGTTATAGGCGCGCTGGTAATAATTACTGGGCTAAACCCATGATCCCCGCGAAGACGGCCCGCGAATTCAAAACCGCCACCAGTCGCCTTCAGATGCAAGTATTCGTTAGCACTCTCTGGCGCCAGAAACCCGGTTATCGCTTTATGACGAGCCGGCCCCCCCACCATTTCAACAAACCTCTCGTTCTTCATTTCAATATTGTCTTCATCGTCGACGATAACGAAACCGCCATGCATATTGGCAACAATCTCAGACTGCAACCGCCTGGCAGCATTCGCATCACGCTGGATTGCCCTCTCAAGAAGGGCCATAAGAAGGAAAAGCAGAAAAGCAGTTATCGCGCCACCAAAGAGGAGTTTATAAGTACGCTCGGTGCGGACTCTATCGTAAACGAAACATGCTATTTTCCCCTGCTGAATCGGCACGGTGAATGCCGAAGCCCTCAAGGTCTCAAAGCGGTATATTCCATTTTCGAGTTCGCTCTCACGCTTTCTGAGCTCCGCCGTCAAGTTTAAGCGCACTTCTTTTGCTAGATCATCCTTTGATTCTATATGATGCGTGCTGATCTCATAGGTGGCGAAATCGAAATTTCGCATCGGCCGCAAACCGCCACCTAGGCTTAATTTTTCCCACAAACCAGCCAAGGGCTCCAATTGCCTGTCGATGCCAATCATTCCACAGAAACCAAGATCCCTATTATCAACAAATATGCTGTAGGTATTGACCAGGCCTCCGCCGGTCACATCAATATAAGGCTCGCTCTGACGAAAATGATTCAGTGCAAGATGCGTCTCCCGAAAATAAGTCCTATCTACCAAGCTTCTCAGGGGGGAGAATTTGCGAGTGTACCCGACGCGCTGGTCCTTAAAGTTGATGTTGATGAGCCGAACGAAATCTCCACAGGATATGTAGTAAGCTTGATAGAATTTACCCTCAGTTGCCAAGGCGGCCCGAAGATCGCTCTCTACGAGCTTAGAGAAAACAAGCTCACGACGTAGCCTAGCATTAATAATGTTTCCCTGCTGCTCAACCAGCGGAGCAGGGATAAAGACAAAAGATCTAGGGTTTTTTATTGCGGCCGAAGTCTCTAGTGCAGGATACGACGGGAGGTCTTTCTGCTTAACTGTATCGAGGCCAAAAAAATTTCGAGGAAGGCTGTCCAACGTCGAGCTCGAAAGCAATTCTAGAAGCGTAGCCTCATCCTGAATCTCTTCAAGGACCCTTGAGGGATCGATACTCTGACTCCTATTTGAAGGAGGACGCAAGCTTTCAAGCCGACCCTTGGCATGCGCAAGCACCTGACTGATGCTTTCGGTCCGTCTCTTCTCAGCAGGTGTCGTAAAATCATATGTTCCAGAAACTTCATTGGTCAACGAGACGATAAAACCAAGATCCTCCGAGAGGGAGCCTTCGTACTTTCTTGCGATGAGAGCGTCTCGCAGGTGAGCCATGCCCCAGAAACTTCGAAAAAGCCAGGCCGAAAGAAGCACTACGGTACCCAAAAGGGTTAACATCACAACATGACGAACGCGCGGAAGGCCCTCGAAGGGAACCTTCTGCCTCCAGCCCCGCTTCTCAGACTGTCGTGCGAGATCATCCATAAGCCAAGGCTCGCTCCCCGCGTCCGATGGCAAGCCACGCTTCCTGCCTTACTGCCTCTTCCTTGATGCCTTCGAGCCAAGTCACTAGGAGAAGATGGACTTCCCGTCGATCAGGCGTATGCCCAGGAACGATCTGACTCAACTCGAACAATAAGTCGTGCAACTCCCGCGGTGACATTGGATCAGGCATCGAGCGGTAGAGCTCGACCGCTGTCGTCGAAAAGTTCAGACCCCCGCGATATGCGTAGGAGAAACTCTCAAAGGCCTTCACGAAATCGCGTCTCCCCAG
>Ga0307508_10007455_pt1 | contig 10187 bp, 9 predicted proteins | sample 9_EM_MG_FD_203089 | JGI IMG/M metagenome (GOLD analysis project Ga0307508, IMG submission 203089) | Populus trichocarpa ectomycorrhiza microbial communities from riparian zone in the Pacific Northwest, United States - 9_EM | ecosystem: Host-associated > Plants > Roots > Unclassified | place...
GTTTAGAACCCCTCAAAAAGCATTACAGTATGCATAACGTCGGAAAGCGTACGGCATCATCGGCACTGCGACGTGCACACGCGGCACAGCAGCCTTCGAGGCAACTGATTGCTCGGGGCGCGCACAAAGAAGTCAAGTTCTCCCATGAGGGCCGGCAAGCGATGCTGCGAGGAGTCGACATCCTCGCAAAAGCTGTCAGCGTCACCCTCGGTCCCAAAGGTTCATCTCATTTCTCAGTCAAACTAATTTGCCTGGTTCCCATTAGCTCACACACACTTTTACACTTTCAACAGGTCGAAATGTCATCATTGAGCAGCCTTACGGTGGTCCAAAAATCACCAAAGGTACATCAGCCAGCTTTTCTTCCATCGTGCTGGCTTTTTCATTCATGTTTCTTCTTGAACCCGCCAGACGGCGTAACTGTTGCTAAGGCCATTCAGCTCGAAGACAAGTTTGAGAATCTGGGTGCTAAGTAAGTTTGCGGGTCCTGCTCCCACGCTTTCCTCTCACGAAACGGGGTTTTCAGACTCGTCATTGATGTCGCAAACAAGACGAATGACATTGCTGGCGATGGAACGACTACGGCTACGGTGCTTGCGCGTGCTATTTATTCGGAAGGTGTAAAAAATGTTGCCGCTGGCTGCAATCCCATGGACCTTCGCCGTGGCACGCAGAAGGCCGTCGACCATGTAATCAAGTTCCTCGAGAGCCACAAGCAAGTCATTACTACGAGTGACCAGATTGCCCAGGTAGGCATGAATGCTCTTTGATTGGGACTTGCCAATTAACCAACCTCCAATGCTAAGGTCGCCACCATTTCCGCGAACGGCGACAAACACATCGGTCAGCTCATTGCCAATGCCATGGAGAAAGTTGGCAAGGAAGGTGTCATTACCGTCAAGGAGGGTAAGACCATCGAGGACGAGATTGAGATTACTGAGGGCATGCGCTTCGACCGTGGTTACATTTCTCCTTACTTTATCACCGACGTCAAGTCGCAGAAGGCCGAGTTCGAGAAACCGCTTGTTCTGCTGTCGGAAAAGAAAATTTCTGCCCTGCAGGACATCCTTCCCTCGCTCGAGATCGCTGCTCAGGCTCGTCGCCCGCTGCTCATTATCGCGGAGGACATTGACGGTGAAGCCCTCGCCGCCTGCATTCTCAACAAGCTCCGAGGTCAACTGAGCGTGTGTGCCGTCAAAGCACCCGGTTTCGGTGACAATCGCAAGTCCGTTTTAGGCGACCTCGCGATTCTCACGGGCGGTACTGTTTTCTCCGACGACCTCGACATCAAGCTCGACAAAGCAACCCCCGACTTGCTTGGTAGCACCGGTAGCGTCACGGTCACGAAGGAGGACACTATTTTCTTGAATGGGGAGGGCGCTAAGGATGCCATCGCTGCGCGCTGCGAACAGATTCGCAGTTTGATCCAAGACCCCACTACCAGCGAGTACGACAAGACCAAGCTTCAGGAGCGACTTGCCAAGCTCAGTGGTGGCGTCGCGGTCATCAAGGTCGGCGGCAGCTCGGAGGTTGAAGTTAATGAGAAGAAGGATCGGTATGATGACGCACTCAACGCGACTCGTGCTGCTGTTGAAGAAGGTATCGTCCCCGGCGGCGGTGCTGCGCTGCTCAAGTGCGTATTTTCAAAACCCAAAGTCAAAGGTGGGACACTCATCTCGCGGATTGCAGGGCGTCATTGTCATTGGGCGAAGTCAAGACCGAAAACTTTGATCAGCAGCTGGGTGTCTCCATTATCAAGGAGGCACTCTCCAGGCCTATGCGGGTGATTACTGAGAATTCCGGCAAAGAGGGTGGTGTCGTCATTGGTAATTTGCTGGAGAAACACAGTGGGGAATTTGCCATGTACGTTGGTGCTTTTCATGACCGCCCATACAAAACCGCCCGTTTGGAGGCTAATAAGCTGCTTTCAGGGGCTATGATGCCGCCGAAGACAAGTTTGTGAACATGTTTGAGGCCGGTATCATTGACCCTCTCAAGGTCGTTCGGACAGGACTTACGGATGCGAGGTCGGTTCAATTTCGCGGAGTTTGATTTTCGAATTCTCATGCTCTTCGATTTATAGTGGAGTGGCGTCATTACTGACCACCTCGGAGGCTTGCATCGTGGAGGCACCAGTGAGTTACCGTCGCCCATCTCTCAGGCCTCAGACATTTTAGATTCTTATTCTTCTGCCTTGCTAGGAGGAGAAGACCCCACCACCAGCAATGGGCGGAGGCGGTGGTATGGGTGGCATGGGCGGCATGTTCTAAACATGATGGGTCGCTGGATATCTTTGACGCACACTAATCTAAGGCTGCTCTTACTGCATCATTTCGTCTTTACGCATACAAGTCTTGTTTATACATCATCCCCCGTTTTAAATATGAGTGTCAAAAACGTCGCCATAGCTCGGCGCCTAAGTCCCTTTTGTTGCTATCTGAGGTCCAATTCAAACGTTTGCAGCGACGGCAAGCCGAGTTTCACAACACTTTCCGCGTTCTTCTCACAAATATACCCAGCGCTGCCTCCCTGACCCGACTGCATGCACTCGCTCTTTGGCGGTCGCAAGAGCACTGCAAATCTACCTGCACCCCGCGCGCCGCAGATCGACGAATTTGGTGGACTCGGTGACGCCCCCACCTCACCACGAGGCCCTAGAGACAAAGACAAGGGTCGGAAACGCACCGTCTCCTCGCCTGGGGAGGGCATTTCCTCTGCAGACGTATACGGGACCCCGGATGGTTTGATAGGAGGATCCAGTCACTTGCCCGATGGCGCTTTCTTTCCTACAATCATTCCTCCCAAAAAGTTATCGCAGTTGCCAGAGTATGGTTACCTATCTGCAGATTCAGACATCATTCTTAGTCTGGACGATGCACTGCGGCTTGTCAATGTAGTGGATCATGAACTTTCAACTAGAGGTGTGTCTTTGTACCATTTACAACGTTGATCTTGTTGCTATTGTATGCGTACAAGACTCGGCTGACACTTCACATGTTGCTTGATAGGCTTGAAAGAGCCTTTTTTGTTTTCGACTAAGGCGCTGGACGTCTCTTCCGCACGTGTTCGATCCCTGGTGCGGTCCTTTGTGGGGACATGTGAACCCTCCAATCTTTCAGATTTCCCAACAAGTCGCAGGCCTGATCGGAGGGGTCTTCACATTGCCAATGAGAGTTTCTTGCAGGAAGCCCGCTTCGCTGGGCCCCACGAACTTAGCATGCTACTGAAATGGGGCCTTGCTCGTATCGCCCGAGTCAAAACCGGCTATGAGGTCCGAGGGTTCATAGAACTTGACGATTACATGACTTGGAGAGCATCAGAAGAAGGTGTGTCAGCGCCAATATGTTGTTTCGCGCACATGAATGATTGCGCCTGATGTTCGCATCCACATCCAGCTGCAAACCATCCCCCGAACCACTTTTCAACCTTCTCACACATAATACCCGCCCCAACACACACCCTCTTTAATACCCTTTTTGCTCTGTTCTCGCGCTTTTGCGCTTATTCCGCGTCCTCTGGCTTGACGCCACCAGCTCTTGCTTCACATTTCGGACCCGTCATCTTCGGCCTTGGGCCCTCTTCCCTTCCTTTTGGACCTACCTACAAGCTTTATCTTCGCGCTTGCCATGCCACAGAGCATCTCCTCCTGGCGTACATTCGAAACTCGCACCATGACCTTCCTCTCGGAGTCGAGCTGCCACCTCGCCTAAAAGGTTGGATTAAGGGATATCCCAGCATGCTGCCTCGAACACAGGAGGACCTCGAGCGGGCGCGCCCTAACCAGCGCATGGTTCCCATCGCGAGCATCCGGCGGAACGTACGCTTGTACACAGGTGACTTGGTGCAGAATGCCACTACATGGTGCGCACAAGGCGATCATACCAGCCGCAAAGAATGGAAGCGCGCCGTGCCGAATCACAGTGGTGAATATAGCAAACCACGCTACACTGATGATTACAAAAAGCAGCTTAACCTGATGAAGTCGATGGAGCCCAAAACTCGATATGATGGCGGGATGAAGCTCAGTTCCTCGTCTTCCACGACTGATTTCAGCAGTAGCCCACCACGTACTTTCCGGAATCCAATCGACGATGCGATTGCGCGATCCCATCCCGAATTATCGTCAACAAGTTCACTAAGCTCCACCACGACCAGCGAGGAACGCTTTAGGAACTTGGCAGACCTGCAATGGTCGCAATTCAGCGAAACCGGTTTCAAAGCACCGGATACCAAACTGCTCCAGTTTGATCTCGGAGAGACAGCTAGAAGGAATGCTCGAAATGTTGGCAAGCGCGACTCGATCAATTGGACCGACTTCACTCTTGCTGGATTTGATCGGCCACTCCTAAAACCATCCTTGAGCTCGCCTCCACCCGTAACCGGCCAGAAAGAATTGCCATTCTTACCGCTCGATCCTCTCGCGGAGGTACTGCAGTTCTCCGTGCCCATCGACAGACCAGATACTTGGTCTGAACATAGCTCAGAACTCACTCGCAAGTTGAAGAAACAACAAAAAAGTTTGCCGTCATTTGGATGGGAGACTGGCGCTGTTGCTGGCCGTGATTGGTATGTTGAAGAAGGCATGATCGCTACATGGGCCGAGTTCTGTCTCAGCTCCGGATGGATGGATCGACTTGAGGGTACTTTTAGAGAATCCAACTGGGCGCTGGTAGGTTCAATGAATCCACTAACGACACACAATGGTTGATGTCGGAATTCTCTACCAGATTGAGTTCAAGGCAGTACCTGAAGAAATTTCCGGATCACTCCCCGTCTCTCGGGAAGGAGCAGCCGCTGATCCACGTACAGGTTCACAATGGTTTCTTGTCGAGGAATTCATCCCTCGTGAATATCGCGATGATCTCCAGAGCCCCAAGAAGAAGAAAAATCCGCTGCTGGCCTCATTGAACGCGAAGAGTAAGAGGTGGCAACCGGCATCCACAATGAACGGGCAGCCCTATGCTGGCCGGCCCCGCAGCCCGAATCCCCGCGATTATGAGTTTGACGCCGTCATACGCAACTCAGGAAGTACCACAAAACTTACACTCACCTCTTCAACAGCCGCAGTACCGCCTCTTTCACGGCATGAACTCACTCGTGTACCAACGCCTAGACCCCCGTCATCTGTGGCAGCCTCGCCGGGTTCCAAGCCCTCACGCTCCAGGACGATGGATTCTCTCCCAGAACCCCCGAAGAACATCTCGGCGCCTCTCTTCGTACCTCCCCGTACTGATTCAATCCCCAACCCTGCTACACCAGAGACACCGTCTAAATCCGGTGGTGCGCCGAGCCTACCACCCAAAGTCACTGGCTCATTGGCGCGCCTCCGACCGGGTAAACCTAGACAACGACCGGCAGAGTGGGATGCCAGCATCGAATTTGAGACGCGTACTGAATCCGACACCTCAGGGGATGAAAGTCAACTCCTCTCGGGACATCCAACACCAGGACATGCCCGACGGCTCAGCAAACAAGACGGTTGGGTGGATATAGTCGTAATGAATCCGGATGAACAGGCAGGCGAAGACGGATCAAGACAAAATGCTGCTCGTGACACAGACCCTGCTGCTGCGCAAGCAGAAATTGACCGTGCGGTGGAAAACATACGTCGCGCGGCTCAAGAAGCGCCCAACCCTCGTGAGAGCGTGGTTGACGATGATGAGGTGTTGCGTCCAAGGGGAAGACATGCTAGTCACGTTGATGGCGATAAAGTTGGTGTCCCAGCAGATACCCTCAATGGACGCAGACAAGGCATGGCCGCCAAGTCCCGCGAAGACGAGCAGATTCCACCTGTGGTCGAGCCTGCTGTTCAAGAAACCCCGGCACGCCGCCTTGCTCTGCCGGCCACTCCTTACCCTCCTGGACGCACACAATCACCGTCGGGTGTTCGCCAGCTTCCGGCCGTGCTTTCCCCTACTGTGCCTGCACCCGATCCTCTGCTTCGTACTCCACACGTTCCACTGCCTGCAGGCCGTAGTGGCGGGAACGGGAACGGTGGTGTGTCATCACTTGTGGAAATGTATCATAGCAAAGAAGCAGCTGCACTCGCAACGATTCCCCCTGCGCTTCTCCCCAAAAGTCAGCAGACTCAACTTAATACGCCTTCCCGTCTTCCCATCAGTGTTTCTACTGTGGACCCACTGGGCGGAAACAGCCCTGATAGTGCCCAGCTGTCGAATTTTCCACCAGCGCCCAAACTATCATCTACGCGATCCCCAGCAACCCCCGAAGAAGCGTATCCAGCTGCGCCGGTGCAAAAACCATCCGGCATCCCTGTCAGCGTTCAACCGCAGCATCACACGCTGTCTGCAACACGCAATGTGGCCGATGACAAATCATCTTTTACGGAGGGATCGGAGGGATCGATAGAGCCTTTCGATCCGCTGCCCCCCCTAGAGCCCCAGCGTGTGCCTACTCCAGGACGCTATATACACGGCGCGCCGCTGACTAACGTCTTGGAAGCAGAGGAAGAGGAAGATTAGCAAGAGGAAGAGTGCTGATTGCCGACCTGATGGAAACTGCAGCGGTGTATATATGCACACGGTAGGATTTTATGGGTCAATTGCGTTGTATATTTTTAAAGCCTGTGCTTTCTCTTTCATATGTGTTCTCATTCCTTCAGTTGTCTCGTTGTTCCTTTACTCCACTAACCAGTATCGTTGGACGTGTTTTACAATCACAGTAGTTACTCATTCCTTATGCGCAAATCTAAGAGCCCCCTTATCTTTCAATCAGTACCCAAGCCTTGAGTGGCGGGTTACCTGCATGCGTCTTTGCAAACGGCAAGAAATGAAAATCGGATGAGATAAGCGGAATGAGTATACGGGACGGCAGCCACGAGGGTCTATATTTTATTTTGTCCAAAGTGTTTATGCCTTGTTGACATTATTATCGAACCCTGATGGAGTAGCAGCCACCTGTGCAGACCCTGCCGGCCCAAGCTTTCTTTCCCGTCCACCCATGTGCCAGTAGTTAATGAATCTCCCCATTTGCAAGGATTGGGTTGTTGCATTGGTGAAGTGACAGGCAAAAAGGAGGTAATTTCGCGGTTGGACACGCCAGGCTTGAGTTTTGGCACCACAGAAGGTTTTAGAAAGTTGGGGCAAGTTCAAGACGGGTGCCAACGATGCGCAAAGAAGATAATGAGCAGAAGGTAGAAGTATTGAGAATGTCAGTAGGTTTGTAGACTGGATTCACTTGGTTCGGACGTACCGAATCGCATGAATACGGTTCTAGTGTCATGTTGTAACAGCAAGAGCAACGACAATAAGCAAATGGGCAATATAAGGGAGCCAAGAGACTCACGAGTACGCCATCATAGTACCCGTCATGGTCCCAGAAATGATCTCTTCGCTCTTTCCTAGATCACTAATGGCAGCAAGTGGCAAACCCCAGTTGGCCACCTGGCGAGCATTGAAAACGACGTCCGAGACGCACGGGCGCAATGCACGGGAGTGACACGCAAGAACGCAAAACGACCGACGATGAATCTCTTGGTGGCTGTTGTGTACAGACACATTCAACTTGAACTCACGGGTCCCCAAAAATGTGTGCCTGTACAAGTCGTTTACCATCAGCACATCGTTGTATTTACGAGAATAGACGGCGCGCACTGAAAAAATAATCCCGTGCTGCTGGGCTCTTGGCCCATTGGATCAAAGCCTGTGCCATGGTCAGGTATCTACCCAGAAGCCGATTTTGGGTTTATGCTGGGGTTTGATTGGTTCGTGGGTCGATTGAATTGTTCGCGCGCTTGTATTTACGCCAGATTCTCCACCTATCAATTGCCGCGTCGAAACGCGTACCTTTGGCTATCGGTGTGGAGGAAGTGATGCAATCTATACGAAATCCCTGCTCAGTCTTATTGCGAGAAACATCGCAATGCGAATTCGAGTCATGGCCAACTTGGGCACAAATTTTCGTGGTGTTGATGAACTCTTGTTGTTTCCTTATGACAGCCTACTTCCGCGCACGAACGCTGGTTGCAAGCAGTCTGGCATTGCGAATCCGTCACAATGGCTCTCATTCCTTGGATGGAACGATGCGTCGCGGAATGGAATAATACGATATGATTGCTGATGCTGACAATCCATATTTAAGGTCATCCGCTGAGTTCACCAACACAACACGAATCAGCACTCGCATATTTAGAACCGCTCACCGCTTTTTCTTTTTTTTGGCTCATCGTCGATTTCCACACCAGTCACAGCCCCTCCGGCCAGTTCCACATAGAATGCCTCTCCGACGACAAGTGCATCGTCTACGTCATTTGGCAAGTAGACTCTTTACCGCCACACCGTCGTTTGGCTGAGTTCGCCACAATATTCGGAGATTACAAGCTTGCAACGGCTGTGTGGGACGTCTTGAAAAAAAGAGATGCCGCCGCCATCATATGGGCGCCCATTGCCTAACGGCTCGGATATTCTCCTACTCGTTCATCTGGGAGGTCTAGCTTTAAGCTAACATGCTAATGCAACGCTTGCTGCCCTTGACGTAAGTGGGAGCCCTGGCGCAGCAGCCCAAGCTCGGGCACTGGTGTATGCAGTGAGATGGGAAATCGGGGTGAATGACTTTCATTCCCAGAGGTGTGACGGCGAAAGAGGTTAGCGTCTGCGGCAGACACTTTGGATTTGTGCTGAGTAACCATAAAATCAGGTGTAGGAGCCTACTTCTGCTCCGCCTCTCGGTCGCGCAGCCTGCGCGCCACTTTATCGTATGCCACGGCAGCGAAACGGTCGGAGAAGAGCCAGTGTGGCACAAACTTTGTTCGGTCACTCACTGCCTTGAATTATCAGAAATCTCAGACGATTAATTTTTTCGAACCAGCAAACGAGGCGCGAGATTACAGGAAAGAATTGCTCCTTTCGTCTCCGTCCGAGACAATACAGTAACGATGCTCGATCTCGGCTCAACCTCGCCTTCCGTTCTCTTCAACCGCTTTTTTGTCTTTTTCCCTGCCGTTTCAAAGGGGTTTCCGCCGTTGCACACACACATTCAAGAGAACAGTAAGCTATTCGCAGGTCACTGGGAGCCCGCGGCAAAGGCTTTGAGGTTTTGACCGGCTGATTCTGGACGCATTCTCGGAACGCCGTTTTCGCCAGGCCCTTACATGCTTAGGTAATCCCAGCACTCGTTCGCGGACTGGCCAATCGAGCACACCTAATTGCTTCGAGAAACTTCATGACGATACGCTCGATTCCGAGGTCGATCCAAATCAGACGTTCGCTAACAAGTTATTTGATCCTGCGTGTCGGGGGCGTTCAATCTCACCAATGCTGTCCACCGCCACTTTTTTACTTGTGCAGCTAAGTACAGAATAATAGTCTTCGGACAATATTTGACCATTTGACTATTGCGAACGCCCTTTCCCAATCATAAGTAGGCAACAACAACTTTTCCAAACGGAAACACGCCAAGGCCATACTGGGAATCGGATTACATAGATGCGCAAACCTCTAAGCCCCGCCCGTCACAATAACCTTGGCACCCTACACGCTCCCACCAGCCAATAGACATCCTCGGGCGGTGGCATGATAGAGCACACGTCAACTCCTCAGGTGCACGTCGCGTTTACTTGCTACGTCACCGGTCTTTCTGGTGCTATGAGCTATCGTGCGGGAACTTCACCGCCAATGCAAATAATGTATAAACTGGGTCCTAACTGGGAAATGGAACTTGATAGAGCATCAGCAGATGATGTACTGTGCTGGGGGTCTTGGAGCACCGCGGTATATCCTGGCTGTACAAAATGTGCCGACGAGTTCTACCAAATGCTCTTGAACACAGACTTTGCAGGACGTCACTGGGGAGAGGTGAAGTTGTGGGCCAGGGACAATAACGCCGTGCAATCGGGCTCTCTCCATCTATTCAGGACATAAGGTGATGTCAAGCAACCTCTTCTAATATTTTTGCCCCAAGCATCGGTAAAGTTTTCGTGCTGGGTAGCATCAGCATGCGCTGTAGCTGGCCACGAAAACGGACTTTGCAGGGTGCTGCTCACTATTTGGCCCATCCGTCAAGAAGCAAGATGTCGAGTCCTTTCGACAAAGAATACGCAATACCACTACTACTGTAAACCGAGACGCTGCATTTGCCAAATCGACGAATTTCGATACTCAACAGAGTAGCCAATCAAATCCCTCCATCAGCACCGTCTATTTCTCACAAGCCGAATCCTCTACCTACCA
>Ga0307508_10007456_pt1 | contig 10186 bp, 7 predicted proteins | sample 9_EM_MG_FD_203089 | JGI IMG/M metagenome (GOLD analysis project Ga0307508, IMG submission 203089) | Populus trichocarpa ectomycorrhiza microbial communities from riparian zone in the Pacific Northwest, United States - 9_EM | ecosystem: Host-associated > Plants > Roots > Unclassified | place...
CTCTATATATTAAAGTAATTAATCACACATAATTAGGACAGGACATATGTGATCCATCCTAATCCTTCGCCAAATCAAGCGATTGATACTAAGAACCTGTAAATCTACACCTTAACTCCAAGATAATTAGTAATTTCACATTAAGCTCTGCCTTTAATTCTGACACTGTAGTCGCAACTGCTTCATCCGTGGTATGTAAATAAAAAATTAAATTCAAAGCAAATTCCAATTTTTCAAACAGTCTAAAAAAACAAACAAATATATGATCCTACAAGATTAAAAAGGAAAAGAAATGAAGTTTTGAATTAATGTACTCACCAAAGACGGTGTTGATGGGGTTCATGGCGACCTGGTTTTTAGCAGCATCGCCAATCAAACGCTCTGTATCAGTGAAAGCAACATAAGACGGTGTCGTTCTGTTGCCTTGATCATTAGCTATGATTTCAACTCTGTCATGTTGCCATACGCCGACGCATGAGTATGTTGTGCCTAGATCGATACCGATCGCTGGCCCTTCTCCTTTTCCTGCCATTGTTGATTTAACAAAATAAACTACAAAGTTAAGACTAAGACTAAGATCGAGAGCAGAGAATTATTTTAAGCTTGATGATTTCTGAAAGACGCTGAAATTTGAAGTGGAAAGAGCCGTTTTTATGCATGTTTTTTTGGGTTTCGAGAAGAATCGATTAGTGAAATATGAGTGGTTGGATTTAAGATATTAATGGCCGGTAAGTTTCTCGTTGGTTCGTGAAGTTTCTTTTTTTCTATTTTATCTATCTTCCTTGCGTCAAAGACACGGGAACCAAATCTAGCTTCTTCCCGCGTGATTCTGTATTCATTTTTAATTGGAAAGCCCGATCGATATTGGGCCCATAACGAGGCAGCCCAACACTCCTTTATTTTGAGATGGGCCCGGCTCCCCTTGAATCTCCCATTCATGTTTATTTTTCAGCAAACCTAAAAAAAGAAACCCAAAGCTCATGGGGACAATCTCTATTACATATCTCCACGAATTACGAAGATTTATTTTTCTTTTATTTATTTAAGGCTACCCAACAAAGTATCTCCTATTGATTTTCAAAGTAATTATTACTTAAAAAATATATTAAAATAATTTACTTTTTATTTTTTATATCAGAATTATTCAAAAATATTAAAAAAATTAATTTTAATTAAAAATTAAGATTTTGTATAACACTTCTTGGCTGCCGACATCTTTGTTATTTAATAAATAAGTTAAAGTTATTAGAACCCAAATCTGCTTTATTAAAAGAATTTATAGAATACACGATCACTATTTAAATTTTAGTTCATAAATATGAAATTTGTGTGAGTCTTCTTTCCGAGAATATTCAAAAGTTGATAGCATTTTTTAGGAGTAAAAATGTTTTTTATATAAAAATTTATTATTTTTAAAATAAAATTAACGTACGTTTATTTTAAGAACATTCTTCTCAAGACTGGGAGAGAGGCACAGTTTTGAAATTTTTTGTGGTTGCAGACATGAAGCAATTCTTTTTATTACTATAATCGATTAAAAGTAATTCACAGCAATTTATGTAAACACGCCCTTCAAAATAATATAAGATTCCGATCAATTACGAGACGAAAACTGGCCGCATTCATACGCTGGCAACATTCTCATGTGCAAGAGGTTGACCGTTTCCCTTTGATGTTCATTTTAATTAATGATTTGCTTTTCCGGGAGGTGGAACAGCCTGTTAGTTTCCTGCGTGCTCTTTGTTAAGGTTTTCAGGCTATTCTCTATGATCTCCTGGCCTGGTAATGAGGTTTTGTATATTTGTTGTCGATCTTGATAGTTAATGAAACTACCAAGGTATAAGAAAAACGCACGTCATATGCAAGATGCTGGAGCAGCAGGACTTCCAGTAATGAAATAGAGATCGTGCAATGTGCTTAAGTTGTGAAAACTATTCATATCTCAAAACCTAACAATATCATTATCAATTTCTGGAAGAAAATACATTCTTCTGCAAGTTTGCAGTGGAGATGTTTGATGTCTAAAACATTTGACCTACAAATGTCTAAAACATTGAGCAAGAAAAGGCTCTCTCTCCAATCTCAGACATGGATAGAAGATCTGTGCCGATTTCCGATCGGGCTGGGGCCTGATGGAGCCTTGTGAATAGTGTCTTTGAACTTGGTTCCGGATTTCTACAATAAATTAATGGAAAGGGGGGTGATCAGTTTCTACCATAGAAATTAAAAGTGTAATAAAGAAGATTGTATGAGGATACCAGAAATACATGTAGAAGCAAGCACCATACTCACCCAAGAAGCTAGTTTATATCTGGTGGACCTCAATTTTGGTTGTGCATTTTTTAGCCTGGTATCAACTACATGAAGAATAAAAAAGAATGAGTTCATTTGTTCTTACTCCATTCTTAAAAGAAAATTCAGTTTACTTCACCTCATGTGTCATCAAGCTTAGAAGTATAGTTTCTTGCCTGATTTTGCAGCTTGAACCACGATTCCTGCAGAGTAATGACACTGATCAGAAGCTATGAGGAATGCAAGGAGAGCATATGCTAGAATCTGCTTTCTCTTCATTTTGGGCACAAGAATACGCGGGGTTTGAGTTAACACTGAACAGGGAAGATATGACGTGGGGGCTTAATAAGCATGAAGAACATTATATACTGATTCACTTCATAATTAATCATTGCTCAGTTTGAATCTATGGAAGTTCATTTAAAGTTGTCTGGGAATCCTATGCCACTGTCCATACAGATTCAAGCTAATGAAGCTAGAAATGTTGATTCTTGTCATTGTACGTTGACTTTTGCATGGTTAATATTGCGCAAATCATATAAGAAAGCCATCAATTCTGCTGCCCTCCTAGTGCCAAGCCAAAAGCTTGTCACAACAGCTGTGCTAGAGAGCACTGCTAGTATGAAATGTTGGGATTTTCCATCCAAATTGCTATGCTGCATGCATACTAATTCTCTACTCAGATTTTTTACAATTTATATATGTTTATAAATTCCACTAGCACGCTCGGAGCGAAACGCAATGTCTGGTATGCTCAGCTTAGCATCTGAGCGCTGCTTCTTTCCAGGACTCCTCTACTAACAATATATATTGTCCATGATGTGTCTTTCGGGAGCTAATTATTGTCTTATATTTTTTTAACTAAATCAAGCTATCCTGCTGCTGATGAGAAGAGCGAATACAGTTTCGTGGGAAACGAGCCCTTTTAACTGTGCAGCTGCATGAAAGATTTAAAAGGCACCAAGATACTCTTGCAGTGGGCTATCTTCTCTCTATTGGCAGTGATTTTCTAAATGTCAAAAAGCCTAGGCAGCCCTTTCAAGATCCACGGCACTCTACAGCAAAAATTCGGTGTATTCTTTAGATGCCTAGAGTGGGACACCACTTGTAAGAGAGGAGAGCTTATCCAAGATAATGATGCTGCATGCCTGCTTGACTTGCTAATGAGACGAGTTATAATCATGTAGTTATGATCACTATTAATAAAGATTTTTTGTCTGCATTTTTTTAGTCTTATTAGGTCATTGATTACATTCTCATTTAGGCTTGTCGATCAAAAGTTGTTTGGCTGCTTTGGATTCCTGTTGTGCTTGTGGTTGACCTCAGTCCAACTTTTTGACACTCCTCGTTCATGAATGCGCCATGATAAAACACCTTTTTTTTTAGATTTTATTGGGGGGTTTTTCACGGTCGGTATTATTTGTTTAAAATTAAAAAAATATATATGTAAAATTAAAAAAATTAGTATTGTTTTTTCTGATGTAAAAATTGAATTTTAAAAAAATAAAAAATATTATTTTAATATATTTTTAAATAAAAAACACCTTTAAACACAATATTTTATCAACTGTCGAATGGAATCTTAGTTTTCCAATTACTTGACACTTGCTGGAAGTACGGACTCACTTTCATGAATGATGCAGCTTTAATCTAGGCTTGTTTGAGTCTGCAAGACTGCAACTAAGCCGCCGTTAGTTTTTTTTCTATGTGACGTTCCTGGTTCCCGAGCTGGCAAGTGAGACTAACTAGACTAGCTTCTTCTTCTTTTCTTTTTTTGTAGAGTGTTCAAATTGTTAATAATGTTACCGGCCGGAGGTCTGAGTCCAAAGTTTTAATTGGTTGAGATTGTTGCCGTAAATTTATAGCACGGTGTTTTTCTTAAGAAAAGAAAAATAAACAGATTAAGCTGCAGCTACACCTATAAATATAATTGATAGGCAACCGTCTTGGATTGATATTGCAATGTATCTATCTTCAGCTTCTAAAGGTGGCGACAGTTGGTGTAGAAAGTTCGACAGAATTTTGCAAGCCCAACTGCCAAAATGCCAAGTCAAACTATGTAAAGTTCCAACAGCTGGTGCTAGAGGTCCCGAGTTCAATTCTCGGAATGCCCCAAATCTTGAGGGTTTTTTATTTTTTATTCATGGGCCTTCCAAGCTTATGTTGTCTCCCGAGTCACAAACTTTCAACCAGTCCGATTTTGTTGTATGATGAATTAAGCGCTCTGGGGGTATTCGGCAATAGAAAATCCCTATGCCAAACAATTTCACCATATTAAATCATGATTTCACTTTATACTTGTATTAGTTATTCCATGGTCTTCTAGTTTACCTCTGGGTATTTAGAGCGTGTTAACGATTGTTTTTAAGATGTATTAAAATAATATTTTTATTATTTTTTAAAAATTATTTTTGATATCAATATATTAAAACAATAAAAAAATATTAAAAAATATTTTTTAAAAAACACTATGTAGAGCATAATTATAAACAACACATCAACTGTTTGTTTCAGGATTTTAAAAGTATTTTTGAAAAAATTTTAAAAAAATTATTTTTTTGTTTGCTTCAAATTAATATTTTTTATGTTTTCAAATTATTTTAATACGCTAATATTAAAAAAATTAAAATATTATTTTAATATATTTTTAAATAAAAAATATTTTAAAATACACCTAAAGGTAACACTTTTATTCTCGTACACCCCCACACCAGTTGAATGCCATTGTTCGAAAGTTACGTTCCAAAACGAGCTGAAATCCACGGATAAAAGCCCAAATGCTGTGTGGCACTCAAAGATCCCTGGTAGGCTAGTACCGTGATATTAATTGATACTGTTATGAGGGTAAAAAAGAGAGAGGAAATCTTTAACTTTGAAGTGGTGGGCCATGATTCGTAGATCACGTCGAGGGAAGGCGTTAAAGAAGACGTGGTGGGCTGTTTTCCCTGCTGAGGGCCTCCAGGTCATGATATTTTCAGATATGCCTTGCCATACCAATTTCAAGACAAGTAGGGGAATCGAGACCCCGCAAAAAGTGATGATAACAACCGTGCCAAATCTTTTTTTATCCCAAAAAAAGAGAATCTCCCGTACCGAAAGTTACACACACAGGCATAACTGCACATTGGGCGGTAGATATCCAAATTCCAGCTGAAAAGACATTCGTTTATTATCCCCATCAAGGGCGGTCAACAAGAAAAAAGTGCTGTGCTGTGCAGGGATTGCCGATTCTTTAATTACCAGAAATTAGAGTTTCTCGTACTCCAAAGTTAATTTTGATATTTTAAAAAAATAAAATAATTTTTTAAAAAAACTTTGAATATAATACCCAAAAAAACCAATCACAGAAAATATATAAATTCAAAAATAGTTAAGAAAAAAAAAGACTTTCAACATTCTCGACATCAAATAATGCTAGTAATTAATTCTATAAAAACAGAGCTTTTAGAATCTACTCGTTGAGAGATTATGGAATACAGAGTTATATTTATTTCATCATGTTAGAGATTAATAGTTTGGTGAGTGGGGAATTTGAGTTTAAGATTTCCTAGAATTGATTACTAATTGGACCGTTTTTCGACCACCCCTTGGTGAGTGGTTAGAACGTAAAATCAGGTGTTCATCGTGTCACAATTTTCCAGTTTTCTCCTGTGTGTTGGACTTTAGAGCAAACAGGGTGGTGGATTCTGATAGAACACTTTCACCTTATCTCTGTCTCCAAGCTTCCGATACCGCAATATCCCCGGATTTTATTTTCTCCTCTTTTTTTTTTTTTTTATTAATTTCCCTGCACCCACTGAGAGAGCATAGAGAACACTTGAATAATCACCTTAAACTGCATTTACTAACGTCACAAGGGATCGTTTTTTTTTTTTTGGGGCGTAGAAAAAATAAAAACATCAATTACGGTGCTAAAAAAAACACAGCTACAGCAGCCCCACTTTTATTTTATCAGTTTGTTTGAAATTGTGTTTTAAACAGTATTTAAAAATAAAATTATTTTTTTATATTTTTATTATTTTGATTTGTTCGTGTTAAAAATATATTTTTTTTAAATATAAAATATTATTTTTTTTATATTTCAAATAAAAAAAATTTAAAAAACAATCACTACCACACTTTTAAACACTTTAACATAAATAACCCAAGCATAGAATGAGCCCTTATTGAAATTACGTTTTAAATAATATTTTTTAAAAATAAATTTAATTTAATTTTTTTTATCGTTGTGATGTGTTGGTGTTAAAAGTGATTTTAATATATATATATATATATATATATATATATATATATTATTTTATCAGTTTAAAATTGTGTTTTTAAAAAATTTAATTTTTTTTATGTTTTTTTTATTATTTTGATTTGTTTCTGTTAAAAATGATTTTTTAAAAAATATAAAATATTATTTTTTAATATTTCAAATCAAAATATACTTTAAAAAACAACCACTGTCACACTTTTAAACACTTTAACATAAATAATCCAAGCATAGAATAAGCCCTTGTTAAAATTACGTTTTAAATAATATTTTTTAAAAATTAATTTAATTTAATTTTTTTAACGTTTTTGATGTGCTGCTTTACAAATGATTTTAAATAAAATATATATAAAATATTATTTATATATATATATATTTTTTAAAAATAACTACTAATATAATTTGAAATATCCTAACAAAAATAACCCAAGCAGGTGATCAGCCCGTAGAGACCCGGCAGCATCCCTGGACATTCCAAGCTTAGCTAAGAAATCAACAACGTTGTTTACTTCTCTCGACAAATGTTGCACATCACACCACCAATCTCTCTCGTCATCTTAATATCCTCGGCGAGCAAATAACAAGGATGGACAATGTTAAAATGACCAGTTAATGCCCTCGCCGATTCATAAACACGAGGAGAGTGACCGAATATTTCGAAGTTATCTGCCATTAACGAGTAATGACTGTCCCTGAGTTAAATTAAAGTCCATAGCTGGGGAGCGAAAATGCTGATTGCTGATTTACATGATTTCTGTGGTATTTACAATTCAGCACTAGCAAATGGGCCCGCTTGCCGCCCTAGGTCCACTCACCAATCATGTTTTTATATTTTATTAATTTTAGTTGATATTTAAACGAATTAAAATCAAATTTAAAAATATTGATTACGTTGTAAATAATAAATCACGCGTATTGGCTGGGTTAAATTAAAAAATCAGAGGACAACGGATTTTTTTGTTGATTACATGGCATGAAATAAAAAATTATTATATTATAAAAAAAAACTGAAACATGTGGGAGAGGGGTATTGTGGACTCAGGTGCTATATTTCCTTTCACGTTAAATTTAACCGTGGACTCATTGCTTGATTTATTTATTTTAATTTTAATTTTTTTCTTCAGGCTTTTATTTTTTTATGATTTAATCATCTTGTGGCCAAATTAAAGATAAATTGCTTCAAATGTATCGAGGAGGGGCAAGATTGAATAAACAATGATCAAAATAAAAAAGATAGAAAAAATAAATGGCAAATTCCAAATTTGATCAAGAGATTTACCTTGGTCTTAAGCTTTTCAAGTGAAACAATTTCGGTCTCTCACAATTTTAAAATTTTAATGTTGGTTTGGAACTTTATCTTCTTTATTTTTTAATATCTAGTTCGAGTGGAGAATATCCGATAAATAATAGAAAAAATCTTGGTTGACATCAATTTCGATCCAAAAAAAAATTAATTTTAATATTAATAGGTTTTAACCGATAAATTTTTTTTTCACTCGAGTGCTCGTCATTCTCTTCACCTAAAATGGTATGTATTAACTTGGAAAGCTTCAAGGTTGTTAAAATCGCGTTTTCACTCGTAAAATCGTACGATTTTACGAGTCAAAACATGTTTTGCGTGCTGAATCGTTTGAAAAATCAAAAATGGATGAAATCGGGTGAAATCGCAAAAAATCACGATTTCATGACCGATTTTGCGTTTTCACCAAAACGCATAAACTGAAGAAAATTGTTCCCCCCATGCTCCAGCTGTCCGGCGCCTATTGGCTGTGTAAATGCACAGTCACGCCAATTCTTCAAAGTCTTCACTCTTCACTCTTCACTCCAGTCATCGCGCGAAACAAATCTCTTTCTTCCTTTTCATCGAACAAATCCCTAATCTCCTTCTCTAATTAACCAACCGGCAACCACAAAAGCGGCGACAATCACAGTCACAGTCACGGTCACCGTCCAGTCTTCACTCCTTCTCTTTCTTCACTCCAGTCATCAGTGCTCACGGTCGCAGCTTCCTTTTCACCAACAGCGGCGATGATTTCCTCAACAGCTCACGGCTTCCTCTTCAATCTTCATCAATAGCGGCAAGCTGGCAACGATCTCCTTTCTTTTCCATCATCAACAACTCACGACTTCCTCTTCATCAATAGCAACAGACAACATCACTCTCCTCTTCAGCCTTCATCATCAACGACTCCTCTTCACCGTAAGTTGTTCCCTTGTAATTGTATCTTCAACCTTTAAAATGTAAAATTGCAATAGTTGATTTTGCCCTGTAATTGTACATTCCCCTCATCCTGTAATTACAAATTTTGAATGTTGATTTTGCCGGTCCTGATAGTGATTTTGAATAACAATTGATGGAATGATTATGTCGGTCCTGTAATTTGTCCATTTATAATGTTTTTCTGTCCCTTGAATTGAATTGAATTGAATTGATGGAATGAATTAAATGGAATTGATGGAATGTTTTTCTGTCCCTCATCAGTATACTATGGACTGTTGAATTGAATTGAATTAATTAGTTGTTGCCTGTTGCTCTGTGTCTGTGTAGTGTGGGATGTGGACTGTGGAAATTGGAATGATTTTAGGATGTCATTTCAGTATAGGATGGAATGATGGAATTGATTTTATTAATGGAATGATGGAATGATTTTACAAAAAATTTAATTGTATAGTTTATGTATTGAAGCACATTGAAAGTATTATAGTTTTGTGAATTGTTATGTATAACAAAAAGTTAATTACAATCATAAAATGTTTGGATTGATTACAGGGCTGATTTGAGTTGATTCTTGAATTATTGAACTATATACTTGAAACATGAATTTTTTGTTAATGTATTTTAAAATTTCTTATGATTTTACGATCCGAGTTTGTTTTGCATTTTCTGTGCCGCGTTAAAATCGCGATTTTAACAACCTTGGAAAGCTTTTTAATTTTGTATTTTTTGGCGAATGATTGGATTGTTCAAGGTCATTGACGAGTCTATAAAAGTGTCCGGATTATAAAGTGTTTGCTATGTATTCTGGGTAAAAAATAAGTTGGGAATCTAATTTCTCTCAATTTGAGTTTTTTTTTTGTATTTATTTCACTAAAAATTTATTTTTTTAGTATTTTTAATTTTTTTGATGAGTCAATGTAAATAATAAATTTAAAAAAATTAAAAATTATTTTAATATATATATTTTAAATGAAATATATTTTTTTAAAAATAATATCAAAATATCTTAAATTGAATAAAAAATTATGAAAGGAGAACATTCCGCCCTCCATTTTATGCCCACAAATGACTATTTCATGGGAACCAATCGACTTAATTTATTGTTTATTATTTATCTTTTTATCTCTGTATTGGTATTTTGTATTTACTTTCACACAGTTTATTTTTATATTTGAAATTATATTTGAGTGAGTTTTAAAAATAATGTTTGACTTTAAAAAACATTAAATAAATATTTTATAATAATTTTGATATATTAATATATAAAAAAAATATTATTTTTATATATATTTTTTTTAAAAAACTTTAACATGAATGACGTATCAAAATCTGTATCTGCATCCATCTCCATCAAGTAAATGCGGATCTCTCCATTACCGTGCGCACTAAACTGGCAATTCTTTTGTGCCACAGGTCAC
>Ga0307508_10007458_pt1 | contig 10183 bp, 9 predicted proteins | sample 9_EM_MG_FD_203089 | JGI IMG/M metagenome (GOLD analysis project Ga0307508, IMG submission 203089) | Populus trichocarpa ectomycorrhiza microbial communities from riparian zone in the Pacific Northwest, United States - 9_EM | ecosystem: Host-associated > Plants > Roots > Unclassified | place...
TCGTCCTCGTGGCCCGGCGGGCGTCGCGGCGGGCGCGACCGGCTCCTCCGGGTCGGCAAGGGCCTCGCGGGAGTCGTGGCGGCGGTCGCGGTCTGGGAGGCCCTGCGCGCGGCCTCGGTGCTCCCGGCCGGCCTGGCCCCGTCGGTCGCCGCGATCGCCTCGACCACCGCGGCCGAGCTCGCGGCGGGCCCGCTGGCGACCGCCGCGGCCCAGACCGCCTACGCCTGGCTGGTCGGCATGGTGGTGACCGTCGCCGTCGCCGTGCCGCTGGGCTTGCTGGTCGGGCTATCGCGCTGGGCCGACGCCGCGCTGGGCCTGATGTTCGATTTCCTCCGCCCGATCCCGGTGGTCGCGCTGGTCCCGGTGGCGATCGTCCTGCTCGGGCTCGGGCTGCGCATGCAGATGTGCCTCGTGGGCTTCGCCGCGATGTGGCCGCTGCTGTTCAACACCCGGTACGGCGTGCGCAACGTGGATCCGCTGCTGGTCGACAGCGGCCGGGTGATGGGGCTGGGCCGGCTGGCGCTGGTCGGCCGGGTCGTCCTGCCGGCCGCGCTGCCCGCGATGTTCACCGGGCTGCGGCTGTCCGCGTCGCTCGCGCTGATCGTCACGGTGGTGACCGAGCTGGTCGCGGCCGGCACCGGCGTGGGGCACTACATCGATCTCCACCAGCAGGTGGGCAATGCCCGGGAGGCCCTGGCCGGCGTGCTGGTCGCCGGCGTGCTGGGCTACCTGGTCAACGGCGCGATGCTCGCGGCCGACCGCTGGGCCGTGCGGTGGCGCGCCGTGACCGTCGGAGGCGAGCCATGACCGCGCGGGCCGGGAGCCTCGGCGGGGTCGGCGCGGCGGGGCGCGGCGCGGGGATCCACCGGACGTGGGCCCGCGGGCTCGTCGGCGTCGGCATGATCGCCGCGGCGCTCGCGGCGTGGGAGGTGATCGGCCGCGGTGGCCACGTGGCGTTCCTCGCGCCGTTCTCGACCGCGGCGCGCGGCGCCTGGCAGATCGTCTCGGGTCCGGCGCTGGCCAGCGACGTCTTGCCCTCGATCGCGCGCGCCGCGGCCGGGTTCGCCCTGGGCGGGCTGACCGGGATCGGCGCCGGGCTGGTCCTGGGCTACTTCCAGGGCGTGGACCCGTGGCTGCGCCCGGTGCTGGAGTTCCTGCGCGCGACGCCGGTGCCGGCGGTGCTGCCCGTGGCGCTGCTCGCGTTCGGCGCCGGCTCCGCCACCCGGGTGGGCTTGATCGCGCTCGGCGCGTTCTGGCCGGTGTTGCTCAACGCGATGGATGGCGCGCGCGCCGTCGACCGCGGCTACGTCGACGCCGCGCGGGCCGCCCGGGTGGGTCGGCTGGCGATCCTCGGGCGCGTGATCTGGCCCGCCAGCTTGCCGCAGATGTTCGCCGGCCTGCGGATCGCCCTGGGCGTGTCGCTGATCATGATGGTGATCAGCGAGATGGTGTCGTCGACCAGCGGCCTGGGGTTCCTGGTGTTGCAGGCCCAGCGGTCGTATGCCTTCGGCGACATGTACGCCGGGGTGCTGGTGCTCGGCACCGTGGGCGGCGTGTTCACCCTGCTGTTCACGCTCGTCGAGCACCGCGTCCTGGCCTGGTACGACGGTCAGAAGGGAATCCGCCGTGGCTGACCGACCGCCGCTGCTCGAGGTCGACGGCCTGGCCAAGGTCTACCGGGGCGCCCGGTCCGGATCGACCGAGGCGATCGCCGACCTGAGCTTGACCGCGGACCGGGGCGAGTTCGTCGTGCTGGTCGGCCCGTCCGGGTGCGGCAAGACCACGCTGCTGCGCTGCCTGTCCGGCCTGGATCGGCCGTCGGCGGGCACGATCCGGCTCGCCGGCGCGCCGCTGGACGGCCCCCACCCGTCGCTGGCGGTGGTGTTCCAGGAGTACACCCGCAGCCTGTTCCCCTGGCTGTCGGTGCGGCGCAACGTCGAGCTCGGGCTGCACCGGATCGGCCGCGGCGAGCGCGGCGCGCGGGTCGACGACGCGCTCGGCCACGTCGGCCTGACCGAGTTCGCCGATCACTACCCGTGGCAGCTGTCGGGCGGGATGCAGCAGCGGGTCGCGATCGCCCGCGCCATCGCGGCGCGGCCGCTGTTCCTGCTGATGGACGAGCCGTTCGCCTCGGTGGACGCCCAGACCCGCGCCCAGCTCGAGTCGATGGTGCTGGATCTGTGGCGCGAGCTCGGCTGGACCGTCGTGCTGGTCACCCATGACATCGACGAGGCCATCTTCATGGGCGACCGGGTCCTGGTGCTGTCCCGCCGGCCGAGCCGCATCGTGCGCAGCGTGACCATCGAGCTCGACCGCCCGCGCGATCAGATCGAGACCCACGCGCGCCCGGAGTTCCAGCGCTACCGCAAGGAGATCCTCGGCCTGATCGGGGTCGCGGGATGATCATTGCCTGTCACAAGGATGGCAAACCACATGCGCCGTATCGATCTTCACGCCTATCCCGGCACCCAGACCTGGCTCGACTCCCAGGGCCCGTTCGTCGAGGCGCTGGGCAAGTACTGGGGCCGCGCGTGGACCGCCGCGAGCGAAGCGGACGTGATCGCCGGGTTCCGGACGGCCGGCGTCGAGGTCGTCCTGGTGGCCTTCGACATCGAGACCGTGGTCGGTGCCCCGCCGTGCAGCAACGACTACGTGGCCGCGCTGCGCGACCGTTACCCGGGCACGATCCTGCAGGCCTGGGGCGCGGTCGATCCCCACAAGGGCGCGGCGGCGATCCAGGAGGCCGAGCGCGCCGTGCGCGAGCTGCGCGTCCTGGGGTTTCACTTCCATCCGATCATGGGGCGCTACCGGGTCGACGATCAGAAGCTCTACCCGCTGTGGGAGACGCTGTCCGCGCTGCGCGCGCCGGTGATGATCGATGTCGGCACGACCGGGATGGGGGCCGGCATGCCGGGCGGCATGGGCGCGCGGATCTCCCACGCGCACCCGATCGCGCTGGACAACCTCGCCGCGGACTTCCCCGACCTGACGATCATCGCGTCGCACCCCGGCTGGCCGTGGATCGACGAGATGACTGCCGTGGCGCTGCACAAGGGCAACGTGTTCTGGGAGCTGTCGGGCTGGGCGCCGAAGTACTTCCCGGAGTCGTTGCGCCGCGACGTGCGGACGCGGCTGCGCGACAAGATCATGTTTGGCTCCGATCATCCCTCGCTGCCCTACGCCCGGATCCTCGCCGAGTGGGGGCAGCTGGGCTATTCCGACGACGTCCTGGAGCAGGTGTTCCACGGCAACGCCGAGCGCGTGCTCGGCCTGTGACCGCTGCCAACCCGGCGGCGCGAACCGCAAGACCCAAGGAGAGCACGAGATGAGCAACCAGCGGCCGACGGCCTTGGTGACCGGATCTGCCAGCGGCATCGGCCGAGCGGCGGTGCTGCGCCTCGCCCGGGGCGGGTACCGCGTCGTGGTCAACTACAGCCGGTCCCGGCAGCGGGCCGAGCAGACCGTCGCGGAGGCGGAGCGGCTCGGCGCCCAGGCCATCGCGGTCGCCGCGGATGTCAGCGAGGACGCCGCGGCCCGCGCGCTGGTCGCCGCCGCGGTCGACCGGTTCGGTGGCATCGACCTGCTGGTCAACAACGCCGGCACCACGATGGCGACCCCGCCCGACGATCTCGAAGGCGTCGACCTCGCGGAGTGGGACCGGGTGTTCGCGGTCAACGTGCGCGGCCTGTTCCAGATCACCCGGGCGGCGGCGCCGCACCTGCGGATCGCCCGGGGCGCCGTGGTCAACGTCGCGAGCATCGTCGGGCTGCGGCCGGGGCCCCAGCCGCTGGCCTATGCCGCCAGCAAGGCCGCCGTCATCAGCCTCACGCGCACGCTGTCCCGGGTGCTCGCGCCCGAGGTCCGCGTCAACGCGGTGGCGCCGGGCTGGATCGCGGGAGAGTGGATGGAGCGCACGCTCGGCGACGACTACCAGCGGCTGATGGAGCGCCGGGCCAAGCTGACGCCGCTCGGGGCGAACGTCACCCTCGACCACGTCGCGGAGTCGATCTACGCGCTCGCGACCGGCCACCCGTTCGTCACCGGCGAGACCATCGTCGTCGACGGCGGCTACACCGCCACGACCTGAACACACGCCCTGCAGATCGGCATTGCCCGGGGCCGTCGCGCCCCGCTACGTTGTGCATGACCCACTCAAGGAGGCAGTCGTGAGGCAGTTTCTGCTCGTCCTGATCGTTGCGCCCGCGCTCCTCGTCGCGTGCAAGCCGTCGGCGCCGCAGCGCACCGACGACGGCCTCGTGCCGATCACGGTCGCGAACCTCGCGGTGCCAAACGCCGCCGCGCTGGTGCTCGGCGTCAACCAGGGCCTGTTCCGCGCCGAGGGGCTCGAGGTCACGCTCAAGGACACCCCGGCCGCGGCGACCCAGGCCGCGGTCGTCAGCGGCGAGGCCCAGTTCGGGTTCACCAACGTGCCGGCGATCCTCGCCGCGGCGTCCAACGGGCTGCCCGTCCGCGTCGTCGGCCCGGCCGGCAAGTTTGCCCGCGACAACGCCAAGGTGGCCCTCCAGCTGGCGGTGCCCAGGGACTCTGCCATCGCGGCGCCGAAAGACCTCGAGGGCAAGCGGGTCGCGGTCGACACGCTGTACCAGCTGCCCCACCTGAGCCTCATCATCTCGGCCCGGAGCCTGGGCGTCGACACGAGCAAGATCACCTTCGTCGAGACCCCGTTCGCCGCGATGGCCGACGCGCTGGCCAAGCACCAGGTCGACGCGGCCGACCTCGCCGAGCCGTTCCTGTCGACCGAGCTCGCCAGGGGCGCCCGGTCGATCGTCTCCAACGGCGCCGGGTTTCCGCCGGAGACCGTGCAGACCATGTGGGTGACCTCGGCGGCGTACCTCGCCGAGCACCGCGCCACGGTGGACCGGTTCGCCCGCGCGCTCGGCAAGTCCAACGACTACGCGAAGGATCACGACCCCGAGCTGCGCCAGGCGCTGGCCACCTATACCAGGACGCCGCCGGAGCTGATCGGCAAGATCCTGATGCCGTACTTCTCGACCGCGTCGGACCGGCAGAACTTCGAGACCTACTACCGGACGATGAAGGAGCTCGGCATCATCAAGAAGGACTTCGACCTGGGCACGCTGTTCATTCCGTAGCGGCCGGGCGCAGGACCTGGGTGACACCTTGGGCTCAGGGACCTGGGTAACACCACGCTCGCCGGGCGGTGGCTGGACCTTCAGAACGCCGAGGCATCCGCGAGGTGCTCGAGTTGCCCTCCGCACGGTCGCGGGCAGGCGCCGGGCCTCAGCTCCCGTCGACCACGGCGGCGATCGGGGCGGTCAACCTCCGACAGGAGCCCGGCTGAGGATGGGCCGGCTGACCAGCTGTTTCGCGGCGCCCACGAAGAGCAGCACCTCGGCGATGAGGTGACCGCACGGAGGTACTGGACGCGCGATGCAGGCTCGCCGACCGATGGTTCGCCAGCGAGCCGCCTCTCCCCAAAAACAACTCCCGCCATCTACATGCCCGAAACCAGGGGGGGGCTCTCAGCGCATGTACAGCAGCGATGCCGAGTGGCATACTGTGCGGCGCGCGCAGGGGACGCACCGGGGATGCAACGAGTCATGGCAACTGCATGGAGCGCGGCGGCGGCGGTGATGGTGTTGCTGGCGCAGTACGGGTGTCGACCTCCTCCGGTGGTCCACGAGATGACGTTCGACTCGAAGGTCATCGCAGGCCGGCCGGTGGCGATCGATCGCCTGCTAGTGGTGGCCGATGTCGAGCTGAGGTACTTCCCCGAGCCGATGTTCGACGGGTTTCACGACGCCGTGACCAACCGGCTTGCGGCGTGCGGCGTCCAGTCGAGCGTGCTCTACGTCGACCCGACAGTGCTGGGCTCTGATGATCGCGTCGTCGCCGAGCTCAAGAGCTCGCAGCCGAACGTGATCCTCGTGGTGCGCGCGGCGGGCGCCGACGTCGTGGGTGGGGACCGTGCATTCTCCGGCAAGATGTGGTTCGACCTGACCCTGGTTGACGCAAGATCTCAAGCGCCGACCTGGCGAGCGAGGTCGATGGTCGACGGCGCGGTCGGTCGCTGGAGCGTCAGCGCGGAGACCGGCGCCACGTTTGCGACCGGCATCGTGTCGCAACTGCGGGATGACAGCGTCCTTGCGGGGTGCCCGCCGCGCGCGCGCACCTGGCCCGAGATCATGCCGCCGCCAGGCTGTCTGCAAGAGCGTCGGCGAGCGCTTCGGGAGGCGGCGTCGGAGTGGGACGATAGCCGCCGCGGCGCGAAGATGCGGAAGGCGCCGACGTGCGACACGGCGGCAGGGTCTCAGTAGCCGGTAGAGGAGGCCATCGTGACACGCCCGTTGCTGGTTTCATCGAGTCGGCTCATTCCTGCCGTCGTGACCTGTGGCCTCGCCGCCTGCGTCTCGAACAAGGCGGTGGCCTTCACTTCGAGGGTCAACCTCGCCCATGCGGCGCCCATCGACGGCATGCTCGTCATGAACGTGCAGAGCTCGGGACTCGACGCCGCGCTCTACCAGGGGTTCGAGATCGGCTTGACGCAGCGGTTGGGTTCGTGTGGCGTCCGGGCGAGGGTGTTGCACGGCCCCGCGGCGCAGCTGGACCCCGCTTTGGATGCCGGCAAGGTGATCCAGCCCGTCGCGGTGATGTCGATCGAGCTGGCCAGCCCTCCTTCAATCCACGCGATCGGATTCTCCTCCCGGGTCTCGGCGGTCTTTGCGCTCAAGCTCGAGGACATCACATCGCGCCAGACGATCTGGGTGGCCCGATCGAAGCTCGAGTTCTTTCTCCATGCCGACGCGAAGTTTGGAGCATGGTTCGCGACCCAGGTCGTCTCGCGCCTCCGGGACGATGGCGTGCTCACGGACTGCCCGGCGACCGCCGCGGGATGGCCGGAGGTCGACCTACCCCCGGACCCGGCGGCCGCGGTGCCGCCGACCGAGCCGTCGCCGCCATGATAGAGCCCGGCGACCCGCTCCGTTCCGCGTCGTCGAGGACCGCTCAACTGCCCAGATTGTCTGGGAGCGGGGTCATGAACCCTGATGCTCGTGCGCTGTGTCTCGCCCTCGGGAGCGGACCATCACGTCGCCCTGTGCACGGCTGTCATCGATCAAGCCGGCGCGGTCACGTCACGCCGGCAACGTCGAGTCGCTCGAGGCGGGCCGTCGGGCGCTCCGCCCCGATCTCGCCGGGCGCGCGCCCGCGCGTCGGGTGCGCCTCGCGGCCGGTCGCGTCCCACGTGGGACGCGGAGCGATCTCCTGCGCAGCCTCCGGACCGCTCGTCGCAGGGGCCGGGCTCTCCAGTACCTCCCGGACGCGCTGGTCGATCATGGCCTTGCGCGTGACAGGGTCCAACCCTGCCGGGATCGGCTGCCCGTACGTCCAGTGGAACTCGATGTGATAAGGTGCCTGCCCCCGCATCGACAGCAGCCCGTCGTGGAGTGCGGCGTGGTGGCCACTGCATAGCAACGTGGTATTCCACAGCTGGTGCGGACCGCCGTGGGCTTGCTCGATGATGTGGTGCACATCGAGATTTCGCGCCGACCGGCAGCCGGGGACGGTGCAACGGTAGTGATCACGCGCAAACACCTGCGCGCGCAGCCTCGGCGTCACGGTGGTCGTGGTCCGCTCCGGCGTGGGCGTCTCCAGCGAACCAAGCAGCTTCGCGTCGCACGACGCGCGCTCGAAGGCCTCGGGTCGGATGTCGATCTCGCGCCCGGCGCCGTGCTGCAAGGCCCGCCGGCAGTCTGGACATTGCTGGTAGGCAATCTGGTGTGCCGGCTGTTCGGCGCCCGAGCCGGGCGCGATCGCACCACGGCAGATCGTCTCGACGAAGTCAGCGTCGCTGATCTCGGCCCCGCGCTCGCTGGCCACGACCATGCGTGCCTGGCGCCACAGTGCGTAGATCTCGGGCGGCAACTCGAGACGCACCACGCGCGGACGAAGATCCGGCACGGTCGGGTCGTCAGGGCGATCGCCGGGGCGGTGGTTGGCGACGAGCCGTTCGATCTGACCTGCGACGAGACCCTCGGTCCGGGCCAGCCAGTCGGCCTCGGTGGCGTCGGTGGCGACCCGGGTGAGCTCGCGCACGGCGGAGTAGGTCAGCGCACCGCGCGCGAGGGCCGCTGTGGTCTCGGGCAGCGTGGCCAGCGCGCGAGCCACGCGCATCCGTTCGCGCGCGGTGTGCGGCGTGTATCCGAGCACGCGTTCCAGGTACTCGTACAGGCTGACGTATCCATAGAAGATGTAGATCTTGAGCTGCTCGGCGCGCAGCAGATCGAACGACTCCGCCGCGTCGAGTGCTGCGCGGTGCCGAGCGTACTCGCGCAGCCGGCGATCCAGTTCTCGCCACTCGGAGGGCCCGTTCGCGGACACCTCGACTCCCGACGCTTCGATCTGATCCGCGCTGTGCTGCGCCATGGCTGACTCCTTTGCACACCGTCGTCCCTCGTGCGCAGCCAGGTTGTAGCATGGAGAATTTCGGTGCGATGAGCTGCGCGCTGGACGCGCAGAACGCGCGGAGGGTCGATCTGGCGCGCCATTCGCGATCCGTGCCTGCAGGTCGCAAACGGCAGCCAATGGCGGGCCGTCTGTCTCGCTGATTGCCTGACAAAATCATTGGCAATGAACGAGTCGTCAAGAAAATTCTAGCCGGATGTTCGATATGCCGAAATTTGCCACCCGAACAAGGCCAGTTCCGGGAGCTGTCTGGGTCGTCGTGGCTCTGGGCCGCGCCCTTGGTGACCTTGCGGACCGAGAGGTTGCGCCTGTTTCAGCCCTCGCCAGGGCGGCTTGTTGGGATCGCGCGGCTAGATCACTCCGCAGGTGATCGATCCGGTGAACGTCCCGTCGTCGAGGACCGCTCAACCGGCCAAATTGCCTGGAAGCCTTTATGCGGCGCATCCGATACCGTTGACGACCTCGCGCTCGTGGGCCGGCGCGCGCCGCAGCGGACCATGTCCTTGAACGCTATCTCCGCAGCGACGTCGCGAAGGCGATGGACTGAGCACGCCGCGTTCGACGCCGGTGCCATCCAGTACCTCTGCAGCAGCCAGGTGAACTGCGTCCGCGACGAGCACCGACGACGGCACGACGCGTTCAGCGCGCGCACGAAATCTCATCGCCGATGGCCTGGAGGCAGGGCTCGGCTGCGTTGATCTGGCGCCACCTGGACGCGGCGGCGACCGGGCTCCTGGTGTTGTTCACGTTCAGGTTCAAGTCGACGTCAATGTCCATGTCCATGGGAGCTTGACTGACTGGCACCGCCCGTCGTCGCCGGCGGCAAACCCAGCAGGCGTGCCGCGTTGCCGCCGGCGACCTCGGCGAGCTCCGCGCCCTGGAGCCCGCACGCGTCGCGCAGCCAGCCCACCGGATCGTCCTCGCCGACCGGATAGTCGCTGCCCAGCACGAGCCGGTCGATGCCGACGCGCTCGATCAGGACCTTCAGCACCTGCGGGTCATACACGCAGGTGTCGTAGTAGAACGAGCGCAGGAACTCGCTCGGGTTCTTGCCGCCGATGTTCTTCACCGTGTCCGGGCGGTTCTTGGTGTTGCGGTCCATGCGCCCCAGGTAGTGCGGGAAGTAGCCGCCGCCGTGCGCGATCACCACCTTCAACCCGGGATACGCGTGCATCACGCCCTCGTAGACCAGCGACGCCAGGCACTTGGTCTCCTCGATCGACTGGCCGGCGGAGTTCCACAGCGCGTAGCGCTGGTACCACGGGTCGCGCGCGCCCTCGGGGTGGATCCACACCACGACGTCGCGGGCCTGGACTGCGTCCCAGAACGGGCGGAACACCGGATCGCCCATGTAGGCGCCGCCGTACTGCGTGCCGATGTTCGCGACCTTGAGCCCGAGCTCGGACACCGCACGCTCGAGCTCGACCAGCGAGGCCGTCACGTCCTGGAGCGGCAGCACGAAGCTGCCGACAAACCGGGTCGGGTGCTGGGCGGCCCACGCCGCGGCCTTGTCGTTGCAGCGCCTGCACAGCGCGAGGTCGGTCTCGGGATCGGCCCAGGACGTGCCCTGGAGCACGGTGCTCGCGGTGACGACGCTCATGTCGATGCCGCGCGCGTCCATGTCCTCGATCTCGAGCCGGGGATCGAACATGCGCTGCATCAGCCGGGCGGCGCCGGGCCGCGGCGCCGGCATCGGGTTGGCGCCGAACCCGGTGAACACCGTCTTGTTGGTCGAGGC
>Ga0307508_10007459_pt1 | contig 10182 bp, 9 predicted proteins | sample 9_EM_MG_FD_203089 | JGI IMG/M metagenome (GOLD analysis project Ga0307508, IMG submission 203089) | Populus trichocarpa ectomycorrhiza microbial communities from riparian zone in the Pacific Northwest, United States - 9_EM | ecosystem: Host-associated > Plants > Roots > Unclassified | place...
GGCAGATCGCCGAGTCGGGGCGCCTGGCCCGGCTGCTGATCGGCCGGTCACCCGCCGTCCTGTTCGACGGCGCGGCCCCGCTCGGGAGGCACCATGTATGACCTGGTGCTGCTGGCCGCGCGGCCACCGGAGTGGAGCCACGAGAGATTCATCGCCTGGTGGCGCGGCGAGCATGCCGAGCTGACCTACCGGCTGCCCGGCCTGCGGGCGTGGCGGCACGTCGACCTCGATGGGGCGCTCGAGACCCGTTCGGAGGGCTGGGACGGGGTGTCGGTGCTCAGCTTCGACAGCCGCGAGGATCTGCGGAAGGCCCTGGACAGCCCCGAATGGGCGGCGGCGGTGGCCCAGGTGGGCGACATGCGCGGCCGCCGGATCGCCGTCACGGGCACCGAGAAGCAAATGTTCCCGGGCTGATCGCGCCCGGAGAGTGCGAGGAACGCGGCATGCGACAGGCAGTGGACGAGTTCCGGCGGCGGGCCGAGGGGTCCGACTTCGTCGCCGTCATCGATGACTCCGGAGCCCATTCGGCGCGGTTACTGCTGGACCACGCGACGGCTCTCGCCGATGCTCTGGCCGGCGCCGGCACCGTCGTGGTGCAGGCCGACAATTCCTGGCGTACGGTCGCGGCCAGCCTCGCCGTGGGCCTGAGCGGCGGGGTGCTCGCCGTGGTCAACCGGCACACGACCGGCGCCGAGTTCGCGGCGGCGTTCGAGGACATCGAGCCCGACGCGGTGCTGGCCGAGCCGTCCGCGATGGCCGAATGGGCGGTGCCGGCCCGGTTGCCCGGGGCGGCGCGCGCGGCCCTCGACGGCTGGGTGGTCCGATCGGCGACCGCGCCGCGCGATGTCTCGCGCTGGGCCGGCGGCTGCCTGATCGGGCTCACCTCCGGCTCGACCGGGCGGCCCAAGGGCGTGGTGCAATCCGAGGAGGCCTTGCGGTACGCGGTCACGCACACCATCGCCATCAACGGCTTGCGGCCGGGCGACGCGGTCGCCGCGATCGTGCCGCTGTCGTCCACCGCGGCGTATTGCTTCGGCACGTATCTGGCACTGAGACTGGGCGGCCCGCTGGTGTTGTGGCACAAGTGGGATCCGGCGGCCACGTGCGCGCGGATGGCCGAGACCGGCGCGCGGTGGACCATGTGTGTCCCGACCATGGCGCTGCAGTTGGGTGGCGCGGCTGCCGGCACGCGGCCGTTGCGGGGCGTGCGGTCCATGACGGTCGGCGGCGGCCCGGTGGACGCGGCGGCCCTGCGCCGGGCCGAGGAGTCGCTCGGCACCACGATCCTGCGGGTCTTCGGGATGTCCGAGTGTCTCGGCCATACCTCCCCGCTGCCGGCCGACCCGCCGGATGTGCGGCTCGGTCGCGACGGTCGCCCGTTCCCCGGGACGGAGCTTCGCGCCGTGGACGCCGCGGGCCGGGTGCTCGGTGTCGGCGAGGTGGGCCGGGCCGAGGTGCGTGGGCCGTCGCTGTTTCTCGGGTACGCCCGGGGCGGCAAGGTGGAGCCGCCCGAGTTGACCGCGGACGGGCTCTTTCCCACTGGCGATCTCGTGATGGCGTACGAGGACGGCACGGTCCGCATCATGGGCCGGGAGAAGGACGTGATCATCCGGGGCGGGCGCAACATCGACATCACCGAGGTCGAGCGCGCGGCGGCGACCCACCCGCGGGTCTCGGAGGTGTGCGTGGTGCCGGTGCCCGACGACGTGCTCGGCGAACGGGTTGCCGCGCTGGTGGTCACCCGCGATGGCGCGGCGATGCGGCTTGACGAGGTAACCGGGCACTTGCACGACCTCGGCCTGTCCAAGACCAAGTGGCCGGAGTACGTGTTCGCGGTCGACGAACTGCCGCAGACGCGGGTCGGCAAGCTCTCCCGTGCGGACGCCCGGCGCCTGGCCCGCGAGTTGCACGCGAGGCGGGCCGGGACGGCGCGCGAATGACCTCGCCCGCAGCTGTGGATGGGGAGGACGCGGAGGTCGTGTCTGTGGATCGGGGACGGTGGGCTGAGCCCGGCGCCGAGACCGTCCGGCCCGGGGTGCATCGGGTGCCGCTTCCGTTGCCCAACGACGGCCTCCGAGCGGTCAACGTCTATCTGCTCGAAGAGGACGACGGCCTGGTCATGATCGACGGTGGCTGGGCGCTGCCGGAGTCCCGCGCGGCGCTGGAGAGCGCGCTGGCATCGCTCGGACACGACCTCGGCGAGATCACCCGGATCCTGGTCACCCACATCCATCGCGACCACTACACCCAGGCGGTGGCGCTGCGCCGGCTGCTTGGCGCGCAAGTGTTCCTCGGCGCCGGCGAGCGGCCCGGGCTGGAGATGCTGCACGAGGTCCGCAGCAACGTTCCGGTCAGCTCGCTGCACGCGCTGCACCGGGCCGGCGCCGACGACCTGGCCGATCGCGTACGCAAAAGCCTGGCGCCCGACGGCTTCGACGGCGACGACTGGGAAGCGCCCGACGGCTGGCTCGGACCCGGCGTGCTCGATCTCGGCCGGCGGGCGCTGCGGATCGTCCCGACGCCCGGCCACACCCGGGGCCACGTGGTCTATCTGGACGAGACGGCCGGCCTGCTGTTCGCCGGCGACCACGTGCTGCCGCACATCACCCCGTCGATCGGCTTCGAACTGGCCGAGCCGGGCCTCCCGCTGGCGGACTACCTGAACTCGCTGCGGCTCGTGACGACCTTCGCCGACACCTGGCTGCTGCCCGCGCACGGCCCGGTCACGGGCAGCGCCCACGAGCGGGTAGCCGAGTTGCTGGCCCACCACGACGACCGGCTGGCGCAGGCCCTGCGGGTCCTCGGCACGGGAACCCGCAACGGCCACGCGGTGGCACGCGAGCTGACGTGGACCCGCCGCGGCCTGGCGTTCCCGGACCTGAACGACTTCAACCAGATGCTGGCGGTCACCGAGACGATGGCCCATCTCGACGTCCTCGTGGCACGCGGCCGGGTCGTGGCCGCCGACGACGCCGGGGTCCGTAAGTACACGCGGCTGGACGACGGCCCGGCCACCGCCCCGCGTCGCCGGCGCGCGGTGTAACGCTGGTATCGGGCCGAAGGCTTGGAAGTAAGGCCGTGCGGGGCGTCAGCGGGCGGTGTAGCCGCCGTCGACGTAGAGCTCGGAGCCGGTGATGAAGCTTGCCTCGGGGGAGGCCAGGAAGGCGACGGCGTTGGCGACCTCGTCGGTTCGGCCGAGCCGGCGCATCGGCGTGTTGTCGATCATCGCGGTGAGCCGGGGCGTGCCCTGCCAGAGCTTGGCGGACAGCGGCGTCTCGATGAACCCGGGGTGTACCGAGTTCACCCGTACTCCGCGCTCGGCCCAGTGCAGTGCGGCGTGCTTCATTCCGAGCCACACGCCGCGCTGGGTGATCGCGATGACTCGGTCCCAGGTCTCCTGGGTCTCCGTCTCCACGGTCACCATCTCGGCGACCCCGGCGTTGTTCACCAGGACGGAGATGCCGCCGAGCCGTTCGGTCACCGTGGCGACGGCCTCCTGCCATGCCTGCTCGTCGGCGACGTCGAGACCCATGCCGATCGCCTGGCGGCCGATCGCATCGCCGTCCGAGGCCGCAAGGTCCTTGGCGGCCTGCGCGCAGCGGTCGGCGTCGAGGTCGGTGATGACTACCGTCGCGCCCTCCGCGGCGAGGCGGCGGCAGATCGCCTCGCCGATCCCGCCGGTCGCGCCGGTCACCAGGGCGACGCTGCCGGACATTCGAGCCTTCATCTGATCCCACCCCATCCATGCCGGTTGCCGTTGCGGGTGCTAGTCGTGGCTACGGGAGTTTCTTGAGGCCGGCCCGCAGCAGCGCGGGGACGGCCGAGCCGACGGTTTCGAAGCCTTCGCCGACGGTCTGGCCGGCCAGGTACCGGGCGTGGATGCCCTCGGCTATGACGGCCAGCTTCAGGTAGCCGAGCGCCTCGTAGAAAGCCAGTTGTGCGACGTCGCGGCCCGAGCGACGGGCGTAGCGCTGGACGAGGTCGGGCCCGGCCGGGAAGCCGGGGTTGGCGGTGGGCACGTGGCGCATCCCGAGCACCGGTTCGCAGGCCGGATCCCAGTAGACGAGCAGTAGGCCCAGGTCGGCGAGGGGATCGCCGAGCGTGGCCATCTCCCAGTCGACGACCGCCCGGATCCGGCCCGGGTCGGCGGCGTCCACGATGGTGTTGTCGAGCCGGTAGTCGCCGTGCACCACGGATGCTCCGCTCTCTGTGGGCGTCGCCTGCGCCAGCCGGCGGTGCAACTCCTCGAGCTCGCTCAGCTCCCGGGTCGCGACCCGGGCCCACTGACCGTGCCAGCGCCGCACTTGGCGGTGCAGGTAGCCGGCGGGGCGGCCGAAGTCGGACAGGCCGATCAGCTCCGGATCGAGCGCGTGCAACGCGGCCAGCGCGTCGACGAGCGCGTCGGCACACCGCCGGGCGTCCTCGTGGGGCAGCACGACGGCCTCGTTCCCGTCGCGCAACACCACACCATCCACATAGGACGTCACGGCGAAGGGCACGCCGAGCACATCGAGGTCCGCGCAGTACGAGACCGCCCGCGGCACCGGCACGTCGGTGGGGCCGAGTGCCGCGACGACGCGGTATTCCCGGTGCATGTCGTGTGCGGTCGGGGCGAGCACGCCCAGCGGCGGCCGGCGCAGGACCCACCGGCTGACGCCGTCGGTCACCGCATAGGTCAGGTTGGAGCGTCCGCCGGCTATCCGGCTCAACCGGAGCGGGCCCCGGAACCCGTCGACGTGCCGGTCGAAGTACCGCTGCAACGCGGGCACGTCGACGCCGCGCGGCTCGGCATGGTCCGCGCTTGTCATGCCGCCGCCTGGTTGCGTGCGGCCCGGACGGCTCGCCGTGCGATCGCCCATCGGTGGGTCTCGGACGGCCCGTCGTAGATGCGGAACGCCCGGATCTCGCGCAGCAGCCGGGCCAGCGGCAGATCGGCCGAGATGCCCATCGCGCCGCACACCTGGACGGCGCGGTCGACGACCCGGTTGACCGCTTCGGCCACGAACGTCTTGGTGATCGACGTGTACTGCGCGCCCGGCCGACCCTGGTCCAACTCCCAGCAGGCCCGCCAGAGCAGCGCTCGGCTGGCCTCGATGTCGATCTCCGAGTCGGCGAGCATCTGTTGCACCATGCCGAGTTCGGCGAGCGGCCGGCCGAACGCCGAGCGCTCCGCCGCGTGCCGCAGCGCGATGTCCCGGGCCCGCCGCGCCGCGCCGAGCCAGCGCATGCAGTGCGTCAGGCGGGCCGGGCCGAGCCGGACCTGCGCGTACTCGAATCCCTTGTCGACCTCGCCCAGCACCTGATCCGCGGCGACTCGGCAGTCGTCGAAGACGATCTCGCTGTGGCCGCCGAACAGGCCCTCGTCGAGGGTCTCGATGTTCCGGACTATCCGCATCCCGGGGCTATCGGCGTCGACGAGGAACATGGTCGCCCCGCCGGGGTCGCCCGGGGCGCCGCTCGTGCGGGCCATGCAGATGGCGAAACCGGCGCCGTCGGCCCCGCTGATGAACCACTTGCGGCCGTCGATCCGCCAACCGCCGGGCACCGGGGCCGCCGTGGTGGCGAGCGCGCGCGGGTCGGAGCCCGCGCCCGGGGCCGGCTCGGTCATCGCGAAGCAGGACCGCACCTCCCCGGCGGCCAGCGGGCCCAGATAACGCTCCTGCTGGCCGGGGGTCGCGACCTGCTCGAGCAGGTGCATGTTGCCCTCGTCCGGCGCGGCGCAGTTGAGCGCCAGCGGGCCGAGCAGCGCATAGCCGGCCTCCTCGAAGACCACGGCCTGGTCGCGCAGGTCCAGCCCGAGCCCGCCCCACCGGCGGGCCGCGTGCGGGGCGAACACCCCGGCCTGGCGGGCGGCGTCCTGCAACCGCCGCCGCAGCGGCTCGGGCCCGTCGTGGACGGAGCCGCCGCACGCCTGCTCCGCGGGGAGCACGACGCGCCGGACGACCTCGGCGGTGCGCCGGGCGATCTCCGCGACCTCGCCGCTGACCTCGAACTCGATCGGCACGGCGACAGCTCCCTTCGCACTGGCTAACGGTCATTAGCCATGAGATGTCACCCCAGCATGGGTTGTCAAGGTGAGATAGGTGTCGTTGGCTATTTTGCGTTAGCCTGGCGGGATGGCGATGCCCGAGGCGTACGAGCGGCCGCACTCGCCGGGCGATCCGGGCGCGGCCCCGCCCGACGACCGGCGAGCGGCCATCCGGGTCGCCGCGCTGCGCCTGTTCGCCGCCCAGGGCTATCGGGCGACCACGATGGCCGACATCGGTGCGGCCGTGGGCATCCGCGGGCCGAGCCTCTACAAGCATGTGGCCGCCAAACACGAGTTGCTCGCCGAGATCATGGTGGCGACCATGGAGCGCCTGATCGAGGGTTTCCAGGCGGCCACCACCAGCACGGACGACGTGCGCGAGCAGTTGCGCCGCGCGGTGGAGGCGCACGTGCGCTACCACGCGCACAACCGCCTCGAGGCGTTCGTCGGCAACCGCGAGATCGGCAGCCTCGAGCGGCCGGACCAGGCCCGGGTGCTGCGCCGCCGGGGCGACTACGAGGGCGGCTTCCGGCGGCTCATCGAGCGGGGCGCGACCTCCGGCGACTTCGCCGTGCGATCCGCGCGGCTAGCGTCGTACTCGATCCTCGACATGGGCATCGGCGTCGCGACGTGGTTCCACGAGGGTGGCGAGTTCTCCGCCGACCAGGTCGCCTATCAGTACGGCGATCTCGCCCTGCGAATGGTCGGCGGCACGTCACCAGCCCCGCCATCGCCGGCTCGGTAATGGCTGTGCCAGTCGTAACATGTGCGACGCCCCCGAGAAACGGCATCGATTTCCGTAACGCTGTGCGTGCGTACGGTAGCCGTTTTCGTAACGTTATCGGCGTGCCGAACTACGGTCGGACGATTTCCTAGTGTCCGAGGTGGACCGACCGGTAGAGTGCTGCCGGAGCAACGCGCACCGCGCTTTTTTCGCCGGTTGGCACGTTGCTCTGCATGCTGCTATTAGCTGAATCGTGGGGTCAACGGCGTGGTGACTGCGGATTGTCCGGTCGCCGGCGTCGCTCCCTGAGCGGTGAGGATCCTCGAGGCATAGTGAGTAATCCATCTGATTCCGAGAGCCCTGAAGAGTCCGAGAATCCGAAAGACCGGCGCGGACCGCAGGCATCGATCAAGGCCAGAGTCGTCCGGTTGGTGCTGGTCCCGGGTGTTGTCGCCCTCGTGCTGTGGCTGGCGGCCTCGGGCTATCTGGTCTTCACCGGTCTCTATGACCGCGAAGTCGCGAACAGCGTTCGAAATGCCTCGATTCCGGCGGTCGACGCGCTCGCCTCGATTCAGCGGGAACGCCGGCTGAGCATTGTCTACGTGACCGACCCGGCAAAGGGCCTGGGCAAGCTGATAACTCAGCGTCAGGAAGCCGACGAGAAAATCGCCGCACTACGGGTCGCCGCTAACTCTGCGTTGGCGAATGCGCCGGATTCCATCGCGACGAAATGGCAAACGCTGGCCGGCTATCTGGACCGGCTCGCCGGGGTGCGCAGTACCATCGACGCCGGATCCGCCAGCCGGGGGCGCATCTACGAGTTCTACAACGGACTTCTCGACTCCGCGATCAGCCTTTTCGACACGCAGGCGCGGGTGGTCCCCGACGTGACGGCCACCCAGGGCGGCATCGCCGCGACCGAGATCTTCCGAGCCGGCGACCTGATGTCCCGGTCCGGGTCGATCATCACCGGCGCGTTCGGCTCCAAGACTCTCAGCGAGACCGACTACCTGCAGTTCACCACCCTGATCGGGGCGTACCACGCCGAGCTGAACGACGTGGTCACCCACCTGCGGCCGAGCGTGCAACAGAAGTACGCGGCGCTGACGGCCGGCAACGACTGGCGGCGGCTGATGGCCGCGGAGAACGCGATCACCGTGCACGGCCCGTGGGACGACCGGATCCCGTCGGGCCTCCCGGTGGGCGCGGCGACGTGGGAGTCGAGCGCGACGGCCGTCTCCAACGCCCTGATCGAGATGACCACCGTGCAGGCCGACGAGGTGTCGGCGGAGGCGCTCAACACCGGCAACACGGCACTGCTGACTGCGCTGGGCGGCAGCCTCGCGGCGCTGCTCATCTCAGCCGCCGCGATCCTCTGGGCGGTGCGGCAGTCGCGGGTCCTGGTGGATCAGGCCTTGTCCGTACGCCTGGCGCAGCTCGGTGAGGACGCGGCCGCGGTGGTCGACCAGCGGCTGCCCGAGATGATGGAGCGGCTGCGACGGCGCGAAAAAGTCGATCCGGCGATGGAGTTGCGCACCCGCGACTACGGCCGGGACGAGATCGGCCGGCTTGCCGAGGTGCTGAACAGGTCGCTGCACGCGGCGGTGGACGCGGCGGTCGAGGAGGCCAAGACCCGGGCCGCGAGCGTCACGATGCTGATGGGCGTCGCCCGCCGCCCACAGCGTCCGCTGCAACGCGGGCTGCAGGTGATCGAGGACTTGCAGAACAGGGTCGCCGACGAGGCCCTGCTGCCGCTGATGTTCGACCTCAACCACCAGCTCGCCCAGACCCGCCGGTTCCTGGAGAATCTGATCATCCTGGCCGGTGGGCACACCGGCCGGCGGTTCCCCCAGCCGGTCCCGGTGGGCCGGGTGCTGCTGGCGGCGATCGCGGAGACCCGGCAGTACCGCCGGATCACCCTGCGGCGCGCCCCGGACGTCGCGCTGGTCGGCTCGGCCGTCGCCTCGACCACGCACCTGGTCGCCGAGCTGCTGGACAACGCCCTGGCGTTCTCGCCGCCCGAGTCCGAGGTCTGGATCAGCTGCAGCCGGGCCCGGCGCGGCGTGGTGGTCGAGATCGAGGACGCCGGCGTCGGCATGAGCACCGAGGACCGGGAGCAGGCGAACGCGTTGCTCGCCGACGCGCCGACGCTCGAGGTGACGGCGCTGAAGGACGGCACCCAGATCGGCCTGTGGGTGGTGGCGGAGATCGCCCGGCGCGCCGGGATCCAGGTCACCCTGCGGACCTCGGCCTACGGCGGGCTGTTGGCGATCGTGCTGCTGCCCGAGACCATGATCGCGGCCGGCGCCGACGCACCCACCATGACGTTCACCAACGTCGGGTCGGTGCTCGGCGGCGCGGAGCCCGAGGGCTTCGGTCCCGGCGATCCGGCCCAGGGTCCCCGGCTGCCGGCCGTCGTGGGCGGCCCGTCCGGCGGGCCGCGGATGCAGGCCCGCCCCGCCGGTGCGCTCGCCGTCGCCGTCGCGGAGGACGACGAGGAGGACACGTCCGCCGCGCTGGCGCAGGTGGTTGTCGAAGCGCCGGTTGTCGAAGCCCCGGCCGAGGCCGCCAAGCCCGCCCCGGCCGGCCGGCCGCCGCTGCCCCAGCGCCGGCCCCAGGAACATCTGCAGCCGAAACTGAACGAGGAAGAGCCGGGCGCCCCCTTCGCCCAGGCCAAGGCACCAGCGAGGTCCCCGGAGCAGGCGCGGAGCCGTTTCTCGCAATACCAAGAGGGATGGCGGGCCGGCCGTAACGCCGGTGACACCCCGCCCCGCAGTTGAACCACCCATCGGGATCGCCGAGACAGGAAAGCGTGATGGATTCAACGTCGCACAATGATCTGACCTGGATGCTGGATGAGCTCGCCGCGGTTCCCGCGGTCGGCCATGCGGTCGTTCTCTCTACCGACGGGCTGATCGTGCAGAAATCCGGGTCGCTGACCCAGGACGCGGCGGAGCTGTTCGCCGCCGCCGCGTCGTCCATGTCCAGCGTCGCGGCGGCCACCGGCCGGCACTTCGGGAGCGGGCCGGTCCAGCAGGTCGTCATCGAATACCTGAACAACACGGTGTTCATCGCCTCGGCCGGCCAGAACGCCTGCCTGGCCGTGCTCTGCGACCAGGACGTCGACATGGGGACGATCGCGTACGAGATGGGCCGCCTGGTGACCCGGATCGGCCAGCACCTCGGCGCCGAGCCGCGCACCGCCACGTCACTCACCGGCGGGAACACCCGGGCCTAGCCGATGAGCCACGACAACTGGTACGACGACAACGGGGAGGAAGCCGGGCGGCTGGTGCCTCTGTACGTACTGGTGAACGGACGAACGACGCCCCGTAACACCACCCTGGATCTGGCCACGCAGGTGATCGCCCTGCCGGTCGATTCCCTGACGCTCGAGCCCGAATACCAGGACATCATCAACCGGTGCGGC